>Ga0335398_10001310_pt1 | contig 42835 bp, 39 predicted proteins | sample BON03_FD_205742 | JGI IMG/M metagenome (GOLD analysis project Ga0335398, IMG submission 205742) | Freshwater microbial communities from Lake Bonney liftoff mats and glacier meltwater in Antarctica - BON-03 (spades assembly) (version 2) | ecosystem: Environmental > Aquatic > Freshwater > Ice >... | reverse complement strand
CTGCTGTTCGGCCCATTGACGAATCAAGCCAATGAGGGCACCCAGACTGGCGCTGACGATGAGTGATTGTAGCACGTTATCCATAATTGCCGCTGATTATGTCATTTACGTTAACGTTGCTAAAACGCATGGTCAATCATGCTCTTGGCGGAAGGTCGGACCCGGGTGTGATTTTAATAGGTGCCAGGAAGGATCCTTCTGCGCTGAGGTATCTTGCGCTTTTGTGAAAAACCTAGTAAGAATTGAATCATCCGATAAAAATGTGTGATTTAAATTTAGAAAAAAATAGGGCAGAGCGCAGCGTGACATCTGTTGATGGTCAGGATGGCTTTGATGTTTGTATCGCAATTGACGGTGGAGGCACCAAGACGGAGGGGGTGGCCTTTCTTACCAATGGTAAAGTGCTGGCGCATACAGTGCTGGCCGCGTCGTTGAATCCGAATGGGGCAGAGGTGGAAATGTCTCAGGTCTTAGGGAAAGTCTTCAATCAACTGAGTGCGACTATTTCTCTGGATACTGTATCGCAGGTTTTTGTTGGGCTTGCGGGGGGATCGAATCCCCAAGTTAAAGCTCAAGTTCAGGGGGTTGTGGGGCAGCTGTTACAAAATGTGAAGAGTGTGCAGGTCATGCACGATGCAATTGCCGCGTTGTGGAGTGGCGTCGATCAACTTCCGGGGCTCGTCTTGATCGCCGGGACAGGCACGGTCGCCTTCGGTGTCGATGAGCAGGGGTGCGAGTTTCGCGTCGGTGGTTGGGGGTATCTGATTGGTGATGCGGGTGGAGGATACGATTTAGGCCGACGGGCCTTGCAGGCAATCATGGCTGCTTACGATGGAGTCGGAGCGGCCACAGTATTGAAGGGTCGAGTTTTGAAAAACTGGGATCTGGCTTCCGCACCTGACTTGATTCCGTTCGTATATCGTGATGGAAAAAGACGTATCGCTGCTTTAGCGCCCTTAGTCTGTGCTGCAGCCAGCGATGGCGATGCGGTCGCGAATCGCATTGTCTCTGCGGTGGCTGGATCTGCGGCTGAATTGCTCCGAGATGCTCAGGGAATTGCTAGTAAAAAGCATAAAGCAACGTCTCCGCTTTCAGTGGTGCTGGTTGGGGGCTTGTGGCGTTCTCCGGAAATAATGAATGCCTTTAATGCCCATTTGCTAGAAATGAAATTGGCCCAGCAGGTAAACTTGATTATTCCAAAGCTGCCTCCGGTATTCGGTGCGGCGCGTTTTCTTATGAATGCACGTGAGCAGGGGATGAATGCAGAATTTACTGCTAACTTCACCAAGACGTTTTCGGATGTGCCAGAAGACGGCAGTCTCCCAGCCTCGGAGGTATCTAGTAAAAAGCACACCGAGGCTGTCAGTTCGTCGCAGCAAGATCAGACACTTGACCTTGGGGCACTCGGGACCGAGAGCGGAAACCCTGCGATGAGTGATCTGGACACCTTAGATTCGCTTGTGATTGTCAAGTTGATCGCAGAATCCAATCAGGCAGCAGTTGCCGCCGTTGCTGCTGAAGCCGCGAGTATTGCTTCGGCCATCGAAGGGATTTTTTCACGTTTGGCCGAGGGTGGCCGTCTCTTTTATGTGGGGGCAGGCACCAGTGGACGTCTTGGGGTGTTAGATGCCTCTGAGTGTCCGCCCACATTTGGTGTTCCGTCAGATATGGTGCAGGGCGTGATTGCCGGCGGTAAGGATGCGTTGATTTTCTCAGCTGAAGGGGCGGAAGATGATGAGCCGCAAGGAGGCAAAGACCTGCGGGCGCGTGGTTTAACTGCTAAAGATATCGTCGTCGCCATTGCGGCAAGCGGTCGCACACCCTACTGCATCGGCGCGCTGAAGGCAGCCCAAACGGTGGGCGCGCTGACCGTATCAGTTTCGTGTAATAAAGGTGCCTTATTGAGTGACTGGGCTGAATTTCCTATTGAAGTGGCAACGGGTGCTGAAATCATCGCGGGGTCCACTCGATTGAAGGCGGGCACCGCACAGAAGGTGGTTTTGAACATGCTAACCACGACCGCCATGATTCGAATGGGTAAAGTCTATGGCGGCCAAATGGTGGATATGATCCCATCCAATAAGAAACTTAAAATACGAGCACGTCGCATCGTGATGCTGGCTGGCGGACTTGCGAGTGAAGACGCTGCCGAGGAATTACTTGATCGTGCGGAAGGAAATATGAAAGCCGCGATTGTCATGGCGCACACAGGTGTGGCGTTGGAAACTGCCAAGCAATTACTTGTAGATAGTGGTGGCTACGTTAGAAAAGTAATCAGTGCTAAGAATGTCTCAACCCATCAGTTCGATCTGGTTGTGGCGACGTGACTAGCGTCACATCGCTAAAGACTTGTATGTTTTAGACTACTTATAGAGCGGTCCGAAGTTTTGACAGGCGCGGAAGTCGGCACCTTCGAGGTCTGCGGTGCCAGAGGTTCCTATGCGACCCCAATCAAATTTATCGTGGGCATCATCTGTGTTAAAATAACTCACGCTTCTAGCGTGTCATTGGATCTGCAACAAGCTGGAAGCTCGTTCTACTTTGGCTGCGATGCAGCAATGATGAGCCTAGGGTGATAAAGATAGGCACAAAAAAGCTCCTTTCGACGAATCGAAAGGAGCTTAAATTGGGTGCAGGGCTAGCATTTGAACCTAGGATCCGGCGGCTGCCGGATTATGAGCCTGACTTACAGTATGGGGATGAAGCTACTGAATTGATCAAGGAATATGGGAATGATTATAAGGTCGCTCATGCCCAACCCGGCGCGAGGCGATTGCCCGGCGTGATCACCGCGTGCGAAATAGACCGGATCGAACACAGTCAGGAAGAAACCTGGATCTATCTCACTCAGTACCATGGATTGGATCAGCGCGACGATGATGGCCTCACCGAGTTTTATTTCCCCTGCTTTGCCTTTGAAGGCGAAGCGACGTTCAGCATCCCCACGGTTGCAAGCACGCATTCGGATCCTCTGCCGCCACGGTCTCTGCCCCTGGTCATCAATCCTCTGAACAAGGTTGATGGCACCACTTTGAAACCCGGCATTCGTATATCGACCCTTAAATGGAGCAAAGACGGCGTTTACACCTTCCATTTTACAGCTTTACCAAACCAGCTCACACAATTTGTGGTTCACTAACTGGACCGCTGACACCAGTTGTCATTGTATGACTAATGAAATTCGATCTTCAATTGGCTGACCACCGCTCAGGATCGTATTTTCAGACATTACTAGCAGCCAAGGTTAAACCGATTGGCTTCGAGGAAATCGGCGTTTGAATGTCCGCATGTTAGCACCTGAAATCTATATAGATACCTCTGTCATCGGCGGCTACTATGACGACGAATTTAAGGCTGAGACGCGTCGGCTGTGGAACCTTAAGAAGAAGTCCATCTATCGCTTCAAGACATCGATCATCACCTTAGAAGAAATCGAAAACGCGCCTGAGCGGGTTCAGCAACTCTTTGCTAAGACCTTTGACGAAGACAGCATCTTGCCAAGCAGTGCCGAAGCTGATTAAGTCCTACATAATTAATTTATGGCCATGACAAAGAAGTTTAACGCAGTCGTCGAGTCCCGGAAGTGGCGTATTGCCACCGGGAAGAAGCTTTCCAGAATGACGGAGGAAGAGCGGTTGGCCTATTTGAATAAAGGAGTCGCTGAAAAGCTGCAAGCCTTGCGGAAGAAGTCGTCTAAAAGCAAAGTAAAACGGACTTCCAGAAGACGGGCAACACGCGTGTGATGTTCACGGCTGCTTCACCTTTATGATCAGTTCAGTGCTGATGCGCCTTGAAGACATTTTTGGTAAGATGGGTTTTTGTGTGATTTTTAGTTCTAAATCAGTTGAAAAGAACTGATAAAGGTCTAACTATCTAATTTATTTGCCGGTTCGTGCCAATTTAGCAGTAAAATCAGTGTATATCTAATTAAGTTGTTCTAATTGGCTTGATGTGAACGATTTTATGGTATAATTCACTTATATTCGTTTAATATATACTGATTATGGATAAACTTGGAGAGCTTTTAAAAGAGGCCAGAAAGGCGCAGCAACTTAGTCAGTTTGAGCTTCAGGATCTCAGCGGAGTGAGTGCCTCGGTCATTTACAAGTTGGAGAAGGGGCGTCAGGATGTGACCTTCGGCAACCTGCTCGCAGTTGCAGATGCCCTTGGCGTCAGCTTGATTGTTCGCAGTCCTTTGGGGGGAGAGGTGAGTCTAAATGGATAAGCTCATCATTTTCGTAGGGGATCTGCTCGCGGGATGCCTCATTCGCGAAGGGCAGCGTTACGTTTTCGAATATGACGTCGCATACGCTGGGCCAGTCGTATTTCTCGGATGGTCCTTGCAGCAAAGACGTCGCGAATGGGACGATTTTCCTCCCGCATTTGATAGCCTTTTGCCGGAGGGCGTTTTGCTCGATCAATTACTGGCAAAGCACAAGCTGGACAAGAGTGACAAGTGGAGGCAGCTGATCGCGGTCGGGCTTGATTTGACGGGGTTTGTTTCTGTTTTACCAGAGGAGAGTTCACTGGAGCCGATAGGTAAGTTCGCTCCTGGGCAAAAGCCGCGTCGACGCACAGCGATTCAACCTAAGGAGGAGGCACTTCCGTATGCGTCAAATGAGCTGGTCGCGTTTCACGCCAAGCATAGGCTGAAAATGTCCCTGTCGGGAGTTCAGCCCAAGGTATCGGCGGTGTTTTCCCGTAAGGATCAATGTTTCAAGGTCGTGGAAACCAACGGCAGCTATATCTTGAAACCCTCGCCGCAAGCCTTCCCAGGAGCCGCTGAAAACGAGGCTTTGACTATGCAACTTGCGCGAGCGGCTGGAATTGACGTGCCTCATTGCGGCTGGCTTAAAGCGAAGGATGGTCTTGGGGTTTACTGGATCGAGCGTTTTGATCGATGGGGGAGTAAGAACCGTAATCGTATCCGGTGCGAAGACGCCTGCCAGATTCTCGATGTTTCTTCCTCCTTTAAATACGCAGGTAACTTGGAGACGCTTGCCCGCATGATTCGTGAGCACTGTAGTAACCCTCGTTTGCAACTGGTTCGCTTCTTTCAGCGTGTGCTTTTCTGCTGGGTGACAGGGAATGGTGACATGCATCTGAAAAACTGGTCGCTGGTCGAAAACGGAAAGTTGATCGAACTGGCACCTGCGTATGATCTGCTCAATACCCGTCTCCTGATCGATGACGAGGAGGAGAGCGCACTTCATTTGGACGACCAAAAGAGCGGATTTGATCGCAAGCGTTTAATCGATTACTTCGGGCGCGAGGTCTGCTGCCTCAATGATCGAATGATCGCCAAAACTGTCGAACAGCTCACAGCAGTGGACTGGCAGATTCACATTCTAGCCAGCAAGCTTTCGGTTGAAGAAGGCAACCACTACGACAATCTTGTTCGTGAGCGCTTGGCGGTTTTGGTGAGCTAAAGTCTTATTTCTTAACGCAGTATTTCGCTACCAATTTCGGGGCTTACCGAGTGTCGCGAGTAACTATGCCCGCGGCTACGACTGGAGCCACGCATGCTGCGATCCGAGAGCTCTTAGCTGACGATCATTCAGAGGTCAGTCAGCATTATATCTTGGGGCACATCTTCTATAATTGGCCTGTAATCCATCTCATGGTTACAACGTTTTTTGAGGCTCAGTATATCTTCGACGAGCTCATCAAATAGACCAGCCTGCTCGTTGAGCTTTTCTACGAAGTTCAAGGTATTGTAAAGATCTAGATCGAGTTTATTTGCGTATTGAGTCCCTGTCCATACTTGGCTTTTCAGTATGCATGGCGTGGATTCAAGCGGGCAGGTCTGCAGCTTCTCCAATGACTGGATATTCTTGTTAAGGCTTAGCTCTGCGGTTCAGAAGCGGCTGGCAGGTAATCCTGTAAGGTTTCATTTTCAACGCGGATATCCTCCCTGTGCTCCCAGCGGTGGGAGTAAAGCCCCCGTTCGTTAATGGCAACGCCAGCGGGGCCGATCTTCGGCTCCGGTATACAGTCAATGCCGCGTTTTGCATAGGAGCGCTCGTCGAGTTCACGGAGCTTTACACCCATCCCTTGTGGTGTGACTTCGCGCGTTGGCACTGTGATGTGGACGTGTAGGTTGCGCCCTGTTTCGGGTGGCTTGGAGGTGTCTTTATAAGGGTCGTGGATGTCGGCGACGATGGTGGTTCGATATCTTTTTTGGAGCCAATTGGTGTATGCGGTGACCTCCCCGATAAAGGTGTTTTGGTTCATTCCATTTGGGCAGACGGTCACAATTTCGCGGCCTACGCGGGAATCTTTGCGCTCCTCTGCTACCTCTATTGCATTGGCCAATGTTTGTCGCTCCTTGCTCCATCCGCAATCCTTCGGTGTGCCAAAGATAGAAATGAGAAGATGGTTTTTGGAGTTGTAATTGTGGATGTTCCCCGTGGTCGCATCTAAGGCAGAATTTGGGTGGGGTAGTTTGTAGTTTGGGTGAAGTCCCAAGAAACAAAATCGGTCTGTTGAAGCCTGCGAAGCGGGCAAAAAATCCATAGCTTTGTAGTTTATAGCGAAGATTGTAGTTTAAATTTTGAGCAAGGAAAGTTCAATCGAGTTTGGTGGCCGAATTTAAAAGTTATAATTGAGCTGCTTAGAGTCGAGAGGTGTGGCTCTTGTGGTTTTCAGACTCTGCCCTTGTTCTCCTATCACCAACACTGAATCTTCAGATCCATCCGTCAGTGGAGTTCCATGATTTATCGGTGACTGTCTTATCCTCTAGGACTGGCATCAAGAATTCTGAAATTCGCTCAATGACCTCACGCAGTTCTGTCGGTGCCTGGAGATTGTTCTTTCGGAGGAATGCCGCCCACTGGATTTGTTTCCGAGCGTCTTCCGAAAATGATTTGCTCAATCCGTCGGGGGTAGCTCTAGGTAGGGTAGTCTTACGCCTTTGGAATGTTAGATGGATGGCCTCTCGTAAGTCAGAGCCAGAGAAGCTGAATTTATGCAACAAGTAGTGGATGTCGTTCTCCCAGAGCACGAAGAGCATGGCTCCCTTCAGGTAGAAATTTTGAGCATGAGTCGATATCGATAATCGGAACAACAAGCGCTCCATCGCAAAGCGGATGAGTAGGGAATTGAAATCCAAGCCTTTCTCCCTAGCCTGGTTCAGCAGTTTCTGCTTAATTGAAATGGGTAGATTTTTCGAAGATTTCTCGCTCATAGAATCACCTCTAGGTATGGCGTGATGACTTTCTCGACTCGGCAAATTCTGGCGTAGTGGTCAAGCTCGCTGATTTTAAATCGTTGCTGTCGCCAACCGTCACGCAGTGCTTCGATGGCTACATCTAGTCCGATCTTGTTTCGGAATTTGAAGCAGTCCGCAATCGTTTTGGCCGGATTATACACACGGATCGGGAATGCCCCTTGCGTGGTTTCGATGCCCTCTTGAAGTGCGGCTCCAGAGAAACGCACGATTCTCAGGGCAGGATAGTCGATTTTTGGTGCTTTGGCCTTTCCATCGATTGCGATCCAAACCTCTTGGGGGTTCTGCGTTCCGATGTCATGGTAAGCGAGAGCGGATAGCAGACAGATCACACCCGCTGTGCTTTTTTGGCAGGCAAGAGCCAGACTATAGTGTTTTGGAATATCGGTGCCTGGATGCATATAAATGCCTCGCGTCTGCTTTACCGCTTTTCCTCACTTCTCCAGTTCGCCTAGATAGGATTTTGGAAATCCCATGGGTACGAGGTCGCCCACTCGAAGAACGCCACGTTCTTTCAAGACTTTTTCAAGATGGTCTAGTTGGCTAGTCATTTAACTAAATTAAAGAAAGTGCTGGAACCCGCATAAACACTGGGGGGGGGCACCCCGACGTCTTTCCAACGTTGAATTCCCACAAAAGCCTGTCATGTTCCAAAACCATGGGCATTCAAGAAACAGAGAATTTTATCACGGTCGATGAATATATTCAGGGTGAACAACTGAGTGATGTCCGTCACGAGTATATTGGCGGGCTAGTTTACGCAATGGTTGGTGGTAGCGAGGCGCACAATGTTTTATCAGGAAATCTTTACGCGGCCATCCGCCTGCATCTCCGCGGCAAGCCCTGCAAAGCCTTCATGGCCGACATGAAGCTGCGGCATCTGATCGCCGAAGACGACATTTTCCACTATCCCGACGTCTTGGTGACTTGTGACCCCTCGGACAATGAAAAATACTACAAGACGCAGCCCGTGGTCTTAATCGAGGTGCTCTCACCCGCGACCGAGCGCCTAGATCGGCGCGAGAAGTTTCTCAGCTATCAGCGCCTGCCTTCGCTGCAAGAATACGTGCTAGTCGACCAAGAAAAGATGGCAGTCACGCTTTTTCGCAGGCTCAATGAATGGAAGCCCGAGCATTTGCAGAATCCTTCGCAATGACAAAAAACGAATGGGCTACGAAGCCTGTTTCCGGCGAACTCTGCTATAAGTGTTGTTTCCTTCTTGATTAGCAGCACTGCAAGCGTGTCAGATGATACAGTAACCTGAAATGTTTAGTTGGTTTGATCATAATGTTAGTGTTAAGTATTCTCAGCTCATTTACCTAACCCCCAAATTAAAAATACAGCATGACACGTAAAGAACGATTCCTCGCGACAATTGAAAACAGGCCGGTTGACCGGCCAGCTAGCTGGCTTGGCCTGCCTGTGCCAGAAGCTGAAGCAAAGCTGCTAGAGTATTTCGCTGTTAGCTCAGTCGATGCGCTTAAGTTGAAAATCAATGACGATGTCTATGCAATCGAAGTGCCTTTTCACAAGGCTCCCGCGAATCATATCGTTTCTGCCTTCGACTTCGCCAAGGACGATGTTAATAAATATGAAGATCGCACCCTGACGACTCCGGGATTTTTCGAGGACGAGACGGAAACGGATCGAGTGGATGACTTTAACTGGCCAGACCCCAAGGATCACATGGACTCGGACGAGTGCCGTGCGGTGGTTGAGGCGGCGCCACAGGACTATGCTTTGTTGGGGGTAATGTGGTCTTGCCACTTCCAGGACGCGTGTGCCGCATTTGGCATGGAAAACGCCCTCATGACGATGCTGACCGACCCGGAAATGTTTGACGCTGTGATCGCACGAATCACGGAGTTCTATCTGGAAGCCAACGCCATCTTCTATGATGCAGCCGGAGATAAGCTTGATGCGGTTTTAATTGGCAATGACTTTGGCAGCCAGCAGTGCCTCATGCTCTCGCCCGAATTGATTCGGAAGCATGTTTTTCCAGGCACGAAGAAACTGATCGATCAAGCCCATGAGCGAGGCTATAAAGTGATCCACCACTCATGTGGTGCCATCGATTCGATCATTCCCGATTTGATTGAACTGGGGGCAGATGCGATCCATCCGATTCAAGCGTTAGCGCAGGATATGGATGCTAAGACCCTGAGCCAAAAATACTCTAAGAAAGCGGCGTTTTGCGGAGGAGTGGACGCTCAATACTTACTGGTCAATGGCACACCTGCAGAAGTGCGGGCTAAAGTCCACGAACTGAAAGAACTTTTCCCCACCGGTCTGATTATTTCGCCCAGTCACGAAGCGATTCTTCCAGATACGAAGCCGGAAAATATAGAAGCGTTGTTTGCCGCTTTGTGACTTGGAGGGCAGTTGATAATCGGGGGAATCGAGAGGGGTCTTTCTTTAATCCAGATGAAATACCTCTTCCATGTCCGCCCACCATTCGCCTTCTTGACGGGTGGCTAGGGGGTCGTGGCAAGGTTTGCAGACGTCCCACCATTTTTGGGTGGTGGGGTCTGCCGCCATCGCTGCCATGTCGGCCTCGTAGTCGTGGCCAGTGTATTCAAAGTAACTGAAGAGCCAGCCGTCTTTGTGATAAATCGAGTAGTTCTCGATATTTGATTTCTTAATTTGTTCAAGCACCGCTGGCCACGCGTCGGCGTGGAGCACTTTGTATTCTTCAAACTTTTCGGGGCGAACTTTTATCACAGATCCGTATCTTTTCATAGTAGGGTGCAGGTTGTTGTATGCGTCTTCTGTAGCAATCAAAAAAACTGCCTAACTGGCGGCGGTTGCAATTATTTATTTCATTGCCCTGCGAGAATTTTACGGCTAAACACGATTAGTAAATGGGAAAAGTACGTGTCAATTACAGTCGATAACATGGGCGAAACGGTTGCCTTGTATTGGAATGATGCCAGCGGAGAAGCGGTGGCAGGGTTTGCGCATTTGAAAAGTTCGAGACCGCGGTGCGTGCGCGTTTGGAAATGCAAGGGCTGGGGCTGGATGTGTTTTATGAGGAAGACGGTGCGGTCGAGCGTATCTTGCGGTCCCGCGGTATTCGGGGGGTGATTATGGCTCCGCTGATTCGTTTGCCTTACCGGCACTTGAACTGGGATTGGAATAAATTCTCCGTCGTGATTGCGGGGAGTGGCTTGTGGCGCCCTGAGTTTAATCGAGTCCGGTTCAATCACTTCGAGGAAATGTCGCTGATACTGCATCACTTGCGGCATTTGAAGTTTAAGAAGGTTGGCCTGATCACCGATGAGCGGGTGGATAACCGGTCGCAGCGAGCGATCACGGGCGGGTTTTACGCATATGCGGATAATTTGGCGGGGCGGAATAAGGCGGTATTTGTGGCCAACCCCGGAGACGGGCCGGCGGTGATTCGGTGGTTGATCCGCTATCAACCCGACGCGGTGATTGCTGGTTCGGCTCAAGCCGTGCGCGGTGTTCAAGGCTCGGGGATCGAGACTCAGCTCGTGTTTATTAGTAAAGACTTCCACCCAGATGCTCGTCAGTATCCAGGCATCCATCAGGACTATGGTTTGCTGGGGAATACATCGGCGGAGCAACTTTTTAGTCTGCTGGCACTCAATCAGTCTGGTATCCCTAACGATCCGATGAAATTATTTGTCACTGGGCGCTGGGAGCCGGGGGGCGTGAAAAAGGTAGTTTTGTAGGGTGATTGTTGTAGGAAGAAATAGAAAAGAAATGGTAACCACGGATGGACACGGATGGACACGGATCAGAAAGAGAAAACAAACTGAACCATATCCGTGTCCATCCGTGTTAATCCGTGGTTAAAAGAATCCAATCCGACGCATCAGAAAACCCTCGAACAGTCGGTAGTCTTCGGCCCCGATTCGTTTCACTGAATCCCTTGCGGCGGCGTTCAGAAGCATCTCCAGCGGACTTACGTTCCTTCGGTTATTAGAGATCAAGAGCACAGTGCTCTCTAGCGAAGCGGGTGGTTTAAAATTTTCTTGGTAGGATGGCGGCGAAGCCATTGTCACCGCGTTCGCCGCGATCACACACCTGCGAAGTTTGGCACGCGATCTCGTATGACGACGCGCGGCATCTGGACGGGGCATTTGCCGACCGCTTTGCGCTGGCCGAGCCAGACCTCGACAGCTGCGCGTTGTGAGGGTTCGACGCCTCCGTAGGCGAGAAGCATGTTGGGCAGGTGCGGTTGATCGAAGAGGAGATAAGGTGTGCCAAATGAGGTGCAGCGGACGTCGGGGTGAGAAACGTAGAAACCGTGCCAGAAGTTGAAGGCTTGATCGCCGTAAAGACGTGTGTGGCCGATCAGCATGTGCGGCACGATGTGGAAGTTGAGAAAGACCGTAGCATACTTGCCCGCACACTCGACGAGCTTGGCAGCGCCCGGGTTTCGAAGATGGGTAATGTCGTATCCAGCTTCGATCAGTGCGGCGTCAAAGGCGTCTAGCTCAGCGGGGGCAAACTTATGACCTTCAAAATTGATCGTGACAGTCAGTATTTGGCTTCCTTTGGCAGGGGGATCGCCGATGCGGCCATTATCTTTGGCCACAGTTAGACTGTCCTCTGCAATTTGTCGCGCGCTGGCGGTAAAAGACGCTTTTTGCGCTGCGGAAGGAGCTGGAGAAAAAGGACTCTTACCGAGACCCAGTTTGAGCTTCATATCGAGCATGCGCTTGGCGGACTCATAGACTCGATCTTCACTTAGATAGCCCGATTGAACGGCCTGAAGGAGCGCTTTGAAATCTTTCTCGGGACGCGCGAAGAGATAGGAGTCGCCGCCTGCTTTGATGAATTCGACGACGGCTTGATCTTCGGCCACGCGGGAGGTCAGGCCGATCATGGGGGCGGCGTCAGAGACTAGCACGCCATCGAAGCCTAACTCGTTTCGGAGTAGGTCAATCTGCAGCTTTGAGCAGAGGGTGGCGGGAAGCGCATCTTCAGGATGATCGAAATGGCCCTGCCATGCCGGGAGGGAAATATGCCCCGCCATGACGGACATGATGCCTGCCTCGATCACGCCGCGCCATAGTTTACCGTAGGTGGCCATCCAAGTATCGACGGTCAGTGGATTGACCGCTGTGAGTAGATGCTGATCGCGCTCGTCGATCCCCGTGCCAGGGAAATGTTTGGCACCTGCGGCAAGCAGGCCATCCTTTTGCACACCGCGGATGAAGGCGAGCGAGGCATCGACAAATTCTTGGTGCGTGCGGGCATTGAAAAGGCGGATCCGTAATGTTCGCATTCTTGCCAGCGTTTTTGCTGATCATAGTTCGTCCCTCTGATCAGGGGGCAGAGCATTTGGCCGATGGCTTGTTCGAGGAGAGATAAGAGCCTATCCACAGTACCCTTGAAGGAAAGGAAGACTGTTTGGTTATCCACGGCGGCATCGGCGGGCAGGGGATTGCAGTAGAGATCGCGCAGGACGATGTTGTCCTTGGCGGGCGGGAGTGGCAGGCTGCCATGCCCGCCCCGGGGGCAGATGACGGCCACGGAGCGGGTATCATCGGTGAAAATGTAGCTGTAAACGCCGTCCTTCAGGCCTAGTGCTTGCACAAAGCGCAGCCCGTCGATATGCCAAGCGAGGGAAGCGCGCCCGAGGGCGGAGGGGTGCAGCGAGCCGTCCGAATTGACCAGCGTGCGGAAGGAACCGGGGGAGCCCTGACTGTCGATATCGCCCATCGAATAAAGGAAGATTTTCTCGACGCCGTTGGCTAGCATGGCGACATCAGCGTAGTTTTCGCCCCCGGCAGCCAGCACGCCGGCAGTCCATTCAGCGCCAGTGAAAACTCCCTCGGGAATGTGCTTCGGCTCGGTGTTGGAGGTGGTGTTGAAGCCAACCACGGTGATGGTGGGATCGACGGATTTGACGGCCTTGTAGGCGGCGCGCATGAGGGCGACGTAGTCCTTCTGTGGATCCTCGCTCGGCATGATTTCTTGGCGCCCCTCGTGTTCGACGTAGTGGGTGCCGAACCACTTGATCTGCCAGGGCTCGTTCCAGACCTCGTAGGCGGCGGATGCTGTCTTTGTAGCGCTCGACGACCGTGCGCACGTAGTCGGCGTAGTCGGCGGTATCGCGCGGCTGAAAATACATCTCAAAGTAACCGGGGCCGCCGGAGGCGGCGCGGCCGCCTCTTCAAGCATCAGCCTTACGTTGAAAAAATTATTGGGCAGGACGCGGTGCAAATTAACAGGTTCCGCAGTGGTCGTGGTGGCCACAGCGGCAATTTTGGACAGATCGAGCGTCGTTCGAAATAAAGGGTCTGGCTCAGGCGGAATTAAGATGCCTCGTATGCCGCGCGCTAGAATAATCTGGTCGATGCGTCGCGCGGACATGCCCGCCTCGCCTAGATTCAGCATGTCGATGCTGTAACCGTGCTTTTATTGTTAGGGGGGCATCGACTATGGATAGGCCGTAGAGATTCGTGATGCAAGGTTGCACTTCCGAGACATATCATAAAATATCTTTTATGCTTTGGAGGCTGAGCTTGCCGATGGGGCGATAGTGATGATCACTGACTTAGAGGTGGGCAGGTGGCTGGTTTGGGCGCGGGCCTCACAAATGAGGCTCCCTACGTTTTAGGAAGCTTGAGCGGTGAGCCACTCGACGATGGATTGTGTCAGCTTGGCTTTGTGCGCGGGTTGGTTAAAGCTGTGGTCGGCACCTTCGACGAAGATGACTTCGACGGCATCCCCTTTCAGGCTTTGCACTTGCTCGGTGTCTTTGGGGAGGACGACATCGTCGGCGGTGCCGTGAAGAAGGAGCCAAGGCACTTTAACTGATTCGACGAGCGGGGCGACCGACCCGATGGTTTCGCAGAGGTCGTGCATGAATCTGGAAGAGAGTGGGCAGCTGGGCTCTTCCCACATGAGGCCAGTGTCCGGGGTTTCTTCACCGAATTCAGTGGTGGCGAAAGTTTTGGTGTCCACCATGCCCGCGATGGAAACGAGTGCGTTGATGCGCGCATCCTTGGCCGCTTGCAGCACGCCGACGGCACCGCCCATACTGTGGCCGATGTAGGCGATTTTTGAATACGTCTGGGAGACGACATCGAGCACGGCAGCGAGGTCGCCGACTTCCTTAGAGATGGTGGATTCGCGGAAGTCACCTGCGGAGTCGCCGTTACCGGCGAAGGAGACGCGCAGCGTGTCGAAGCCGGCGGCATTCAAAGCCGTGGCGGGGTCGAGCACAACGGGGCGGTCTTTATTGCCAGTCACACCGTGGCCGAGCACGACCAGCCAGTCGGATTGTTTATTATCGGCTGCGCCGGACGCGAACGTGTAATCGAGCTTTTCGCCGAGAGAGTTTTGGATTGGTTGGTTCATCGGACTTTTAACTGCGGCCTTTGAAGGTGAGTTCGGCGATGCCGGATTTGTCGAGTTCGCCTTTGCCCATGTTTGTGAGCTTGGTGTATTGGTCGAAGGTGGCTTGGGCGAGGGGGGCGTTGATGCCTGCGTCTGCGGCGAGGCCGAGCGCGATGCCGGAATCTTTGGCCGCGTGGGAGGCGGAGAAGAAACAGTCGTGGTCGCGGATGATCATGTCTTCGGCGTCGGTTTCGAGCACGCGCGAGTTGGCTCCGGTCTGGCTGAAAATGTTGCAGAGCATTTTGAGGTCGATCCCGAGGGCGTCGCCGATGCCGAGGCCTTCGGCGAGTGCGGCGGTGTTAATGTTCATGACCATGTTGACGAGTGCTTTGACCTCAGAGGCTTTGCCGGACGCGCCGACGTAGTGGAGCGCTTTGCTCATGTCGTCGAGGAGTGGCTTGGTGGCATCAAAGAGGGCTTCTTCGCCGCCGATCATGAGGAAGAGTTCGCCGTTACGCGCCTGCGGTATGCTGGAGGCCATGCAGGCTTCGAGGCATTGGGCGCCGACTTTGGCGGCGGCTGCATCGAGCTTTTGGTGCACGGCAGGTGTGAGCGTGGCGCAGTTGATAAAGGTGCGGCCTTCGGCGGCGGTGAAGAGGTTATCCGCGCCGAAGAAAATGGCATCCATCGCTTGATCGTTGGTCACGACGGTGAGGATGATGTCGGCATGGGCGGTGACCTCGGCCAGCTTGCTGTAGGCCGTCGCGCCGATTTCTGTCGCGAGCTCGGTGGCGACTGCTTCGTTAATGTCGAAGACCGCAGCTACGTGGTAGCCTTTGTCCTTGAGGCAGCGAGCCATGTTGGCGCCCATGCGGCCGAGGCCGACGAATCCGATTTTTTTATCTTTCATGTTTTTTAGTGGGTTGAGGTAGGGGCTTCACTTGTCAGAGATCATGAGCTTGTCGAATGGTGACGCCCGCTTTGGATCGGCGCTTTGGATCGGCGGGCGTGACAAGTCGCGCCCCTACGTTTGCTTTTGATCTGCGGGCGTGACAAGTCGCGCCCCTACGTTTGATTATTTTTGTTGGTTTAAATTTTGGCGAGCTCTTCGGCCCACATTTGCTTGATGTCATTGCCGAGGGCAACGGTGTCGTTCCAGATATTGGGGAAGCAACTGAGTTTATAGCCGACGGTGCATCCTTGTTCAGGCATTATCCAGAGTTCGTTGTCGGGGCGAGGGCCGGCTAGCCAATGCTTGATCGCTTGGCGGATGAAGGGGCGGCAATCTTCGTATTCAGGGGAGAAGTTTCCTGCCCCATCGGTGATGGGTATCTGGCAGTGGTGCCCGTTAAATGGGCGTATGTGCCATAGATTACTCTGTTGGAATACGGGGATAATTTTATCATCAAAGAGACGCTCTATGTAGTTCGAGGGCAGGAGGTGCTTGACGATAGCAGGATGCGAGAAATCGTAATTAATACGTGGAAACTCTCCTGTGGCTTCCTTGACGCCATCGACGATGGCTTGTGCTTTCTCGGGGGTTTCAGTGCAGGTGTCACGGTGAACTTCGAGATGCACTTTAGCGCCTTGCTTTTTAGCTTCCGCCATCAGTGCGATCGTCAATTCAATGGCTTTTTCTGTGGAAGTGTCGTGGTCGGCTAGCTGGCAATTCATCGGGCCGTCATCGATGTCTAAGTTAGCCGCGATTTTAGTGGTAAACTCTTCGGCGGTGGTGGCGTCGAACGCGCCGCCGTAGCGGAGGCCATACTCCTTGAGAAGTGCTTTGATATTGGGGAACTCAGGGCAGCCGCAATAGCCGTCGAATCCCGCTCCTTTGATTTTTTCGAGATGAGTGCGGAGGCCAGACTCGGTGGTGGGGTCGGACTCATCGAGAAGCGACCAATAGTTTAGGTGTATTTTGAGAGTTGGTAGTTTGTTTGACATGATTTTTTTTGGCGGGGGCGTCAGTTGTGACGGCCGCTTTGGATCGGTGCATTGGTTAGTGGGGCCTCACTAGTGAAGCCCCACTACGGGTTCAGGACTATTCTAGAATGCGTCGAAGGCGATTTGTGTGTCAGAGACGCCGAGGCCTTTGAGCATTTTGGTGCAGGCTTTAATCATCATGGGTGGGCCGCAAAGGTAAAATTCGACGGCTTTTGGATTGGCATGCGTTTCGAGATAGTTGACAAGGACGACTTCGTGGATGAAGCCCGTATGCCCTGTCCAATTATCTTCCTCTTGCGGCTCGGAGAGAGCGAGTTGGAAGTCGAAGTTTCCGTGCTCGGCGGCGAGCTTTTCAAAATAGTCTTCGTAGAAGACTTCCTGTTTAGAGCGGGCACCATACCAGAAGCTGAGCTTGCGGTGGGTCTTCTCGTTTTCCATTAAGTGCGAGAGGTGGGCTCGGAGCGGTGCCATGCCCGCGCCGCCACCGATGTAGATCATCTCTTTTTGCGTGGGCTTGATGTGGAAATCGCCGAAGGAGCCGATGGCCGTGACGGTGTCGCCAGGCTTGAGGTTGAAGACGTAGCTGGAGCCGACACCTGGAGGGCAGTCTTGCCCCGGTGGCGGGGTGGCGACGCGGACGTTGAATTTGAGAGTGCGCTCCGTCACGCCGTTACTGGCGAGCGAGTAGTTGTTGCGACGATTAGCCTCTTTGTTGCTCACGGTGTGGTTGAAGACATGTTGACGCTCCCAGACTGCGGCATAAGGCTCGGGGATGTCGAATTCGCGGAAGCGGATTGCTTCATATTGCGGGATGTCGAGCTGCATGTAATCGCCGGGGGTGAACTGGATTTTTTCACTCGGATCAACGGGTTCGAGCACGAGCTCTTTAATGAAAGTAGCCACGCTAACATTACTGACGACTTTGAGCGTATAAGTCTTTTGGTGGCGTGCGCCGTCGCCGCCAGCCTTATCGACGTTGAGCCAGATACGGCCGTTACGCTCTTCGATGGGATAGGTGGCGAGGCCGCGGCAGATGGGGGCGCGAGCGGGGGAGCCGTCGACGAGATTGAAGCGGCCGTTGTGCTTGGGGCACTCGACGATCTTGCCCTTAACGAGGCCGCCGGCGAGGTGGGTATTGCCGTGGGTGCAGATGCCGTCGGTGGCGCGGAGGATGCCCTCGTCGTCACGCATCAGCGCGAAGGTCTTCTTACCGTGGTCGAAGCGGATAACGTCTTCCACGCCCAGATCGGCCGACGCGCAAATCTCTAGCCAGCCATCGCCATTGGGCTTGGTTTCGGAGCGGTAAGTGCCTTCGTCGAGGCCTTCTTTTGGCGGGGGGAGGGAGACTTTAATGTGATAGGTCGGGTCTTTGACTTGTTTAAAAATGGTGGGGATGATTTCTTTCCAGCAAGCCAAGAGTCCGGAATAGGGCTTGGGCATGTCGTCCTTTACCAGTTCGTGGAGCTTTGGCAGATTATGATAAGGCACGAGCGGGAACATGTGGTGCTCGATGTGGTAGTTCATGTTCCAATACAGGAAGCGGTGCACGATGTGGGTGTAGAAAGTCCGGCAATTGAGGCGGTGATCGAGCACGTTTTCGGCGAGGCCGGCGTGCTGGGTGTAGCCGTAAATCGGCATGAGCCAGCTACCGAAGAAATTCGTCAGGCCGACGAGCAGTAGTGGTAGGATGCTGCCAGTCGCGATGGAAATTGCGATGACGGTGGCATAGATCGCCACGTAAACGCGTGCGCGGCGATACACCTTAGGAAACTCGGTTTCGGGGATGTAGGTCTTCTCATCGTCGGCCATCTTGCCGAGGCTGTGCATGATGATGCGCTGGTAGTATTTTAGATAAACGCCCCAGTTAAAAAAGCTAAGGACGAAGGCTTTAATGTCCGGCGGGCGAGGCACGGCGATCTCGGGGTCGCGGCCGACGATGATGGTATCACTATGGTGGCGGGTGTGGCTCCAGCGCCAGACGGTGGACTCGCGCATGACCATGAAGGAGGCGATTTCGTAGAGCAGGTTATTCATCCAATCCGTTTTGAAGGCAGTGCCGTGGCTCGACTCGTGCCAACGGGAGTCCGAAGTCGACGCGTAGAGCGCGGCGTAGCAAAGGTAGGGTAGGAGCACCCACCAGCTACCCCAAAGCGCGATCGTGGCAGCGGCGAAACCAAGAATGAGCCCAAACCAGATGAGAGTGTCGCGGATGCCGGGGCCGTCTTTACGCTCCAGCAGTTTGCGCATCTCTGCGCGTGGGACGGGGCTCTGATACCAGTCCGCTTCCGCCAGACCGAGCTCGACCGCATGGTCGGCATTTTCGCCAGTCAAGCTGTAGTCGAGGAGATTGGGTGGCCGCAACAGGGTAGTCGTGCCGTGATCGAGATCCATTGGGTGTTCCATGATTTTATGAATTGGGTTTTTTGGGATTTGGGGATTTCTGGGATTGATTTGAAAATGCGTAAATAGTGCGGTGGTGCAAGGGCTTGCCAGGATAAATCAGAATATTGCCAAAGCCGGCTACATTGGTGGCTTCGGGGTAGCCTTGGCACTCCAAGCAGAAACCGGGAAACTGCGGGTAGGCGGCACCTGATTTGCCGATAATCGAGCCGTCGTAAGACTCGCCGAAGTAGGTTTGCACGCAGCTCTGCGTGGTGTGGGCTTCGAGGATGCGCCCGCTGGCTGGATCGACGACGCGTGCCACGGGCTTCATTTCGCTGCTCTCGCCCAGCCAGTAGAGGTCGCCATGCTGTTGCCAGATGTCGGCTATAAACTGGGCGACTTTCCTAGGCTCGCGCAAGTCGGCGGCTCGACCCTCGACCGATTCGAGCTCGTGCAGTAAGGTCATCTTTTCGTCGCTTTGGATCGTATGCGAACTGTGGATTTGCACGGCATGCTCCATTACGGTGCCTTGTCCGGAGAGGTTGAAATAAGAGTGATGGGTTAAACTCGCCGGGGTGATTTGGTCGGACTCGGCGTAGGTCTCGTAGATGAACTCGTTGGCATCTGTCACCGTATAGATGACCGATACCCGAAGCTCGCCGGGGTAGCCTTGCTCGCCATCGGGACTGGTGTAGCTAAGCTTCAGAGCGGGGGCGCCATCTTCGCGTGTGATGGGCTCGGCTGTCCAAAGCGTGGTGTTTAAAGCGGCGGGGCCGCCGTGGAGGTGGTTGGGCGCGTCGTTGATCGGGAGTTTGTATTCTTTGCCCTCGACCTGAAGTTTGCCCGCGCTGACACGCCCTGCGATTCGGCCTACGGTCGCTCCCATGAAGCAGGGGTCTTTTAAATAGCTTTCAAAATCGTCGTAGCCCAGCACGACATCAGCCAGAGCGCCGGCATGATCCTGCACCCGCAGGCGATTAACGATGCCCCCGTAGGTGAGCACTTCCAGGCAAAGCCCGTTTTTTCCGGTGAGAGTGTATGCTTCTACCACGCGGCCATCGGGCATCGAGCCGAAAGGTCGGGCGTATAACTTAGTCGGTAGGTGTGGGCTTAGCATTAGGTAGGATACTACCTTAAATTAGCTGCCCACGTCTTCTCAGTTCTTAGGAAGAAGTTATCGAATTTTGTCCAAATGCGTTTTGATGTTCATTTCATTTTATCTAGTCAATCGCTTCAAGGAGCAAGGCATCGGTGTAGTGCTCGGAGAAGGAGGGCACGAGGTTCAGTTCGATGATTTGGCAGTCGCGTAGCAGCGCATCGAGCTGTTCGGAGAAGTCGGCTTGGAGCGAAAGTGAGGCACCACCGAGCGCCGCGTTACCGATCACCTCGACGCGCTCGCGCGGGACGGGGGGCAGTAGGCCAATGGCGATGGCGTGATCGGGATGCAGGTGGTAGCCGAAGCCGCCGGCCACGAATACGGTTTCGAGATCGCTGGCTTCGATCCCTGCGAGTTCGAGCAGGACTAATACGCCGGCACCGATGGCGGCTTTGGCTTGCAGGATTTCAGCGACATCGGGCTCGTTAATCCAGAGCTCGGGGCTGAGGCGGACGATGCGCTCTGGATCACCATCCACCATGTGGGTCGATACATCGGAGTGGTTGACGTCGAAACGGCCGAAGGCGTTGAGCAAGCCACAATCCAAGCCCAAGGCAAGGAAGTCGATGTAGGCGGCACCGGAGATCCCAGTCGGCGTAGTTTCGCTGCCATCGCAGAGCTTATAATGCCAGCCGGACTCGCTGCGTTCGAGGCTGGAAATGACGCCGCCGCGTGCGCTGGCACCGCAGGAGAGACGGCCACCTTCAAAGGCAGGGCCGGCTGCGGTCGCGGTGGCGTAGTAGCGCCCCTCGTGTTTGAGGAGAATTTCGCCATTGGTGCCGAAGTCGATCAGTAGAGTCGCGCCTTGAGCGGCCAACATGCCCGAGGCGAGTGCGCCCGCCGTAATGTCGGCACCGACGAAGGAGCCGAGTGAGGGGAGGAGTTGCAGGGTGAGTTCCGGTTTTAGGCCGATCTCGGCAGATTGTAGCGTGCGTGCGCCGAGGAACTCGGGGCGGAAGGGAAACGTGCTCAAGCCTTTCAGGCTGCAGCCTAAGAGCGTATGAAGCATGACGGGGTTGCCCGCCACGGTGGCAAACTCTATGGATTTTGCCGGGCGACCGGCCTGCTGGGCGAGGGTCGTAATTAGTGGGTTGAGGCCCTTATCGACGAGCGTGCGTTGTAGTTTCTCGATGCCGTTGGCCCGGTCGATGGAGAAGCTGATGCGGGAGAGCACATTGTCGCCGTATTGGCGCTGCGGGTTGGCGATGGCAGTGTGGGCGAGGCATTGTCCGCTGGATAAATCCCAGAGCGCTCCGGCCAGAGTGGTGGTGCCGATGTCGAGTGCTAGGACGAGCGCTTGGCTGGTGGTGCGCTCTGTCTCTACTGGCAAACGGATATCGAAAAAGCTGACGCCGTAAAGTGTTTGGTCGTGCCAGGAGTTTTTCGGTATTTCGAGGGTAAGGGGCTGGTCGGGCAGTGAGTCGAGGGGGGTCTGGCAGCTGCGAAGGATCTGGGAGCTGTCGCTGGTCGTGCAGGTGACTTGGCAGCCACGGCAAAGCCCGCGACCGCCGCAGCGGGTGTTGAGCGCGTAGTCGTTTTGCTCGAGAAAGTCAGCTAGGGAAGTTTGGCTGTCGGCTGTGTCTCGTTCGATGGTCGAGGTTGAGCCGTCGGGTAAATGAATCGTTATGGGGTGGGTTTTCATCTTGGCTGGCTGAAATGGTAGCGCGGCATGGCTTCATGCCGCAGTTCGGTGTATCAAGATGCGGATTGAGGCCAATCCGCGCTACCACGTTCTATCTGGTGAAATGATTATCTTTTGCTGATTAAATGTGATCCTTCGCCCATCGCGATACTGTGGCCGGGGGGCACGTTTAAGTAGCGAGCGTCGTCCCAATTTCCGGAGATTAAATCCTGCAACATGCTGGGATCGCCTTTTAAGCGTTTGAACTGCCAGTCTAGGTGGCGGGCACAATCCTGGCAATAGTGCTCGGCCTTTTGGTTATCCGTAAGATCAACATAAGCGGCGCAGTTATGATGGGCGAAGACGCCGGCATCGGCTTCGACTAGATCGTCGACCATTTCGGGGTCGTCGGGGTAGCGGGCATCGTAGATTTCGCGGACGTAGGCTTCGCGGTCGGGGCCGGGCACACGTTTCGCTCGAACCCAGCCGGGGGAATAGAAGTAGGTGCCGGGATTTTCCTTGAGGATCGCGCTATGTGGCTCGATGCCGCCGAGAAGGATGGAGATACAGTCGTGCGCACGGGGTAGAATGAGTGGGCAGCGCCCCCCCGCCTCTATGCCGAGGAGTCCATTGCCGCAGAGCCCGTAGGCCAGCACGATGGTGTCGACGACCGGATCGGCTTCCAAACGGGTGATCACAGCTTGGACTTGTCGGCGCAACTCGTTGGGTTGATCGTGAAGCCCCATCTCAAGATACTCGATGCTGTGCCAAGGAGGTGAGGTGCCACCGAGCATGGTGAGTTCTTCCTGAAATACATCGCATGCAATCAGTGAATAGTGACTACCGTTAGATTGAGGATGAGGCATGGCTAATTTAGGGGGTTAGCGGGGCACAAAAAGCCTTTAAGTTTTCTACTGGCGTGCCAGAGGGGATTTCGCATCCGGCATTTATCATAAATCTGGATCCAGCGGCATCCTTGCAAAGTTTGAGTTTAGCTCGAATTTGTTCGGGATTACCAAAACGCAGGTCGGATACGGGGTCGAGGTTGCCCGCCAAGATGACATCTTTAGGAAAGATCGAACGTGCCTCGCAAAGTTGAACCATGTGATCGCAGTCGAAGATATCGATGGGCAGCTTGCTCATCTGAGGCCATAAATGTCTGGTCTGGCCGCAGACGTGGAGGCGTACTTTGGCGCCGGCAGTATGAATGTTCTCCATTAATTGTTTTTGGCGTGGCCAGATGAGTTTGGAATAGACCTCTTCCGATATCTGACTGCAAATGGCATCTCCTATGCCGATGGTATCGGCTCCGGCCTCTATCTGTGCGAGCGCAAAGCGTGTGGTAGTTTCGAGACAAAGATCCATTAATTTTTCGCAGAGCTCAGGCTCGTCGATTAAATCCATCAAGAATTCGGAGAGTCCGCGTAAATCACCGCCTAAAGCGGCAGGACCCTCAACCCATCCCAGAATACTGTAATGCTCGCCAACGCGTTCTTTGTAGAGTCGTACGGCATCTATCCGATCTTTCATTCGAATTGAGCCTTCCGGGTCGGGAGCTTTTAGGCTTAGAAGATCTTCGATCTCTTCGACATGGGAGAGTGGAGGTTTCCGGCATTCAGGAACCCCATTTTTATGGTAAATGATCTCCGCACCGAAGCCTGCGGTCTCGCGATAAGGGTCGGAAATACAACTGAGCTGCTCAAACCCAAAGTCCTCCGCGCAACGGATATTGGCTTCAACCAGCACGCGGTGGTCTGATGCAAACTCGCCATAATTACTGCCTATATACTCAGCGGCAAATTGCATCACGATCGGGATGCGTGGAAAGTAGTCTAAGGGCAGACCTTCAAGACTTGAGGAATAGCGTTCGTAGGGTGTCATGATGCGAGTTCTTTGAGTTGCTTTACGGTCTGTTTTAGGATGGGTTCATCGTCATCGTGGCTGATTAAGATGAATTCGCTCTGAGGTTGATTCTTACACGGGGTGAGTTCCCGGCTATCGACGGTGCATTCGAGATGAAAGCCTCCCTGGTTGGTCTGGACGTGACCTTTTACCCGTAGGATGGCACTTGGCAATGCGTCTAGCCACTTGAGGAAATTTAAATGAGGCAGGTCTTTTTTAAATTGAACTGATTTTGTGCTGAAAGGATTGGCGTCACAAGTAGACAATGGAGCATTCGGAAGCTCAGTGAGCACCTTGGATAAATGAAAGGTGAAGCGACACTGTTCGGTGCGGATGATCGTGGTATTAGGATTGCGGATACGAATGACTGACTCGGCCTCCTCGATAGTTGCGTCGTCAGCGGTGTCAGTCTTATTGATCACGATGAGATCGCTGGACTGAATTTGAGATTCGATCACGGGGAGATTTTCGAGCATCTTGAGGAATCGCTTCGGAGCGACGATGCTGATAATGCGACGCACTTCAAAGTCCTGACCCAGGCCGTGGTCGAGCATGAGTTGCCCGATGGCGTCGGGGTCGGCGGTGCCGCTGGTTTCGATGACGACGGCGTCGAGGGCCTTCTCTCGATGCATGATCAGCACTTCTTCGCACATGATGCGGAGGAAGTCGCCCGCCTTGCACTCGCAGAAGAGACTGCCGCCGACGACACTATGGGTGGCGGTGCCTGTTGCGGCGAGCGTGTCCCCATCGACACTGAGCTCGGCAAACTCGTTGACCAAAAAGACCATGTGCCAGTCCGGGTGCGTTTCCGCAAGACGACGCAGGAACGTAGTCTTCCCGCTGCCGAGAAAACCGGTGACGAGGATGACGGGGATTTTTGGAGCGTTGAACATTGAACGAATTGTAGCCGAAGTCGTGAGACTTTGGTTGTTCTAAACTTGCACCCGTATCGTCCAAAGTCTGACGACTTCGGCTACAAAAAACGGGGCGGATGTTTAAACTGGATTGTTTACTTCGCAGCTGCGGCAGCGGCATAAGCGGCGACAAGCGCAGTGCGCTCGGGGATGATGGAGGCGTAGGCCTCTTTGCCATCGATGCAGATGCTGGGGATGGCGGTGCAGCCGAGCTTGGTCATGTAGCCGAGACCGTCGCGCCCGATGATCTTGTGCTCGCGCACTTCGATTGCTTGGCCGTAGGCTTTGGCTGCTTCTTTGGCCGCTTTCACCATGTAGGCGCAGGGGGCGCAACCGGCAGAGTCGAGGGTGACGACATCGACGATCACGGCGGCCTCCTCGCTGTAGTGGGGGATCGAAATATCGTCGAAAGTATCGCTGGTATCTTTCGGGGGCAGCTTGCGCGCGATATCGATTTGATAGGGGTCGTCGATGAGGTTGGCGACTGCTTCCAGATTTTCCGGTTTGACGGCGTAGGGGAGGTCGCAACCAGGGGCGAGGACGAAGCCATTGCCTGCGCCCGCTTGGTCGAGACAGCGCACGGCATCGCGCTTGGCATCGTTGGTATCGCCGAGCAGGAGCACGACGGTGAGCTGCATGTTGCCGCCGAAGGATTTACCCGCCGCGCGGGCGACTTTGGCTAGTTGCACCATGTCGACGTTTTCATCGACCGAAATGTTGTCGCAGGTCGTCGCGCACATGGCCTCTAGGTTGCGGGTGGCGTTGCCGCAAACAAAGAGCGACGAGAGCGCGCCTTTGGCACGTGCATGGTCAAATATTTTGTTGAGCGGGGGTGCCACGAAATCGGTGAAGTGCCCCGGCCCGATCTGGCTAATCATGGGATCGACCACCCCGATGACATCAATGCCTGCTTCGATGTAGGCATCGACCATCTTATTGGCGATGTCGGCGCAGTAGTCGTAGAGCTCAGGCACTTCGTCTTCTTCGTCAAACATGTCGAGGAGCACATCGTCGCCACGGAGGTGGAGCGCAAGTGTGAGCGGGCCGGTGAGTAGGCCGTAGAGGGCAATGTCGTCGCCGAGTTCAGCCTTGGTGCGGCGAATCGCATCGAGCACGAGCGGGATACGACCCTTATCAATCGAGAACTCGGGCAGACTAGCTATGTCGTAATCCTCACCGAGCGGATGCGAGCAAACCGACGGAGGCGTTTCCTTAGCCCAGCTCAGGCCGCAACCGAGGATTTCGGCTTCGAGTTGCAAGTCGAAGACGACGGGTAGGCCATCCGGCTTGTAGCGCTCAGCTGAGATTTTGAGCGCCTCGACGATATGGTCGGCCGACTTAAGATAGGCTTCGGCATCGACTCCGACGAGCGCACCGCCGTGCACGCCGACGAAGGGCACCCAAGGGGTGCGTTCGGTGGCTTCGCATTTAAGTGCTTTGAGTAGTAGGGCTTTGTTGCTCATATTATTTATCTCCGTTGTAGCTGTGGACGGCATCGATCATAGCGATGAAGTTATCGATGGGGGTGAGTGCTTGCACGTTATGAATCGCATTGAAGACAAAACCGCCACCGGGGGCGAATATTTCACAGCGCGTGAGCACTTCGGCGCGCACTTGTTCGGGTGAGCCAAAGGGGAGAGTCTGCTGGGTATTGACGCCGCCGCCCCAGAAGGTGATACGGTCGCCGTATTTGGCTTTGAGACCTTCGGGTGCCATGCCATCGGCGGAGCATTGCACAGGGTTGAGGATGTCGAAGCCACAATCGATAAAGGTATCGATCAAGGGCTCGACTGCGCCGCAGGAGTGTTTAAAGGTGCGCCAATCCGTGTTTTGGTGAATCCAGTCGTTGATACGTTTGTAGCGTGGCAGCCAGATATTGCGCATATTGGGCACGCTACAGAAGAGGGAGTTCTGGGTGCCGAAGTCGGTGCCGCAAACCACTACCACATCGATTAAGTCGCCCGCGATGTTGTAGAGCTTCTCCATGTTTTGGAGCGCAATTTCGGCTTGGCGGTCAAAGAGCTTTTGGAGGAATTCCGGCTCGTCGGCGGAGAGCATATACCAGTCGGCCACGCCGCGCACGCCTTTGGGATTCTTCAAGAAGGGAGCGGGCACCAGTGCGATGTCGCCGAGGCAGGTGCCGTTCAGGTGCACCGAAATAGCTCGCTCGCTGCCGCGCCATATTTCGGCCTGCTGTGTCCAGTAGTTTTCCTCTTCTTTGGACATGGGGCCAAACTCTTCGAGGTTATCTTCGAGGTCTAGCTCGTCCTCATCAAAGTCGGGATCGAGTCGCTCGATGGTATCGAAGAAGTAGCCCGTCTTTGGCATGTGTCCGGAGGCCGGTGCATCCATGTCGCCCTGCGGGTAGATGTATAGATTGTCTGCGTTATCGGTGGTGGTATTGAAATGCTCCGAGACGAGAACCTGTTGCCCCCAAGGCGTCGTCCATGCCTTCCAGTTTTCATTCGGAAAGCCGAAGATGGTGCGCTGCGGGAAGATGGGCTGCACGTCGAGCCGCATGGCATCGAGGAGGTCTGCTTCGACCTCGCCGAGCATTTGATAAGGCTCGCAGATTCTCACCGGACGCTTTTCAAGTTTGTAGTGATCGCGCAGTTGCTCGACCACACTGCAGTGGATGCCGGTGATAAAGCTGCTACCGAAGTCTATCGGCAACTTGTCGGGCTGTTGATGATCGATGGCGGCTCGGATGCGTTGTTTGGAATTCATGGGATGATTTCCTGGGGGATTTGTGACAGTTAGTTTTTCGACTAGGCGCAGAGTTGCTGAGCCAGATCGACCGCACTGGCGGCGTCGGGCGAATAGCCGTGGGCACCGATCTGGGTGGCAAAGTCTTGCGTGATAGGTGCGCCGCCGACCATGATTTTGATCCCGCTGCCCGATTGATTGAGGTGTGCCACGATGCTTCCCATCGAAGGCATGGTCGTGGTGAGCAGAGCCGAGAGCGCGACGATGTCAGGCTTGTGCTCGGCGACTGCTTCCGCAAATTTCTCGGCTGTGACGTTTGTGCCCAGATCGATGACCTTGAAGTTGGCACCTTTGAGCATCATCATGACGAGGTTTTTACCTATATCGTGGAGGTCTCCCTCGACCGTTCCGATCACAATGGAGTGCTTGGGCTGTATGCCTGAAGCGATTAAGACCGGCTCAAGCAGATCCATGCTCTTTTGCATGGCGCGGGCGGCAACCAACACCTCTGGCACGAAGATTTCATTCGCCTTGAAGCGCTTGCCTACATCGTTCATCCCTTCCGTTAGGGCATTGAGTATTAATTGAGGGGAGAGTTCGGCGGCCAGAGCTTCCTCCGTCGCGGCACGGGCTTCTTTGCGTTTACCAGCCTTGATGGCATTGGCGAGATTTTGGAGTGATTCGTCCATGGGGGATTTCCTTGTTTTAGGTTAATGTAAGCTATTTAATTTACTAATTCTGCGAGAGTAGGTTATAAGATACACTAAATATTGGGTTTTGTCTTCTCGCTTTTTGGCTACTCTTTGCATATTTTGCACAAATGTTAGAAAATTTAAAATTAGAGCCTATTTACGGTTCTTCACGAAAGTGCGTTTTCCTATAGATATTTCCTAGTTTGGAGATTAGGCAAATCGTAGATTTTAAGATGTAGGTATTCTTCGTCCTTGTATCCGTATGCTTGTCTGGTGAGCCATCCAATCTTGTTGTTAAATCCTTCCTGACTGGCACTGGTCATCCTGTGGTGCTTCCAGAATGAGACGAGTCCTTCGATTCTTTTTCTGATCGTCTTTGCCATTTGCTTGAGGCAATGGATTGCGGAGGTTTCGGCTTTTTCACACCAAAGCATAAAAGCGGTTCGTGCGAGTTCACCGGTGTCAGCAATGCGGTAAATATTGCGGAGGTATTCCTTCATAATTGAGGCGGTTCCGAGATCTTTGAACTCGAACCGCAGCTTTTTGAGTTCCTGAGCGGCCTCAGAGGATAGGTTCTCCTGATTGCGCAGAATCAAGAAACGCTTGCCCTTGAGTTCCTTTTTCTGTTCATCAGCCAGCTTGTTCATGGTGCTTTTGCGCAGGCCATCCATGCGTTCATTCATCAGTTTGATCACATGAAAGTGGTCATAAACGATGTCGGCTTGGGGAAGCACTTCACTGACCCAGGCGCTATAAGAGTTCGCCATATCAATGGCGACGGCTTTGATCTGTTTGGCCTTACGCGCAATACGGTTTCGGAAGGGTTTCAACGAGTCGCCGCCTTTGCCCTTTCCAATGAAAAGCACCGCTCCAGTGTCCAAATCACGGACAACGGTGATGTAACCGAGCTTCTTACCCAGATAAACCTCATCGATCCCGAGGTATTGGACATCTCCTAGACGCACCTTCTTATATTTTTTGCGCAGATACTTCTTCTCAATATCTTTGACACTTCCCCAGTTAAGCCCGGTGAACTGCGCCACTTCGCGAATCGACATCGCTCGGCGTAGAGCTAGCACGAAGTGCACCACCCACTTGCTGTAGCTGACATAAGCAGCCGCAGAGAAGTCAATGGGCTCCTGAGTAGATGTGCCGCAGTCACGGCAAAGAATACGTCTAGTATACACCCGCATAATCGTCTGCTTGAAACCAATACACAGTCCGCGTATGTCACGTGATTTTCCAGTTTTAACCAGTGTGGTGGCTGCTGAGTTGCAGCAAGGGCAGCTAAGAGAATGAGTGGTTGAATGCAGATGGTAAATCTCAACTAAACCGATGCGTTCGGTCTTTTGGTATTTGTATCCACGGATTCCTTGGGTATGGTAGAGGCAGCTGGTTGTCATAACTTTCGTTGTTGTCGTCAGAAAACTATGAGGAAAGCGGCAACCAGCTACTTTGTCCGTATTGATCTTAGATTTACTTACACTGCGTGCGTCGCTTCGCTCCGGCCTTGCCGCTTCGCGGCACCTCCCTTCGGGAGGACGGCCTACGCGAAGCGACGCACGCAGTGCTCTCCCCACAGTGCTGCCCCATCCTTGGCCACAAGCAACCGACCTCCACTGCTTCGACTCTTAAGGCACCTCATGAGCATGTTGCTCCATTCTAAGCGTTAGCTTTAGGCTCTGAAAAACGCACTTTCACGAAGAGGCCTATTTACGAGGGCTTCCTCTTTCTGGCACAATCGGTCAAGAATCCACCGAGCCTGCGTCCACATCATCATGTCGAGCTTGAGCTCAATCTAGTGGCGGAAGGGGAGATCACCTACATCGTTGGTGGGCAGCGGTTTACATTTAGGAAGAGGACATTACTCTGGATGTTTCCCTCGCAGGAGCACCAACTGGTGGACCGCACGGCGGACGCGCAGTATTACGTGGCAGTCTTCAAGCCTGATTTGATTCAGCGAGCCTGCCGAGGCAAGCGCTATGCGGGTCTTAAGCGTAACCAGTTATCAAAGAACGTCTTACACACAGAGCTCTCGCCACCTGATTTTGAGCAATTACGCCGGGCGATGGATGCGACCATGGCCGATGGGATCGATTCAAGTGTGCTCAACCGAGAGGCTGGTTTTGGTCTAAGCCCTGACTTTAGTTTCCGGCATAATGACCCCGACTGGCTCAACGCGGGCTTGCGCCATCTGCTGCTCGCCTCATGGAGACTGCAACAGGGGCGCTCGGGCACGAATCGTGAAGTGAGTCTCCATCCTGCAGTGCGTAAGGCGCTCGATTGGATTGAACGAGAAATCGAAATGGAAGGGGCGCCGATGTTGCAATACTGTGGGGTGAGCGAGGCCTACTTAAGCCGAATCTTTCACCAACAAGTGGGCGTTCCTTTGAGCCGCTATCGTAACTCTGTTCGGCTCAGCCGTTTCTGGGAGGCACTCCGAGAGCAAAAAGACAGGACGCTCTTGGATGCCGCCTACAGTGCTGGATTTGGCAGCTATGCGCAGTTTTATCGTGTCTTCAGCGAAGCCTACCAGCAAGGCCCGCGTGATTTGCTTCGACAGCAGATTCCTAGTCGATCTAACCGTGCTTAATGACAACTACGACTTGCAGTAAGTTTGCAAGCTAGTCTTCATTCAAGCGGTGGTAGGAGACCGTGGCACGGATTGTGGTTTGCACGTGGCGTTCAACCATAGGCTTTCTGGAGCCGCCGTCTTCTTCGCCCCAGACGACGGTGACTTCGGTGCCGTCGGCCACCTCCTCATCAATCATAGCGAGGGAGAACCAGCAGCGCACATTGGCAGTGTAAACGGTGTAGGTGGAGAGGCCGACCATACGGTCGCCGATGAGCACCTTGTCGAAGGGCAGAATCGCGTAGTAGGCGTTGGGCACTTCCATGTATTTGTAGCGATCACCATGGCCAAGTTGGCTTTTGAAGACTGCTTGCACATCGTCGTCGTTCCACTTGAGCCAGAGCTTGCGGCGGTGGGGCTGATCGACCATCGTTTGCAGGGCCTCTTTGCCGATGAAGTCGTGGTCGAAGTTGATGTGTTTGCCGTAGCCGAGATCCCAAGGTGTTTGATAGTAGTCTTCGATGTTTTCGGAGTAGAAACTGCCGCCGAGTGAGGCGTTGGCTTCGAAGCCGCTGGCGCTGAGCCATTCGCGGTAAGGCTTCATCTTTTCGCCGCTATAGATGGCGGGGAAGGGGGAAGGAATCCAGCCGCTTTCGGGAGAGACGGTGGAGTAAGCGCGGCTGCCCCCACGAACGAGGCCGAACTGCTTGCCCGCTTCGAGGAGGGCTTCGAGTATGATGTCGCGGTCTTCAGCGGGGCCGTGTAGTTCGAGACCGCCCATGCGTGACATGTTGTGGTTGAGGGCGCGGACTTTTTTACCCGCGATCACGAGGTCACCGAGGTTGAAAAATTTGATCTCGGGGAACTCGCCTTCGTGCAGACTCTTGATTAAGTCGAGCGCGTTAGGCCCTTGGATCTGGTAGCGGTAAATGAGGCGCGAGCCGTCGTTACTCACGGTGCGCTCGTCGCGGGTGACTTTGACATCGTAGTCGCCCGTTTCGGCGTGAAAGTGTACCCAGTTCGGCACGGAAGGGCGACCGACCACGCTGACCTTGGTATCGGTGTGGCCGAAGAGAATGGCGTCGCCGATGACGTGGCCATCATAGTTGCAGGCTACGATTTGCTTGGCCTTGTTGGCTCCGAATTTCTTGAGGCTGTTGACGCCCACATCAGAGAGCAGGCGCATCACATCGGGGCCTTCAAAATAGACATCCGTCATGTGGAAAGATTGGTCAAAAATGACGACGCTCTTTTGCCAAGCTTCTTGCTCGTCGCGCCAGTTGCTATACTGCGGGGCGAAGGGGAAATCGTAGCCGCCGACTTGGGCGTGACGCAGCATGTCGATGGGGCTGCTGTGCTCTTGGAGTTTAGCTTCGAGGGAGGTATTATCTTTAGTGCTCATATTTGTGTGTTTTATTTAGTTGGTTTATTCTATTATTCGTAAAAGTCGCTAGTGTTGACTGCATTCGGTTCATACGGCAGTCGCCTCGAATTTGAGACCCGCGCGGGCACGAGCCTCTTTGGCGCGGTCGCGGATCTGTTGCAAAAACTCGTCGATTAGTGCGGGAGGCATTCCAAAGTTCATGACGTGGATACCTGCGGCACCGACTTCGATCACGCCCTCGGTGATCCCGAAGGCCCATTCAAGGCTGGCGCGTTGGAAGTCTTCCTGCTCCATGATGGCGTGCAAGGTGGGATCGACGTAAACCCCAGGCAGGCGACAGAGCACTTGGAAGAGTTTCTTGCTGCCGACCAAAGGGATCGAGGGAATCGTCAATTTCGGGGCGTCTTCGCGGCCGGCGCGCACTTGCATATACCACTCGGCAAAGGTGGGCACATGGGTGATGGCCTGCGTCTGGCAGAAGCGTGCGCCGGCGGCTCGTTTGAAGGCGAGGCGATCCACACTTATATTCATCGGAGTGGAAAAGGGATTGGCCGCGCAACCGAGGAAAGGCACGATCCCGAGGCGGCTCTGCCAGTCGGCCAGCTTTTCGTTGGCAAAGTGAATCATTTGCGAGCTATCCATCGGGAACCAAGTCCGCTGGGCGACTTTGCGCGCATCCTGAGGTAGCCAGTCACCCGTCAGCAGGAGGAAATTGCGGTAGCCCATCCCCATGGCGACTTCCACTTTTTCGAGGAAGTCGGCCTTATCGTGATCTCGCCCGCAGAACTGAATGATGGACTCGACGCCGTGTGCCTTCACCACCTGACCCGTCACGGTAGAGTGGAGCGAGGGCACGCCGCCGGCGTTGGTCGTGGTGTTGACCGCATCGACTTTATCGGCGATGCGCGCCATGATCTTTTCGACCCGAGCGAGGCCTTTTTCATTGATTGGTGAGGCGATCTCTAGGGTGACCACGAATTCGCCACGCCCCATCTTATCCGCGAGCTTGGAGCTGGCTGCGATGTGGCGCGTTTCAATAAACTCATGGGGTAGGCGCGTCTCACGATCCTTCCCGTTGACCAGATTTACGTAGCTGGCGGTGTTGAGCAATGCCTGCTTCGGCGGGAGGTGAACCCCCTTCGACTCAGCCTTGCCCTTTTTGACTTCGATATTCGTCCAGACGCAGTCGAGCTCGGGGATTACTTCGCACTTACCGTTAAGTGTGCCACCGCAAGGGCCATTGCGCAGCCCCTTCGGGCAGTTCATCGGACAAATCATTTTGGTGTGCGAAAGGATACATTGACCGCAGGTCTGGCAGCCAAACATCTTTTCTTTAATCCATTTTTCTGATTGGTAGATTAGACTCATGTATGGGTTTAGCTCGGGTTTGGCTCGGGTAGCCCCCCCCCGAGAGTTGGCTTTGCGAGAGGGGAGGGGGCGGGGGACTCTTGAAGAAAATAATATACTACCACGCGGCTTTAAGTCTTGGATTATTGGGGAGTATTTCATTGTATTATCCAGCAATGAGGCAATCAACAGCGGGAAATCTACGACGACAACAGCCTGCACTGGTAAGCGTGCCTGAGGGGGAAATCCGCATGGTGGAGAGCCACCACGCAGCGGACTTCGTCATGGCGATGGATACTTGGCCTTTCCATAAAATTTGCTGGGTCGCAGTAGGGCGAGGTACCCTCGAATGGTCGCAGGGCAAGGTCGTGCTCGAAGCCAACGACTTCTTGCTCTTGCCTGCGGGTTGGGCGCACCGCTTCGTGGATGATACGAAGGAGCCGTTGACCTTGATGATTGTTTGCATTTCTGAGAAATACATCTCACAGCGTCCCAGCGGGCAGTTAGCTAGCCTGTGGACAGCGGCTCTGGATCTCGCGCCACTCGGGCAAGTGCGCACTGCGCGGACGGGCTTTCACCGCAGCAGTTTGATCGAGCGATTCCGCCTCGGGCTGCGCGAACAGGAGAACCAAGACTTGGGCTGGGAAACGGCGCTCGAACTGGTAGCCCAGAGGCTCTTACTCAACTTCGCGCGCGGCTACACCGAGTCGGGTCAAGGGCACACATCTAAGGGGCCGAACAGCCAGCAAACGGTGACAGGTGCCATTGCGTATGTGGACGCGCATGTCTATGAGAACCTGCAAATCAACGATATGGCGGATCGTTGCCAGCTGTCACCCCGCCGGTTTACGGATTTATTTAAACAACAAACGGGCGAAACCTACAACCACTACCTGAGTCGCAAGCGGATCGAGTATGCCTGTCGGCGTTTAAACGAGACGGGCCACATTCTCTATGCCTGCCACGAGTCGGGTTTTAATGATTTAGCTTATTTCTACCGCGTCTTCAAAAAGGCCATAGGTATGACACCCGGGGAGTATTTGAAAGGTCGTAGCATGGGAGGTCAGGATTGATTATCAGTAGGGTCAGAAGCGGATGCGCCCGATTGGTGGAATCTGAGGTCTTCCGAGCGTAGCGACATCTCGCCATTTACGGCTCATTTTCACTGGTTGCGTTACAAAAGTGGCTATACATTTTTGGGCCATTTTCGATATAGATTTACGGGAAACGGCTGGCAGAGACGGACAAATGTTTCGCTTTATCTGGTTAGTCGTCAAGTCGGGGCAGTCTATCCGTTGGCGAGAGCGTCTAGGAGATGATCGTAAAGTCATCGGTGATTTCGCATGCCACCTTCATGCCATCCTAGGATTACGTGCTCGCTAACTGCAAATGGAAACAACCCCACAGCAATGGAAGCTCCCCGCGGATCGCCGCTGCTTACTTGTTTTCGATCTGCAGCAAGATGTTGCTTGGTTGGATCGAGTGCTGGAGGCGGAGGCGGGCGATTTTGACCATCTTATTTTAGGTGGGGACTACTTTGACTCTTACCAACCGATCCGAACGGCGACGGTGATGGAAACCTGCATGCGACTCAATGCGCTGCTCGAAGAAATGGGCGATCGATTGACTGTCCTCTTTGGTAATCACGATGTGAACCGGCGCGATGTGCTTTAGCCATCGTTTTGCGCTGTTAGGGTTGGGCGGTGCTGCCCGGTGCGTTCGATTACGTCGGCTGAAGCACGACGCTCCGTTGGGACCTAGTCGCAGATCACGAGTCCCTGATAGCGGCTTTCAATCATGACTCAATGGCTGGAAACAAATGTCTCAAGCCTCAGCTTGATGACGGCAAAAAGAAACAAAGATCAGAACTCACTAAATAGGCGGTTTTCGCTTAAATCGAGATGCAAGCAATTTTCCCGCAGATTTAGCTAAAAATCTTGCTTGGCGGGATCATTTTCTGTGAGCTGCTCGAATGTTATTATCCCTTCGTGAAGCTCAGTATGGCGAGCCCCTTCAACTCGTGCTTGGTGCTGATAAGCGCAACCCGCTGGTCAGTGTTTACCACTCACAGGACACTGGAACTCTCCACGTTTATTACGGCTTGGAGCTGATGGAGGTTATTCCCGATCAACGCGAGCACATGAGTTACAAGCTGCTGGTCGCGCGCCTGTATAATGCGGGGGTCAAAGCCCTGACTTTGCAGGAAGTCTTTCAGGCAGATCGCAAGACAATGAAAAGATGGGGCGAAGCCCTGCTGGAGGGCGAGCCTGAAAAACTGATTGCCGTGCTGGCTGGGCGTTCCCGGGGCAAAAAAATCACGCCCGAGATTGAAGGCTTTGTCCGCGCCCGTTTCGATTCGATCTATCAGGAGCACCCCCGCAGCTACAGCACAGCCATTCGCAAGGAAATCAAACAGATATTTGCTGTCAGCCTTTCGGGTGAAGCGCTTCGTCCACTGTTTGGGCAATTGCGTGGCAAATCGGGACATCGAACAGGCGAAACAGGCGAGTGCTCGTCTTTAGCCAAGCTCTGCGGGCACTGAGAGAACACCTCCCGGTTGAAGACGCCCCGCTTCTCCAGCAATGGCTGGCGGCAGTGTTGCTTGGAGCGATCAACATTGAGCAATCCAAGTTTTTGGACATCGACGATCTGGAGTTATTACTGGGCTGCGTCATTCGTCAGGCCCACCCGCAGCGTCAGAGTGCCTTTAATACCCTGTGTAATATATGAATCCTGTGTAATATATGAATCCTGTGTAATATATGAACCGTAACGATTTGGTCTCTTCGATTTTTTTTGAGCCAGTCTCCTTGTCGGGCCTTCGTCAGGGTGAGCCAGCTGCAAGTTACGCTTGCCCTAACTGATGGGGGCGTCCGACGAGCGGACACGCCACGGTTATTCAACGTCTTGCCAAAGCCACTCGGTAATAGTCCGGATTGCTGAGCTCGCATCGTTCGTCGCGAATTTCCGGCAGTTTGGGAAGTGTTCGCGGGTGCGCCTCCTCAGGTGCTGCTTGCCAGGATTCATTCGCTTCCCAGTCCTGCCAGCTCTGTTCGATATGGGCGATGATCGCGTCGCAGACTGAGCTGCCCTCGATCTCCAATCGATCGTCGCGGGCGAAGAGTTGCTGCACGCGCCAGCGGTCTTTGTGGAATTTGACGACGACTGCCAAGCTCCAGCCATCGTAGCTACAATAGAAAGGGGTGCCTTTGCCCTCGAAAATTTCCTTTTGCGCTATGCAGGCACCGGTATCCCAACAAAACTGATAGAGGCTCCAGATGTCTTGGATCGGTTGATAGTCGTCCAGTCGCAGCGCGTGCCCAGCCCAGGTCTCGTGATCGCAGCCGGAATGCCCCAAAAGATCGAAGCGATCGTTGGCGTGCTCCCATATATGCTCGATGACGGCGCGTTCTGTGCTACGGATGCGGTAGATGCGGCTCTCGCCCGAGATGAGTTCGGGGAGCATTTCATCGGGGTGCAGGCTGATTTCGCCGAGACCATAGAGTGCCCAGAGGGCGCGGGAGTTGGTTAATAGTTGAAAGAGGTGGGTGCTCCCGCTCCATTCTTGAAAAAAGTCCACGCGGGGGAGTGTTCTCAAGTCAGGCAGGGCGTAGCCGGTGAGCTTGCGAAAGACCTCCAAGCTGGTGGCTGCGGAGACGGCCTTGTTGTAGCGTTGGCGGAATTGGGCGATTTGCCAGTTGCCCCGCTTGCCCTGCCGTAGGTGGAGCGTGGCGCGCACGGGATGTGTGATCCGATAGACTAGGGTGCTCTCATTTAGGTATTCCGGCGCATCGGTGCGGAGGCAGTTTCTTTGGTGGATGCCTTCTTCGATGAGTTGCTCGATGCGGCCCAAGTGCTGTGTGCCGTCCAAACCAGAAAATGGATTGCGCACGGAGGTGCCCATATCCTCGTTTAAGACTTCGAGGGCACGTTCTGCGATGTGAGACTCATGCGCCAGCTCGTCTATGTCAGACGGGATGCGAATCGCGGCCTTGGCCTGGGGGAAGCGTTGCATGAGTGCTTGGATCGGTCGGAGCATTTCATGGATTGGGCGGCGCGGTGCCTTCAGGTGGTTCATGACGAGCTTCAAGGGCAGCTTCTTTAGTAAGATGGCATGTGGATAGTGGCGCATGAGGCCTTGCGGTTGTTGCGTGGCTCGGCGTAGCCAAAGCCAAAAGAGAATGGGGTGGTCGAGCAGGAGCTCTCTGGCCGCTGAGATTCGGGAGACTATTCGGAGGGTTGCCCATTGCTGAGTGCGGAAGCCTTGAACTGCCCGGCGGACGGATTGCGGAATATGGCTCAGCGCCATCATCACGGCTTGCCCTGCTTCGTGAATCTCGGGGCTGTGTTCATTCTCACAGACCGAAGCAAAATACAGCTGACCGTCTGGCGCTATGCGGTGAATGTGGCGACCGATTCGAATATGTTGATCTGGGACGTGCTTACCAAAACGGCAAAACAAGCGCTCCGCGTGGCGGCTGCCGTCGATCCAGCGCCCGCCCGGCGCGAGTTGCAGGGCCGCGCTCGCCCGTGGCCAAAAACGTAGATGCAGTTCCGCCGCACCGTAGCGCAGCGAAAGCGTGCGATCCGTTGCAGCGAAGGGAGTGGCCAGTTGCCACTCCGGGTGGCGAGGGAGTTTGTGAGGATCACGAGCACGACGCATACATTAGAGAGGTGCGGACAAATGTTTCACTACATATTGTAATCAGAACGGATGCTTATGGCATTCATGAAAGCATCCCTGGACATTGATGCTGTCTTATTTGGAAATGCTTCAGATCTGCCTTTCTCTAGACCAGCGCCTCAGCGTTTCAATGCCCTGCAGGTCTGGATTGAACGTCTGCGCATAGAATCGTTTGTGATCTGTGATGTGTTGCGTGCCGTCCGCGTCGAGTCTCCATGGCAGCGGAAATTGATTGGTGTATTCGATAGCTTCTTCGAAGAGTCGCTTCGAGTAGGCGAGGGAACTGCCATTGACGAGTTGATCCCCCTGATACTGCATTTCGATGCCATCGGCTTGTGGCCGAATCAGCACAGAGCCTTGAGGCCCTTCAATCAGTAGAGCGTCATCCACTGGGCGTATTGACTGGGGAGTCATCTGTTTTCTAGAGTAAATATGTGATCGAATGTTCACTTATAGGTATTATGTCCTCCTAGGTGGGACATTTACAGGGGTAGCTACGAATTTTTCAGAATTGCTTCGGCTTGCTTGCGAATGCTGTTCTTTAGCTTCGCCGGACCGATCACCTTGGCGTGCGAACCCCAACTGAGGATCCAGCGCTCGATTTCAAAGAGATCTGCGAGTTCGATCTGGAATTCGATGCGTCCGTCCTCTCGCGGTTTGATCTTTTGAGCGGGGTGCCAGTTTTTCTCTTGGATCAACTGCGCCGCCCATGAGTCGAACTCCACGCGAACCTTGTATTTGGTTTCGCCAACGAAGACGCCGAAGGCATCTTTGAGGTGTTGCTGGATGTCAAAGTCCTTGGGTCGCTTGAAGCGCTTGCCGGGAAACATGAGCTTGCGCATACGCACCAGAGCGAAGGTTCGTAGGGCCTTTCGGTCGAGATCCTCGCAGACGACATACCATTGGTTTTCGACGCAGCAGAGATGGATCGGTTGGGTGTGGCGCTTTTTGTAACGCGAATCGCTTAGCTTTTTATATTCAAAATGGAGCTCTTGTTCTTGGGAGACAGCCCGCGTGACAAATTGAAAGGTCTCCAAGTTCGCATTGGAAATGCCAGCAGACTTGAAGCTGACAGGTGTGTCTAAACGGTCGAGGGAGATGAAAATCTTATCCTTCAGGCCGTCGGATAGCTTCTTTAAGGCAGATTCTAAGGGCTCTTGGAACGGTGTGCCCTTATAGGGCTCCAATGCCTTCTGTGCGACGAGGAGGGCGAAGAGTTCGCCTTCGGATACCTGCACCGTGGGGAAGCCGTCCACGTAGCTGGTATACCAGTATCCGTTGGACTTCGCATCCCATTCGACGGGCAAGCCCAACTGATCCCGCATGAACCCGATGTCGCGGTTAATCGTCTTGGTCGAAGTTTCCAGTAGCTTGGAGAGGCTGGTCGCGTTCGGTAGGCGATTTCCCTGCAGCTCATCATGGATGCGCATCATGCGGGCGAGGGGAGGGCGAGAGGACGGCATTGGGCGAGACTTCTTAGGCATAAAAAGAGTAACGTATCCGTAGGCTAGGATTGTCAATGCTACAGCCTACTAGTTATTTTCAGCCTAGGACTGCTAATGTCCGACCATGTCATGTAAAGTCGCTGTTATGTGGTTAGCAACTCAACATGGTTTTTTCAGTATCGTTCAAAAAGAGAGTGATCTCTACTTTATCCGGGCGCGTCTGCGGCAGGACTTAGAGAATCTTAAACAACTCGCCGAGTTGGATGACGAGATTCACGAATGGCCGCAGGCGGACTATCGTTTCCGTATCATGGTGGACATGGAGAGCTTGCTAGAAATTATGGTGAAAATGACCACCGCCTTGGATTACCCTAATTTCAAAGGGCGCATTTATGAGCGTAAAGAACAAAGTCATAAGCTAGGGCGCTATCACCGTATATGGGAGATGATGGCCGACCTACAGCATACTGGGGGCTGAATTCTTACCGCTAATTACGTTAAAATGGGATGTTTCTCGGAGCCCCCATAACTATTCTATATAGTAAAGTTTCAAGCATCAAAGTTCATCAAGCACCGTCTAAAATGGAGTGCCCGAAATGCCACAATTCGGAGGTAGCGGAAGTTTATGCAATAGGCGGCAAGCCCTGCCCCAAATGTCAGGGGGAAATGTCTGAAGGTCAAATGGGGGCAATCTCATGATATTAAGCGGGGCGGAGTCGCTGGATTCAGTCTGACTCTGGGTGGGACCGTAGATGTCTGTGGGTATGCTGTAGGCTATCTTCAACATGAACCCCATTGACCACGATCAACCCATTCCAGAGCAGCTCAGCTTCTTTGAGTTGCCGACCGGACCATTAGGTCCGAAGCAGGCCCTGGTCATACTGCGGCGACGCTTGGAGGCAGTCAGTCATTGGGCACCTCCTGGATTACGGAAGGGCGCTCCTCGGGTCTATGAATTCCCTGGTGCGCATGAGCAACTTCAAGCGGCTCCTTCGAAATTACCGGGGTGCCCGTATTTCTATGCGACCCAAGAGGTGTTTGGGCATGTCAGCCCTGACTTAGGTGGTGATGCCATTGCGCAATGGTGCTTCCATGGTGATAAATTGCCGTTTCCCCCCTGCCGCTTTTGGGCATTTTCAATGCAACGCACCGACTGGATCGGCTCTGGCGGAATCTATCTTGAAGATGGCCTCACTATGGCCAGTCTAGACAAAGGTTACCACGCCGATTTCGCCCGTTACGAAAAGGACGCGCATGGGCTTGTTCTTGTCATCTTCACCCATCGCATGGTGCGGCGGTCGTGACTTGATTGCGCAATCAAATCGTATCATTTAAACAAGGCCAGCGATCAGCTATTATCCATCACGGCGCAGCCGTCGACATTAGCTCTCCGTTCTCTCGAAAACATGGTTTCGATGCCAGCACAGATATGAGTATAGTTACGATTTCGGCAAAATCGTGTCACTGAGGTAGTAATTTTTAACGTGAGATCACGAAGAAAAGACAGGGTAGGACTGCGATTGTCCTATTTCGTCTATAGAATGAGGCATTTTAGGGGCATTCATTCATTTAGTGCTCGAAAGCGCTATCTAACGCTCGTTTTATTTTTCAGAAGATGTCTGCCAGTAAACTCACCTTATCCCAACTCGAACAATACCTATCCAAGGCGGCTTGGATACTGAAAGGGCCGATTGGAGCCTCGGATTTTAAGGCTTACATCTTCCCCATGCTCTTCTTTAAGCGCATTTCGGATGTGTATGATGAGGAGTATCGCCAGGCACTCGAAGAGTCCGACGGTGACGAGGAGTATGCTCAACTCCCTGAGTTTCATAAATTCATTGTTCCGGCCGGTTGCCACTGGAACGACGTGCGCGACACCACCGTCAATGTCGGGCTGGCCATCGAAAAAGCCCTTCGTGGCATCGAGCAGGCGAATGAGAAATACCTTTACGGCATCTTCGGAGACGCCCAATGGTCTAACAAGAACAGCCTGCCTGACAGTCTGCTGGTTAATTTGGTCGAGCACTTCTCGCAATACGAACTCTCCAATTCTGCTGTCGAGGCCGACATGCTCGGTCAGGCATACGAGTATTTGATCAAGCACTTCGCCGATTTGACCAACAAGAAGGCCGGCGAGTTCTACACGCCGCGCTCCGTCGTGCACCTGATGGGGATGATTGTAGACGCACGTGCCGGCGAAAGCATCTACGACCCAGCTTGCGGCACGGGCGGCATGCTGATCGAGTCGATTGAGCACGTTAAAGCGTCTGGGCATGACTACCGCACGTTGAAACTTTACGGACAAGAGAAGAACCTGACATCCTCGGCCATTGCCCGAATGAACATGTTCCTGCACGGCGTGGAGGACTTTCAAGTCAGCCGGGGTGATACACTCCGTCAGCCTGCCTACTTTGAGGCCGATGGGCTCAAGACCTTCGACTGTGTGATCGCGAATCCGCCGTTCTCCTTGAAAGAGTGGGGCGCGACGGCATGGGCCAACGATCCCTACGGGCGCAACATCGCAGGTGTCCCGCCGCAAGGGAACGGCGACATGGCCTGGGTGCAGCACATGATCAAGTCCATGAAGGGCAAAACTGGCCGTATGGCGGTCGTGCTCCCCCATGGCGCGCTCTTTCGTAAAGCGGCTGAAGGCAAGATCCGCAAAGCACTGCTTGAGATGGATTTGCTCGAAGCGGTCATCGGCCTCGGGCCTAATATCTTCTACGGCACCCAGCTCGCCGCCTGTATCATGATCTTCCGTGCGCAGAAGCCCAAAGCGCACCGCAAGCAGGTGCTCTTCATCGACGCTGCAGATCAGGTGCGCGTCGGCCGTGCGCAGAACTATCTAGAGCCCGAGCATGTCGAGCGCATCTTTGCGTGGTATCGCGATTACAAGGATGTGGAGAACTACGTCAAAGTCGCCACCATGGCGGATCTCGCGGAGAATGATCACAATCTCAATATCCCGCTCTACGTGGAGAAGATCATCGAGGACAATTTGCCGACCGTCGAAGAGGCGCTCGCCGATCTCAAGACCGCATGGTCCGAGTCCCAAGCCGCAGAGGCATATTTCAAAACCAAGCTCAAGGAGTTCGGCGTCGAAGTCTAAGCCATGGCCGAATCTCAAAACATCGAATGGAAGCGCTCGTGGAAGGACAAATACCTAGAGTGGGTCTGCGGGTTTTCCAATGCGCAAGGGGGCACCCTCTTTATTGGTAAGGATGACGCTGGCTCAGTGCATGGCTTGGCCAACTCTAAGCGCTTACTTGAAGAGATTCCCCAAAAGATTCGCAATCTGCTGGGGCTCACTATCGATGTGAACCTCCATGAATCCGAGCAAGGCGACTTTCTCGAAATCGTGGTGCCAGCTCAGTCGGTGCCAGTATCCTATCGTGGTCATTACTACACTCGTTCGGGTAGCACCAAGAACGAACTCAGTGGAGCCAGCCTCAACGAATTCCTATTGAAGAAGTCCGGTCGCACTTGGGATGCCTCCATTGAGGACCGTGCGACTCTGGATGACATTGATCCGGCCAGCATT
>Ga0335398_10001299_pt1 | contig 43031 bp, 35 predicted proteins | sample BON03_FD_205742 | JGI IMG/M metagenome (GOLD analysis project Ga0335398, IMG submission 205742) | Freshwater microbial communities from Lake Bonney liftoff mats and glacier meltwater in Antarctica - BON-03 (spades assembly) (version 2) | ecosystem: Environmental > Aquatic > Freshwater > Ice >... | reverse complement strand
AAGCTGTTGGAAAGACCGGCACATTGGATGCGGGCGATGCCAAAGTCGTGGATGCTACGGGAAAAACGATTACCCCGGGATTTATTGATACCCATGCCCACATGTGGCCTACTTGGGGTTTGCATAAGAATTCAGTCTGGATCTATGCTGCCAATCTTGCCTATGGAGTGACCACCACTAGAGATCCTCAAACTGCAACTACTGATGTACTCACCTACAGCGATATGGTAGAAGCGGGCATGGTTCCCGGTCCAAGAGTTTACTCTACTGGCCCTGGAGTAGGTTTTTGGATGTATAATTTAAAGTCGCTGGAGCAGACGAAGGAAGTCCTCAAGCAGTACAGCAAGTATTACAATACCCAATACATCAAGATGTATTTGGTCGGAAACAGACAACATCGTCAGTGGATAATCATGGCTGCGAAAGAGCAGAAATTGATGCCAACTACCGAAGGAGGCCTGGATTTCAAATTGAACATGACTCAGCTATTTGATGGCTATCCTGGTCATGAGCATGCGATTCCGATCTATCCATTATACTCTGATGTGACTAGGACGATTGCAGAAAGCAAAATGGCGGTTACACCGACCTTGCTCGTAGCTTATGGCGGTCCTTGGGCAGAAAACTATTATTACACTACCGAAAGCCCATTACATGATTCAAAACTGAATCGTTTTACCCCTTACGAAGAGCTCAATTCTAAAGCTAGAAGAAGAGCAGGTGGATTGGGTGGCTGGTTTGCACCGGAGGATCACGTGTTTGAGGATCATGCTGTCGGGATCAAATCAATAGTGGAGCAAGGTGGTATTGCGGGTGTAGGTTCACACGGTCAATTGCAGGGCTTAGGTTACCATTGGGAACTATGGTCTGTAGCCAGTGGAGGAATGAGCGGAATGGATGCCTTGAAGACAGCGACGATCTTGGGAGCAGAAGCACTAGGCTTGGATAAAGAATTGGGAAGTATCGAAGCAGGAAAACTAGCCGACTTAGTGATCATGGAAGCTAATCCTTTGGAAAATATCCGAAACACGAATACCATCTCGCACGTGGTGAAAAACGGTAGAATCTATGATGGAAACACGCTGGATGAAATCTTGCCAACTCCAAGAAAGTTGGATGTAAGTCCTTGGACTAAGTCGGTACCGATGGTGAATACTGGTTTGGAAGAATAGAAATATGAGGTAGAAATATCAAAGCCGGATGCTAAGTGAGCATCCGGCTTTTTGGTTTTCTATTATTCAGGAACCGATAGGGACGGTCAGAAATCCTGAACCTCGATCATTGTATTTTCAATCCGAATAAAAAGAAAAACTTGGTTTTGGATTTTGAATAGGGATTTGAAATTGAAGATTACAAATTTTCGGAGATGGCTTCGAGATTGATGCCGATAGAGATCAGCAGTCGTGTGAGCTACTCATCTATGACTTACGCCAATTTACTAGCCTAGCCAATCATCCTTTAATAGTCAGCAATCAACGATTCATAAGGGATATTCAACTTCTCATGAAGATTCCTAATCATTTTGAGTGTAAGCTTTCTTTTGCCACTGAAAATCTCCGACACCCTGCTCTTGTACCCAATGATATCAGCTAATTGTTTGTTGTTTATTCCCATTTGTTCCATTCTAAACTTAATAGCCTCAATTGGATCTGGAGCATCGATTGGATAATGTTCATCTTCATACTTTTCAATCAGTATTGATAAGATTTCAGCTTCGTCACCCTCATTTGACTCGACGGGAGCATGGAATATATTTTCAAGTCTTCTCAGGGCTTGATTATAATCGTCTTCAGTTTTTATAGCCTTGATATCCATCGATCTAAATTTTGTCTGCGTCTACTTTATTGTAATCGTTATGAGTTCCTATGAAACGAATAAACATCCATTGCCGAACATAGGTAATGTCCACAATCAATCTATAGCTATTACCGCAAATATTAAATACAACACGTCCACTCTTCAAAATACTTGAATTTGGATATTCAGCCTTGATATCAACAGGACTGTTCCAAGTTGCCTTAGATGCTTCCTTGTACCACGTTTTTAGCTGTTCCTCTGAATCAGCATGCTTATGCCAGAAGTCTCGAAGTATCTTTTTAGCGATTACTCTCATTGATTTACAGGATATATAAACAAAGATAGTATAAAGTTCCCAATTTGGTAACTTTCATATTCCTTTTTCGGACTTCAATTCTCTCCATTACTACCTGAAAAATATATCTTCAATTTCGCAGTATTGGATAAGTCCGTATGGTATTCTAGTTTCCAATCTCATGGCGCCATACGCTAGGTTTGATTATTTTTTTCATACGTATTCTTATAATCCTAATTTAGAAAGGTTTGCTTTCTCCCCTTCCTATTCCTTATTTGCCGGTGTGAATAACCAATGGCTCTCTGCAAAAGCTTTTTTTCGACTTCTGACTCTTCAAAAAGTCTGGAACTATGCGCTGTTGCGGGTTTCATTTCAGATTTCAAGACTGGCCGGCAAGCCAATCCTTTGGGGAAAGCCAACCACGCTTTCAATCGAGCCTACTACGAGTTGTAATCTCCGCTGTCCCGAATGTCCATCTGGCTTGCGAGCTTTCACCCGACCAACAGGCATGCTGGAAGATCAGCTTTTTGAAAAAGTTATTGATCAAGTCAAAAGCCATTTGACTTGGCTTCACCTCTATTTTCAAGGCGAACCTTTTCTGAATCCTAGATTTCTGGAAATGGTCAATTACGCAAGCCAAGCCGGGATTTTTACTTCCACTTCCACCAACGCCCATTACCTCGGCGAAAAGCAAGTACAGGGAATCCTGAAAAGTGGTCTTCGCCAACTTATCGTCTCCATGGATGGCATCACTCAGGAAGTCTATCAGGACTACCGGGTCGGTGGATCTTTGGAAAAAGTACAAAAGGGATTGAACTTACTTTTGACCGAGCGAAAGAAAGCAAAACAAGATTTCCCGCGAGTCATTCTCCAGTTTTTAGTCACCGGGAAAAACGAGCATCAGCTTCCAGCCTTGAAAGAATGGGTGAAAGAAATCGGTGTGGATGAACTGCAGCTGAAAACCACTCAAATCTATGACTTTGAGGATGGTTCGGAGTTGATCCCCTCCGATCTGGGCTATTCACGATATGTTCCTGTAGGAAATGGCCAATGGAAAATCAAGAAGAAAATCGAAAATAAATGCTGGCGGATGTGGCAGGGTGCCGTGGTCACTTGGGATGGGAAAGTGGTCCCCTGTTGCTTTGACAAGGATGCCAAACACGTGATGGGGGAATTAAAAGAAACGTCTCTTGCATCTATCTGGCGTTCGCCGAGCTACTTTTCATTTCGTAGGCAATTACTGTTAGATCGAAGCCAAATCGATATTTGCAAGAACTGTACGGAATAAGGAAAGTACTAGGTTTTTCCTGCCAGTTTTCTTTCAAAAAATACCTTACCAATTCTTGAAATATGTTCCTTTAGTTGCGGATTGTCTATAGTTGTGTGGAGTACCAAATCGATTTTCCAGGGAAGCATTAGGTCGTCTAGAGCGATCTCTATTTTAAAGAGTGTTTTTAAATCAAGCTTGTCACCAAAAAGTGCCAAATCGATATCCGAGCCATTTCTGAAATTTCCTTTTGCGCGAGAGCCAAAGAGTATCACTTTTGAGATTTCAGGCATTTGTTCAAATACTCCAACTAATTTCTCAATCGCTTTTTCGCTCAATCCATACATATTAATCAAGAGTTAGGCGATAGTTTCTTTTCCATAGTTTCTTTGAAATCCAAAAAAGCCTGATAATATTCTTCCAGTATAAGCTCGAAAATTTTGTCGGCGATTTCTTCAATATAGGTATGTGAGGATTTATTCCGACTTTGAATCATATCCATCCATACTTCACCGTTGTGAATCAAATCTGACCCAAAAGCTGCCTTAGTGGCATCCTTAGATCCATAGAGTTCCACATTTCCTTTTTCACTCAAAAAACCTTCATCACATTCCACGAAAGCTCATGTGTGTATTCAAATCGCTGAATCAGACCTTCTCTTAATAGATCATCCCCAACCTTCAATTTTTGAAGATCTAAAATACCTTTAGAATAAAATTCAGTTTGCATTCTTTGCACTGCTTCTTCCAGCTTTTTAAAAGCTTTGCAAAAATTTTTAAACCGTTGTTGCCATCTGATATCCTTGTGCTGCACCGCAATAATTCTTTAAAAATGAACACTAATCTATAAAATTTTCAGGGGTAAGCACCTCGTTAACTTCTACCTTTTTGGACCTATATTTGGTAGACATAAGAAATTCACGGATTTTTACAGCCTAAATTGTTCTAGATTCTTTCAGAACTGCCCATATAACATGATTCAAACAAAACGATTCTGGTATTTTTTCAGTGTACTTCTAGCGATAGTATTTGTATCTCCTCTCGTTTTTGCGCAGCAAACCAGCGATCTGACTCAGCTCAAAGTCGACGAATTATCCGACGAGCAAATCCAGCAACTAGTCAGTCGTGCTGCTGAAGCAGGACTTTCACCCGAAGAGTTTCTTCAAATGGCGCAACTTAGAGGGATGCCTACAGTAGAAGTATCCAAATTGAAGAACAGGGTTGAACAGCTTAATCTCTCTGGTGGAAATACCAGATCGACCAGCGCCTCCAAAAGACAACCTCGACAACAGGTCGATTTCAATACGATCACTGAGGGTATTTACGAACCTCAGTTGACTGCTGAGACAGAATCCAAAGGCCCTAAAATTTTTGGAGAATCACTGTTTTACAACAAAAATAGACGACTGAGCTTTGAGCCGAGTCTGAATCAAGCTACTCCGAAAAATTACATTTTGGGACCCGGAGATATGATTTATGTCGATATTTATGGGCAATCCGAGCAATATTACGAGGCTTCGGTCAATCCCGATGGTTTTGTGTTGTTGGATAATATCGGCCCAATTTCTGTTTCCGGCAAATCCATAGAAGAAGCGACAGGAATTATCCAAAATCGTGTTTCGAGATATTACCCAGGACTTACCGGCACCAATCCCAGTACTTTTCTCCAGGTGACGCTTGGGAATGTCCGTACCATCAAAGTAAATATCTTGGGGGAAGTCCGGTTACCGGGGACCTTTACGCTCAGCGCGTTTTCCACCGTATTCAATGCACTTTATGCAGCTGGCGGACCAAATGAAAACGGATCTTACCGTGTCGTCCGACTCGTCCGGAATAACAAGATGATAGCGGAGATTGATGTATATGACTTATTGACTAAAGGTACAGCCGACTTGGATGCACAATTGAAAGATCAGGACGTGATTTTGGTTCCGCCATTCATTGCCCGAGCCCAAGTCAATGGAGAAGTCAAGCGTCCGATTACCTTTGAGATTGCTCCTGAGGACACTTTCGAGGACTTGCTGAGCTATGCCGGTGGATTTACCGATGCAGCATTCAAGGATCGTGTGGCGATCTCTCGAATTACCGGCAATCAGCGCTCCATATCGGATGTGTATCAAAACCAATTTGGGATGTTTATCCTCAAAGGAGGTGATGAAATCACTGTTCAGCGGATTCTGGATCGCTATTCCAACCGGGTTCAAATCAAAGGAGCCGTATTTAGAGAAGGTACTTTTGCTTTGTCCGAAGGATTGACCCTATTACAACTCGTGAAAAATGCCGAAGGTCTACGTGGCGATGCTTACGCGGATCAGGTAAGTATCCTACGCACCAAGACTGATTTGAGTACCCAGATGATGCAGGTGAATCTTAAGTCAGTCCTTGCCGGCACTGCACCCGATGTGGTATTGCGGCGAGAGGATGTGGTGCGGATCGCAAGTATTTACGACATTCGAAATGAGCAGTACGTACAAATTCTTGGTGAAGTGCAGCGGCCGGGAGTGTATCCCTATTCAGAATCCATGAAGGTGGAGGATCTGATTATCCTTGCCCAAGGGCTTCAGGAATCTGCCAATTCTCAGGATATAGAAATTGCCAGAAGACTCAACGATACTGATATGGGTACGCTTTCCGATATTATCCCCACTCAAGTCAGTCCTGACCTGATCAGCTCTCAAGGTTCTCAGTCTTTGCAGCCTTTTGATCAGGTGATCGTGCGAAAGCGTTCAAATTTCACCATGCAGAAATTGGTGACTGTAGAGGGCCAAGTCAATTCTCCGGGAATCTTTGCCATCCAAACTGCCGGCGAGCGAATCTCTGACTTGATTAGAAGGTCGGGTGGAATGAATCAGTTCGGTTATGCCAAAGGTGCAACACTAATCCGCAGAACTGAATTTTTCAATACCGAATCAGAAGAAATCCGCAAGCAACGAAACTTGGAAGCGCTTCGGATGAAACTGGCGGCAGATCCCTCCAATTCTGAGGCCCAAGAGGAGCTGCTCAAGCGGTTGTTCAAAGATTTGCCAGGTGCGACAGATTCCGTAGAAACACAATTGGCTCAGACAAAACGGGAATCATTGGATCAGATTGCAGCTGAGACTCCGGGATTTGCGGTGAAGCTCAAAGAAACCGAAGCAGTAGCAATTAATTTAGAGACCATTATTCTAAATCCAGGATCCGAAGAAGATCTGATCTTGGAAGAGGGAGATATTTTATCTGTTCCGAAATTATTACAGACTGTTCGGATGCGTGGAGATGTGGTTTATCCGACGACTCTTCGCCATGAGACTGGCCGAAGTCTCATAGAGTATATTAACGGTGCCGGGGGATTTGAGCGTAGAGCCAACCGCAAACAGACGTATGTAGTCTATGCCAACGGAGCTGTGAAGCGAACCAAAGGTTTCCTCGGGATTCACAGTTATCCTCCTATTGAGCCAGGTGCTGAAGTTATCGTACCGACCAAAGGACCGAGACTTCCATTGCGACTGGGTGATGTAGTAGGAATCACCACAGGTTTGGCCACACTGGGTTTGGTCGTATCGCAAATTAATTGGCAATGACAGGATCTAAGCATTTTTCGGATAATCAATTCACTATAAAGGAAGTATTCCAAAATATGGGTGGCTGGTTTCGCTTTTTTGTTTCCAAATGGAAAGTTTTGGTCCTTGCCGCACTCCTTGGTTTAGGATTAGGAGCGCTGGTTTCTATTTTCAAAAAGCCTGTTTTTCATGCAGAGACTTCATTTGTATTGGAGGAAGGCGATGCTGGAGGAATGGGGCAAATGTCTGGTTTAGCTTCTTTGGTGGGTGTCAACTTGGGTTCCCTAGGCGGGACAAGCGGTCTTTTCCAGGGAGATAATATTATGGAGCTGTATCGCTCGGACAGGATGCTTGGAGAGACGCTACTCAGTCCCTTTGATGGGGAGGAACTGCTGATTGATCGATATGTGGCTTTCGAAGATTTGGGTGAAAAGTGGGCTTCCAAAGTTGATATTGCAGCTATGGATTTTACTATTCCGAGAGAAACGTTTACCATTTCGCAGGACTCAGTAATCAAAGAAGTATCCAAATCGATTCGGGAAAATCAACTGTCTGTGACTAAACCCGATCGGAAACTTAGTATTATTCAAGTTTCTATTGCCTCCAAGGATGAGCTGTTTGCCAAAGTTTTCAACGAAACTATGGTTAATAAGGTAAATGCTTTTTACCTGGAGACCAAAACCAAAAAGACCGGAGAGAATCTCCGTATTCTGCAAACTCAGGCGGATAGTGTAAGATTGATTTTGAATATAAGTTTGGGAGCTTTTGCAAGTGCTACCGACCGAGTCCCTAATGCCAATCCGCTGTTAAGCTCAGGAATGGTAGAAAGCAAGAAGCGTCAAATTGACGTGCAGGCGACTGGAGCGGTCTATCAAGAAATCGTCAAAAACCTTGAAATTGCCAAAGTCAATCATCGCAATAATTCTCCCTTGATTCAAATCATTGATCAGCCTATTCTTCCGCTCAAGCGATCGGAGATCCGGCTGGTGAAGGGTATGGTTTTGGGAGCGGTAATCGTGGGGTTACTGGCAATTTTTTCACTTTACTTTCGTAGGCTGTACCAGACACATGTGCAGTATAGCTAACCTTAGGCTGCCATGATTGAAAAGATAATATATTTCTCTCTCAAAAATCTAGTGAGAAATGTATCGGTTCAAAATTTCTTTTATTTAGCCCTAATACAAGGTACAAATGTCCTGATTTCAATTATATCTGTCCCGTTGATCATACAACGTATTGGTGTAGACCAATTTGGATTGGTCAGTTTGGCACTTTCGGTTATTACTTCATTGAATATTGTAGTGGGCTTTGGCTACAATTTTAGTGGGCCAAGAGAAGCATCAATTCACCGGAATGATGTACAAAAGCTTTCGGAACACTTTTCATTAGTTTTGTACAGTAAGCTTACGATTGCATTTTTTTTAGCGCTTTGCATATTTTTAATTATTCACTTTACAAGTGCTTTCGAGGAATATAAGGTTATCCTCCTTTTCTCTACCATTATACTGTTTTCTGAAGCGATTCAACTTTTATGGTTTTTTCAAGGTATTGAAAAGACAAGGGTTGCAGGTGTAGTGAATGTTCTGAGTAAAGTTTGCTATTTGATTGCGATAGTCTTCTTTATTGAAGTTCCCGAAAATTCAAAGTATGTCAATTTCATTTGGGGTTCTACTGCCTTGATATTTAACCTTGGTTTAGTTGGCTTTACATTAAATCAGTTAAACATCAAACTAGATAAACTAAATCTCTCTGGAATTTTTGACTCCGTCAGAGATAATCTTAAATTATTTTTCTACAATTTAATTTCATACATCACAGTCAGCGGAGGAATAATCATACTAAGCTTTTTTGAAGGATCTGCACAACTTGGGATGTATGGGTTGGTAGAGAAGGTCATTATAACGCTGCGATTTTTCCCTTCGCTGATTGTATCCGCTACCTTTCCGAAAGCATCGCATCTTTTTATCCACCACAAGGAAAAATATACTCCATTTTTACTCAAGATTTCCGTGATTGCAATGACCATAACTGGACTAATTTCTTCGATCACCTACCTCACTGCTCCGGAAATTGTCAATTTTCTCGCAAAAAATTATTTAGACGACTCTATCGTATACTTGAAAATTTTGTGCTTTATGCCTTTTTTATCTTCTGTCAATATATTCAACACGATGTATTTTCTAACAAAGGATCTTCAACGCTTACTTATCAGATCTGCAATCATTAATAGCGTATTTATGATTACAGCTGCAAGCATCTTGACTTACTTGTATGGCACTATTGGACTATGTATAGCTTTATTATCTAGTGAGATATTCACGATACTCACATGTACCATACTCAGAGTTCATCATTCGCAAACGGAATCGTAAATCAATTGGATTTTAACGTAATCACATGAATTATGCTTTTTATTTCCTCACCCCACTTAGACCAATTAAGCTCATTTTTATATTTTTCTAAAGCATTCTCGGCCATTCGAAGGTAAAGCTCCTGATCATTGATCAACAGCTCTGAGTATTGGTAAAAGTCTTTTTCGTTTGTCACCAAAAAACCATTGAATCCATGTTCTACTTGACTGGCTATCCCACCAGTATCCGTGGCAATGACAGGAATGCCAAAAGCAGCCGCCTCGTTGAGTACTATCGGGCTACAGTCGGCCTCTGTAGGTAATAACATAAGATGTGTTCGCAACATGATATCCTGTAAAATCTTTCGGTCTTCCTTCTTGTTTTTATCGAGAAACGGGAAAATAGTGATATTCTCATCTTTTATATTTGGGTTGCTACCACAGATAGTCAGTGTGACAGGATAGCCTTTATTATTGAGAGAATTATACACAGCGACTACTTTTTCACCTCCCTTTCGGTACCAATCAACTCCAAGGAATAAAATATTGAACTCGATAGATTTACCTTTATAATTGATGTCAATTTTTTCAAGTGGCGTAATGTTAGCCCCAAATTTGGCTACAAATACATCATTTATAGGTTTATGATAATAGTTTGAAGCAAAGTCAGCTGCCCATAAAGAAGAATACACACAAGCAGCGGATCTTTGAATAGCTTTTTTTTCTATTTGATTTGACTCCAGCTTAGACCGGTCAGATATACCTTTGTAGTCAGCGTAATAGTTGCTAATCTGTGCAAATGAGGAATCAGAATAATAGCAGATTGGTATTGAAGTGTTCAAATTTGCAATTTCCGTAGATGCCGCGGGAGCAAATATTACGTCAACAGGTGATTTTTTGAGTTTTTTAGCGATGATTCTTCCATAATAACGGCTTAACACCGATGATCTTAATTTATCGTATTTCATATTAAATGCAGCCAGATGAAATACCGCTATTCCACCGAGCAAAACTTTCAATAAAAATGGTTGCGGTATTGGACCAATTACTTCTATATGTTCAAACTCATTTTTGAGCTCATCGAGCATGAAAGAGTAGATTCCTGACCACGACTTTCTATCATTGGGGTCTATAGCTGTAATAAATGCTAGTCTTAGCTGTAATTTTTGTTTAGTCACGAGTCAGTATCGGCAGATTCTTGAATGACCTACTGGATTTAGTTTTTATTGAAATGAAGGTTTTTTTCCAAAGAATGGTGCAATCAGTATGATTTCTGTTTTTTGGAGTCTGAAATTTCGCGTTGCTTTACCTTGTATTCATTTGTAAAATACATTTGTATTTTTGACAAATGGAAGTAAAATCTTCGACTGCTATTCTAATTGTCAATTGGGAAACGTACGATTTCACTAAATCTTGTCTGATCAGTCTTTCTCATTGTCCGAAAGGAAACTTCCAGATCATAGTAGTGGACAACGGTTCCGCAGATGGTTCAGGACAGCGACTTTTCGAAGAATTCCAATCCAGCTGTACTTTTTTGTTTTCTGATAGCAATTTGGGCTTTGCTGGCGGCAATAATTTAGGGTTAAATTGGGCTATGAGTAGAGATTTTGATTCTGTACTCCTGCTAAATAGCGACACAGAGGTTAATCCAGATTTTTTAGTCGTGATGCTGGATGAATTGGCTTTAAATCCCAAGCTAGGAATGATCCAACCTATGATTGTATTTATGGACAATCCAAGCAAAATTTGGAGTGCAGGCGGAAAATGGATTCCTACCCTCGGAAGAGCTAAAACGTTGGGTGATCGAGCATTGTTGAAAGACTACGTAGTCCAAAACAAAAGATTGGACTGGGCAACTGGCTGTTGCATTCTGATTACACGACAAGCACTAGAGTACACAGGATTGCTTAATGAAGATTATTTCGCATACTTTGAAGATGTAGAATGGTCCTTGAGATGCAGAGATGCGGGTTTTGAAATTGGCTTTGCAGATAAAGCTATCATCTACCATGCGGCCGGAGGCTCCTCTAAAAAGAAGCATTCTGAAGGAACCTTAAGTCATCGAGTATTTTATTTCCATGTTAGAAATCAATTATGGCTAGTAAGGCAAAGGGTTAAAGGACTTTGGATAATTCTTGCAATCGGTTATCACTTGGTGAGATTCTCAGCATGGACAATTTATTTCTCTGCGCGACTTCGATTTAAGAAATTGAAAGCAGTTTTAAAGGGTGTTTATGAAGGACTATCCCATCCAATTCAATCTCATCGACAATGACCTTAATTGCCTTTATTTTTATAGCTTTTGGAGTTGTAGTAGCTTTCTTCTGGACAGTTAACAGAATTATTCTCGAGGGTAAATGGAGCTATTTTATCTACTTTCTGCTAATATATCTTCCTATTTATATCACGAGTCTGAGTGTAGTTTATTTAGTATCAGGATCGTCAGAGGCGGTGTTATTATTTCAATCTCTCAAAGAGTTGATAGTTTTGATAGCGGTAATTGCTTTCATATTCTTCAAAAAGAAATTATCAGATTACCCATTTCGGTTGCAGACCACAGATTGGTTGATGTTGTCCTTTTTAAGTCTTACCACGTTATTTCTCATTCTTCCAATAGGACAGGCCAGTTTTGTGAATAAACTCCTGTATTACAAGGGAATGATTATTCCGGGGCTAATTTATTTCTTGGGAAGAAACACCAGATTTGACGAGACAGAGATCAACCGAGTTTTTCAGATTGTTTTTGCGATCGCCGTGGGTGCGTTTCTTGTCAACATAGTGGAAACTTTTATTCTGGATACGCATTTACAGCAATTTACTGGATACGCATTGTTTAACCTTGAAGTCAGTGATCTTGAACCCACTGGCAATTACAATCTGACCTGGACTTTTGAGTCTACAGCGGCAATTAAACGCTTTGCCAGTTTCTTCTCAAATCCACTGGAGCTCGCAAGTTCGGTTTTGATGGGCTTTTCAGCGGGTTTGATTTGGTTCTTGACGACCAAGAAAAGTACGAATAGGATTTATTTATTCGTTATGTTTTGCTCGCTAGGGAGCTTGATCTTTGCATCTTCCAGAGCTGCATTTGCTGCATTTTTTGTAATGGTTCTTTTTATTGCTGTGGTTTTCAAATTATACCAGCTTATAGGTTTTGGATTCGTATGCTTTCTTCTTTTTGTAGCTTATGTTTTTTTCTTTGCATCTGAAGATTTGATATTCTATGTGATTGACACCCTGAAAATGGAAGATACCTCAAGTGTAGGCCACGTCGTACAGTGGGCACTGGCATTTAATTCGATGCTTTCAAATCCCATGGGAATAGGTCTCGCCATGAGTGGTAATTTTGGTAGTGTGACGGATGATTTACGAGTGGGGGGTGAAAATCAGTATTTAATCTATGGAGTCCAATTGGGATGGCTTGGAATGCTATTGTATATAGGAATGCTTGTATCTGGGATTCGAGAATCAATTTATGCTTTTAAAAACTCTGAAAATCTTTCCATTGCAAGAGTTGCATTTGTGGCAGGGACTGTGAAAGTAGGTCTGCTTCTTCCTATGTTTACTGCTAATATTGAGATCTACACCTATGTCTCCTGGGTCAGCTGGTGGATGATCGGTCTCGCTGTAAATGAATATTCATCTTTAAAAACACATTCAAATGATACTTCACCGCAATTGTCCAATCTGTAACCATACAAGTCTCTCTGCATTTGCAATGGATACTAAGCGGAAAGGTCCGCATATCTCCCGTGTACGATGCGAAAACTGTAAATTGGTCTTTGCCAATCCCATGGCAGATGCAGACGAATTAGTGGCCTATTACGATCAGTATTATGAGAAAGATTCGTATTAGTCTATGGGCTACAAACAGCAAATTCTCGATCTGTTTGATCGAATTAGATCATTGGATTCCCGAGAAATAAACAAAGAAGCAAGGTGCTTCAACTTATTAGTGGAGGGGGATAAGTTCTTAGATATAGGATGCGGGTTGGGTCTGGGCTTGGCATATGCGAATCAGATGGGTTGCGAACTGTACACCACTGAGTTTGATACGGGCGCTTTAGAGTTTGTGAGGAAGCATTTCCAAGTAGACACCTTTCAGTGAGACGTATGGGCAGCAAATTATCCTGATGATTTTTTTGATTTTATCCATATTTCCCATGTGATAGCGCATGTATTGGATCCAAAAGCTTATGTGAAGGAGATGAAGCGGATCGTAGAGCTCGGAGGATATATTGCGATAGGTACACCTAATATGTCGAGCAAACTATATCAGTTTCACAGATGGGCAAGCTTTTTACGATTTCAAATTCCCGATGTGGTGGATGGATTGGAGCATACTTTTATCTTCCCTAAATCGGTTTTGAGTTCATTATGCCAGCAAGAAGGTCTGGCAGTGATAGATCACTACACGCATGGACTTGGCGAAAAATTAGGCAATCTAATTCGCTGTCAGATGCCGCTTTCCAAAAAGATAAATCGATTGGTTCAGAATTTTTTTCAGGTCAATCAATGGATTGTGTGTAGGAAGTAAAGCGAAAGGACATGATCGCAGAACTAACAAACTTTGGATCGTTATACCAATTTCAGCCATTTCGTAAAAATATCATCGGACTATCCACAATTAATACAAGTCAAAATAGCTCTTGGGCGAATCCAATCTCCTGAAATTAGTCCTTTTAACAAATTGATTTTCAACCAATAAACCGAGCTACCTAAACAGATACGTAAGCCCTATTTGTCCCACAAAATTCTGCCGATCAAGGCCAGGAACAAAATATTTACCAGGCTGATTTTCTAAATACCAAGTATAGTTTAGGGTATTGACGTATTGCATCCGGGCACTGAGGAGAATATTTCCAAACCTCCAATCTCCAACTAAGGATGGCACGATATCCACATATTTGTTTCTAATGTCTTTAGATTGCTCAAATCGGAAATAATAAAAATCAAGATTGTAAACAATTCGCTCTACCTGAAAACCTATCCGATTCATCTTGTGTACCCATGCAAACTCCGCAAAAATCTGATTACTTGCCGGACCATTTCCCACTCCCAGTACCTGACCATTGTGGGTATAGCCATGTCGCACATGATCGTGAATATACCAAGTATGTAAGTCTCTGATATCCTCTCTGATGGTCTGACCAGTTTGAGTCATTTCCGAACTGATTTGGAGATAGTGACCTTTCTTTTTCATGTTTATCAAATGTGAAAATCCAAATGTAAATCCCCTTCCTGACTCAGGTGTAATCATGAAATCATTTAGCTGTCGGCTATTTCCAAGTGTCCCGTACTCTCCATAAAATTCAAATCGACCCTCAGGGCTAAGCCATCTGAAGAAGCCCGAACTGAACTGTTGACGCTTATCCTGAATCGGGTCAAAGATATTTGCAGACCCTTTTCTCCCATTTAATATTGGTAAGACATCGCTGATATTTGAAATGTCGTCATTGTAAATATTATTTGAGGAGCCATATCCCAGAAATAGTCCAGGAACCCACTTTGGCTGATAGGTAAGCACAATTCCGGAAAGCAAGCGATTGCCATTTTCAGGCTTGGGAACAAACACTGGCGTTTGCTGAGATATATAATCAGGCCAAGGTGGAAGATATCCCGAAGGTCTTAAAAATCCGGCGATTACCTGTCCTTCAAATGAGCCAATTTTTGTTTTTATCGGTTTTCGAGTATTTGCAGTGAAGTGCAAAAAGCCAGGTGCATTATTACCCAGCAAAAGTGAATTTCTTCTTCCTGGACCCCACCAGAGGTTTTCGGAAGATATACCAACAGAAAACTCATTGAAATTATATCGTAGACTGGATTGTCCCAAATAAATTCGATTGTAAGAACCAGTACCAAATCGCTCAGGCATATCGATGCGATTCATGTATTCATAGTAAATTAGAATTGTGGGTCCATGTTCAAAAGGAAATCCTTGAAAATTTTTGTTTTGAGCAATCAATATCTCCGGCTGAAATTGAATACTGAATCCTTTGTATTCGGCATAGGCACCTCCATTGATGAGATTTTGCAGGCCCCGATTTGGGATGAAAGCTCCGTCATTCACCCCAAAAGCATACTTGGAATTGTATTGCATCCGAAGTATAACAGGCATCACCAAGAATTTGCCTTCCCCGTTCTTACCAAAACGTCGGTGAACACTGGAATTATCGAAGTCTACCACAGAACTATCCAGATCAAAGCCATCTTTTACATCAAATGCTTGGACTGGATAAAGCGGGCGAATCATAAATGAAGACGCGGAATCTATTTTACCCAGTAGTTGGGCTCTTCTGAGGTAATCATCCAAAAGGGGTGTGCCTACCGGAATGGTTTGAGATTTGGCTTGCTTGAAAGACACAAGCACCAAAACCAACGAAAAAAGCAATGGCAATATCTTCGTCTTATTCATTACTTTAAGGTTAATGCCTCCACTTTAACACTAGCTAAGGACCATGATTCATCGCAAATAGGATTTGGTGAATTGGTCTGAACAAGCTCTGAATTCATATGGATTCGAACTTTGGAATTGGTATGTTCTACGATCTGGGATATACTGTATCGAGTAGTATATCCCTCCGTACCGTCAAAGAGACAACGTCCTGGCATATTTGTACTCGTGGCTCCCGTTTTTGGTGCGTTTTGTCTAAAATAGGTACTAGGGTAAGATTGGCGCAGGCAGTATGTAGATACACAGGGAGTATTTGAAAAGGTCGTTCTAAATACTTCTTGATTATCTACTCCAAAAAACCAAAAATCAGCCCCACCAACACCATCGACTGGATTACCGTCCCAGCTGTCATGAATCAAAATTTCCAGTGTGACTTTTAATAAGTTATGAATTGGAAGGTTCTCCAAATTCACCGCAACCTCGTCATTGTGATAATATCCGAGCACGGTGTCTTTTTGAAACAGAAACAAGCGTGCGTTCTCAAACCCGGCTAAATCCGAATTGGAGAAATCGTTGGTATAAACTACCTGCTCAGAATCAAGTGTATCTACACATGAGGTTAAGAAAAAAAATGCAATTAATGCAGCAAGGGATGCTTTATCAACCAACCAACTTTTGAGAACCATCAAATTTCTATGTATTGAGGAAAAGAATAATCACAAAGTAAAGAAAAACCAGCCAAAGGAGAGTAAACAAATGAATGCAATTTGGCTAAACCTTTGAATAGAATCTATAACCGTATTCATTCATGTTAATAAGTTTAAATTGAAGCAATAATAAGTTGATCAAAAAGTTTTCGGCCACAGTATCCTCGGTTAAACGTATGCCAGTACTTTTTCAGATCGTTCAGCATCATTCCTTCACTTTTTCTTCGGGTCTTCCGCTAGACATGCCTTTGAAGGTCTTAGGTCTCAATAAGCGAAAAAAATAGGCTACTGTCATCATTACGTATACTCATAAAAATCAGGTAATACTTATCATAAAGCTATTTTTAAGGTATAAATAGTAAGTATCAGTTCAGGTTTCTTGTAAGTAAAAAGTTGATGAAGAACTTGGACCAGAGAACAGACGCAATTCCTAAAAACCTGGAACCTGATTTGATTATCCAATCTACAGTAAGCAAAAGGTAACAGCAATTTGAAATTTGGAAAACTTAACAAGAATTAGCATTTCAACCTTTATTATCACAAATTACTTTTAGCCAAATTGGCTGAAAATAAGATTCATGAATTTCCTTGAGAGCCCCTTTTTTATTTGCGAATATAATTATACGTTAATTTGCCAGTAGGCAGAAAAGACAAAAATACAATCGGCTCATATTTGATGATTCGTCGTCTTGGCTTGGCGGGTCTTCGGTCTCAATAAGCAAACAAAATAAGGCTACTGGTATCATTGGGTATACCCATATTTCCAAATCTCTACTTCAGATATAATTGGAAAAGACCAGATCCTCATAAACTTGTTTCATTTAAAGTAATCTATCCTTTTCATCAAAAGTAACCTTGATTACAAATTTTAAACGAATAAAATCAATTGAAAGTACTACTCGATCTACAATACCTCAATGTGGCTACCACCGGTATCAAAACGTACATTATGGAGTTGGCAAAAGCCAGTCAAGCTTATCCAAATTCGGACATTGAGTGGATCTTTACCCACGATCCTGATACGCAGGCTGCCGATCAAACCTTCAAAACCCCAAATTCTAAAGTCCAAAGGCTTAATTATCATTTGGACTATTTCCGATGGAAGGAGTTTAGCCTACCAGATCTAGTAAAAAAGCATCACGCAGATGTGTTAATTTGTCCGGATTTTGTGAGTCCCGCAGCAGCCTTATCCTGTCGGAGGCTGACAGTGATCCATGATGCGTTTTTTTGGCAAATGCCTAAAAATTATCCTGCTTGGTGGCGAACTTATTTTTTGAGCTTGATTAAAAAAGGCTTGAAACAAAAAACTCAAATCATTACCACAACGAATTATTCAAAGAGCGCCTTAGAGAAATACCTTCCCAAGAAAAATCCTATTTCCGTTATTTACCAAGTACCAAAAAGCCAAAATGGAAAAATAGAATTGAGTTTTCTGGAAAAGAATAACCTTGAGTCACAAGCCTATTTTCTACATATTGGGACATTTGATAAGCGAAAAAATATTCCATTATTGATTCGGGCATTCAAACAGTTCTTGAACAAAACCCAGTCAGATTTTAAACTAGTTCTTGCTGGAGGTGAGGGTCAAAGTGTGCAGATGAACGATTGGCCACGGGTGAAGCAACTACTTGGGGAGCTGGATCTCACCGACCGGGTTGTGCTACCTGGATATGTAAGCGACATTCAGGTCAATGCGCTGTATCAAGACGCTTTTGCTTATGTTTTTCCTTCGGAAAATGAGGGATTTGGAATCCCGATTATTGAAGCTATGGGAGCCGGACTTCCGGTGATTCACTCCAATCAGCCTGCTCTAATAGAGGTCAGTGGTGGCGCAGGTATGTCAAGCAAAACTGGCGATCTGGATGATTTGGCAGAAAAAATGATACTTTTAACACGTGAAAAAAGCCTTAGACAATTGTTAATCAAAAAAGGATTACTTCGGGCTCAAGACTTTTCATCTCAAAAATTCATAGAAGCTTTTCATCATCAAATCAGTATGTAAATGAGTTCTTGTCCAGCCTGCCAGTCCATTGAGCATTTGGAATTTATCGGAGAGGAGCGAATGTTTGGATTGGGAGATCGATTTGATTACAGTCAATGTCAAACCTGTGGAGGAATCTGGATCAAAGAAATTCCGAAAAATCTATCCAAGTATTACCCTGATGAATACTATGCTTTTGTGAAAATTAAATTTGATAATCCACTTGTTATTTTTCTAAAAAAACTCCGATATAGTCTGTTCAAGGCAGGAATCTCCATCCAACCTCCTCCGTATTTTGAATGGCTTAAGAATCTGAAGGTGAATGAAAATTCAAAAATAGCAGATATCGGCTGTGGAAACGGAATTATACTTAGGCAGATGCGGGCTTGTGGTTTCAGGAATCTTTTTGGCTTCGATCCCTTTATTTCTCAAGAAATCTTGGAAAAGAATCTAACAATTCGGAAGATCGCCTTTGAAGAAATCTCAGGCAAATTTGATGTGATTATGTTCCATCACTCCTTGGAACATATGGAAAATCCCTCAGCGGTCTTCCAACGGCTAAACCAACTTTTGAATCCCAATGGGAAGGTCATAATCAGAGTGCCTGTTGCTGATGCCACAGTATGGGAGATGGAAGGCAGCTATTGGTTTCAGCTTGATGCCCCAAGGCATTTGTTTATCCCTCATACTTGTTCTATAGCTTATTTAGCTGACAAGAATAATCTAGAGGTGGAGAAAGTCGTTTTTGACAGTGAGGACAAACAATTTATAATCACGGAATTATATAAAAGAGGAATTCCTCTGATAAAACAGAATAAAAATGAAGCGTTTTCCAAGACAGAACTTCAAGCTTTTGTAGAAAAAGCGAACCATTTAAATCAAATTAGCAAAGGTGATCAAGCAGCGTTTTATTTAAAAAAGAATTTAAAATAGTTGATTTCAGTAAACTCGAAAAAGAAATTGCTGCTAGCACAACGAGAATGAAATGGAGTATTTCCAATTTCACAAAAACAGGTATAGTCGCTTTGATCAATTAGAAGATGGTGAGTAGTCAATTATACTTTTATTTAAGGTTTTATAAGTGACTTATTGCGATAACTATTTTGATTTTTGCACCAATCTGGTCTATGAATAGAAAAAGTACCGACTTTTATACTTGGCATTGCGGTTGCTTTAAATTTTGAGGGTATTTTTGAGTTGCCTTGTTACTTTTCAACAAATTCTTGAACAATTACAAATTTGAATCTCGATCGTTCTCGCTTTTCTATCTTACTTCTTAACAGTTCATCTGACTCATATGGATCGTCAAAGATTTTTTTAGAAGTTGCCAGAATTTATGTTCGCTTAGGCATACAAGTAGTAGTTGTTTTGCCTCAAAATGGCGAATTGAGTACTTCTTTAAATAAAATTGGGATTACAGTTAAAATTGTAAATCTCGGGATCCTTCGTAGAAAATACGTCAGTCCGACGGGTTTGATCGATAGACTGCGTAAAAATCTGAAAGCCTATCGCTACCTGAATGAACTCCATGCGGAGTTTGATTTCAAATTGGTCTATTCCAATACTTTAGCGGTGATTGTCGGTGCTTATTGGGCTCAAAAACGTGAGATTCCGCATATTTGGCATATTCATGAGATTCTGACGGGTCAGGCCTTTTTGATCAGTTTGCTTACTAAAATGCTTGACAAAAGCACGTCTGAACCCATCGTGGTGTCTCAGGCTGTGGCCGATCATTGGTCTGGTAAGCTGAAAGTGGCTCAGCCTATATTGATTCACAACGGTATAGCCTATGCTGACTATTTGAAATCGTATCCTCTAGCAAAGTCGAGCTTGGGAATTCCTGAAGGGAAAATTGTCATCACTATGATAGGCCGAATCAATCCTGGAAAAGGGCACCTATTTTTTCTGGAATTGGCCAAGAAGACCCTGAACTCTAATCCCAACGCTTATTTTCTGATGGTGGGCGACCCATATCCTGGATATGAAAAAATTGAAGAAGATATTTTCCGTAAAATTCAAGATGACAATCTTCAAGATTCAGTTCAATACCTAGGTTTTAGACTGGATATTCCTGAAATATTATGCGCAAGCGATGTTTTCGTTTTGCCTTCGATTCTACCGGATTCCTTTCCTACGGTTATTCTGGAAGCGATGGCCTCAGGCAAACCGATAGTTGCCACTCGGTCTGGCGGGGCATCGGAGATGGTGCTCGAAGGCGAGACTGGCTATCTATTTCCTATCGGAAATGTGAATAAAGGCGTGGAAATTTTAGACAAACTGATTAAAGATGTAAATTTACGTACTGAAATAGGGAAAATTGCTCGCAACAGGGTACTTCAGGAATATAGTCTGGAGTCATTTGAAAAAAATATCATAAACCACCTATGGCGTCAAGTAAAAAGAAGTTGAAGGTGGCCATAATGGGTGCCAAAGGATATCCTTATGTGTATGGAGGCTATGATACGCTGATCCAAGAACTTGGAGAGCGATTAGTCTCACGCGGTGTGTCTGTCAGAGTATACAATCACCGAGCGCTTTTCAAAGAAAAACCGCAATTCGTCAACGGCATCGAGTGCATCTATATACCTGCAATTGAGCGGAAGAGCTTGACACAATTGACTCATACTTTTTTTTCAATGGTTCATGCCTGCTTTTCAGATGTAGACGTGATATTCGTTGTGAATAGCGGGAATGGGCCTTTTGGATTGATTTCCAGACTGTTTGGCAAACCTACTGCTATCAATGTTGACGGATTGGAATGGCTTAGACCCAAGTGGAAAGGTCTTGGTTCAAGATATTTTTTATGGGCTTCAAGAATGGCAACTAAGTATTATGATCAGGTGATCAATGATTCTGAAGAAATGCGAAGAGTGTATCTGGAGTTATTCGATGCTGATTCTAAAGTAATTGCCTACGGCGCCAATCCTCGGGAAACTGCTGATGAGAAGTATATTGAAAAATGGGGCTTAGTTCCAGAATCATATTTTTTGATTGTTGGTCGACTGGTGCCTGATAATAATGCAGATCTAATTATTGATGGATTTTTGAAATCTAGCTCAAACCGGAAATTGGTGGTAGTAGGAGATCAACCATTCGAGGATGAGTGGGCCAATCAATTGAAGAGTATTCATGATCCGAGAATTTTATTTACTGGATATGTGAATGATAGCAATGAGTTGGCTGCATTCTACATTCACAGCTATGCTTATTTTCATGGTCATGAGTTTGGCGGAACCAATCCTGCAATGCTGAAGGCTATGGGTTATGGTTGTGCAATATTGGCATTGGACACGCCATTTAATCAGGAGATGTTGCAAAATGGAAAGCATGGCTGGTACTTCGATAAGAATGTGAAAGCTGTCGAGGACATCGTAGCGAAAGCAGAGAAAAATCCCGTTAAAATGGATGAATTCCGTAAAGAAGCTCGCTCCGGTCTAATCCAAAGATATAATTGGGATCATGTGACTGATCAGTACATATCAGTTTTTGAAGAATTAGCTGGAAAAAAGGTTTTTGTCCCTGTATCTCGGAAGCAAGAGCTTCCAACCTGACTTCCTGTAAGTCGTCAAGTAGTCTCGGGAAAAGTTATAAATTCAAACCGATCTGATTATTAGATTGGGTATAAGTTTTTTAAAAAATTTGATTCCTATTGAGTTGTTTACGGTATCTAGGGTTAAACCCAGAAAAAAGTGGAGTATAATTTTTGGCTTTCTTATAGAGCCTTGCAAAACGGAATAATCCGCTCTTGGAACTTTAGAGAAATCATTCGACTTATCTAAACACAACCTTTAAACCTAAATTTTAAACGTATGATCAGAAAAGCAACTGCCGTCTGGAACGGAACAGGAAAAGAGGGAAAAGGTCACTTGACGACCGATAGTACCGTCTTAAACAAGACGCAATACTCCTTCAATACTCGATTTGAGGATGGTGTGGGAACCAATCCTGAGGAACTTATTGCGGCAGCTCATGCTAGTTGTTTTGCTATGAAACTGAGCTTTAACTTAAGTGAGGAAAAGCTAAATCCTAAAGAATTGGATGTCACTTCCCACATTACATTTGAAGATGGCGTTTTGAAAAAATCGCACTTGGTACTCAAAGCACAGGTGGAGGGAATCACAGAAGAGAAATTTGCAGAATTGGTAAAAGACGCCGAAGAAAACTGCCCGATCTCCAAAGCGCTTAATATGGATATCAGCGTCGAATACAACCTCAATGCCTAATCAAAATTATATTTAAGTCTTAAAGCAGGTATAAAAACCTGCTTTTTTTATGCCCAGCGAAATTTTCTCCAGGATTGTTGCTGTTTTTTATCTAGAAAAGTCCAAGCTAGAAATCTACTCTTTTTGTTGCCCTGAGCCATATCAATTACCTTCTGAGAATGAACGCCTGCCTGCTTGAGTAGAGATCCTAGGGTGTTGAGATTTTTAGACTTTGAGACTAAGCTGGTAAACCAATAGACCTGATTTTTAAATCCTACACTTTCGGCAATCATTTTCTTGATGAAAGCCAGCTCCCCACCAGCAGTCCATAACTCTGATGTCTGGCCTCCGAAATTCAGTGTGGGTTTTGAATTTACTTTTCCAGTCAGATTTCGAGTCTTTCGCTGACTTCCGTCCAGCGCAGTATCCGCAGAGTCGTGGAAAGGAGGGTTGCAAAGCGTAAAGTCATAAAATTCGTCTTTTTGAATGATGCTTTCGAATATGCTCGAAGCATCCAATTGAGCACGAAGTTCAATTTTTGGTTGAAAAGATGGATTGTCATTAAGGATTTTCTCTGCTGAAATTAGAGCTTGAGGATTGGATTCTGAGCCAACTAACTTCCATCCTTGTATAGATACTCCGAGAAGCGGGTAAATCAAATTGGCACCGGTACCTATATCCAATCCTTGTATATTAGATGGGTTAGGTCGCTTTTCGTCATTGCTTTGCGCAAGTAAATCTCCCAAATAATGAATGTAATCTGCTCGACCAGGAATAGGAGGACATAGAAATCCCTCGGGAATATTCCATTGATCAACGTGATAATAATGTTTTAGAAGCGCTCGATTGAGGGCTAACACAGCTTTTGGATTGGAGAAATCCAGTGTTTGGTTTCCGTAAGCATTGATAAATAAATGATCGGCTAACTCTGCAGAGGTTCGGGTCAGTGCTTCTAGTTCGTAAGTCCCTTGATGGAAGTTTTGGGGATGAAAAAGTTGTTGCTTAGTCTTTTTACCAGGTTTGTTCATGAGTGATTTCTTCTCCTTAAATCAACTCGATTTTGGAGATTTCCAACCGGAAAGTTTGCGGTTTTTTATTTCCGATCAAAAAGGCCATCTCGGTGATTTGAGTTGAATTGAAATTTGGGATCGATAATTTGTTTCCGCGAAAGGCAGGATACATCGAAGAAAGTGGAATGACAACTTCTTGCCAATCACCCGTGGTTTGGAACTCTGATATGTAAGAATGTCGGTCGTATGGACTGGACTTGAGTCGAAACTGATAAGCATCGCCATCACCTTTCAGAGTCAATTTGATTTTTGTTTGGTCAGTGACTTTGGTATTGAGTTCGTGTCTGACCGAGGAGAATCCTCCGTTGTTTTCCACAGATACAGTTCCTTGGAATACACCATTTCCCTCTTCACTGATGGAAAATCTGCCATCCGAGCGACCGCCCATGACCACATCATCCACGACTTGCCAATCGGCAATTGAGCTATTTGAATTAAAATCATATAGCATAAGAGAAGTAATTAGAATAGGAAGTAGGAATATTGCTTTCACTATTATAAAAGCAATGATAATTTATTTTGTTCATTTGTTCTTATTCTAAGCATGCAAGATTCAAAGACTTGAAGGCTAACTTCTATAGCGATTCGTACAGAAATCAAAGATTGGCATCCGTCCTGTGAGATTTAGAAGCTTTGACAGTTTACCATATTATAAGAAAAACCTATGAGGTCTGCCATTTATGGAGTAAAGATCAATTAATAATCTCAAAGATTGTTTTTCGCACCTTTGCGAAACCTTTGTGAACTTTCGTGGTAAAAACAATATTGTCTAATCAAAACCTTCGAGGTCTTTCCGTTTTGTATAAAAGCCGAAGTTAGAAATAAAGACCTCGTATCTCAAAGGTTGATTTTTTCAACTGATCACTGTTTCCTGCCGACTGTCAACCGCTTCCTGCCCACTGCTCCCTTAAATACTCAGTCTACTTCAAAAATCAATTTCATTGTAATCGAAGCGGTTTTGTTTTTATCGGCGGTGTTGAATGTACCGCCCCAAGAATAGTCTTCACCGGAGTTTTGACCTGTAATTTGGAATATGCCCATATTCGCAGAGATCAGATCACCGAGGCTTCCTTTGGAGTTTTCTGCGATTCGCTGGGCTCGGATTGTGGCATCTTTCGTGGCTTTAGCGATCATTTCAAGCTTGAGTGATTCTAGCTCGGTGTAGTAATAGCGCGGATTTTGAGAATAAAAGGTAATCCCCTGATTGAGGAGTTCGGTGATTTCGCGGGAGATTTTCTCCACTTTTTCTACCTCTTTTGAATCAATTTTCAAAGACTGATTCAGCTGATATCCGGTAAAAGTCTGTCCGAGGTAGCTACCGTCATTCGAATAGTTTTGAACGTACTGGGGATTTGTGGTCACTGCATTAAAGATAAGCTGATCTTCAGGAATGCCTTTGGATTTCAAATAGGTGGTAACCGCTTTTTTATCTGATTCCAGATCAGCATAAGCTGAGGTTAAGTCCTTGCTTTCTCTGCTGAAATTCCCTTCCCAGACGATTAGGTTGGAAGAGAAATTGCTCTCGCCCAATCCAGTCACATTGATAGTTCCTTGGGTTCGATTTCGGTTGATGACTGCATTGCCCAAAATAAAAGCTGCGATGACGATAGCCAATGCAAAAAGGATGGCTGGAATGTTCTTTCTCATAAAATAAAAATTGGGATATTGAAAATAGGAATTTGAAATCCTGGAAACAAAAAACGTTGTGAAAAATGAATAATTGGCCTGTTTAATTGGAAATTAGATTGATTTGAGAAAGTTCAATTCCGATTTGGTGAATACCTTCAATTATTTTTTTTGTCTGCTTTTCTGATGGTTTTTTTTGGCCCTGAACATACTGTGATAGTAAGCTTGGATTTAGCCCAATTTTTTCTGCGAGGAATTTGGCATTTAATACTCTATAGTTCTGGAAAAATTGCTGAAAATCGATATCAAATTTCAGGTCTTTTCGAGTGACTGTAATTAATTGATCATCATAATAGAACAAGGAAGCTTCATATGCATTTTCAATCAATTCTAGTATAGTATTTCCAGTAGTGAAAATCGGAAATTTTTTAGAATAGGCGGAAAAGCCTGTTTCAGTCTTTTCCAAAGTCATTACAATAGGTTTTTCTAGATTCTTCATTTCGGGACAATTTAAATTCCAGCGTCTTTTTTAAGTTTCATCTCCAAGCCCTTTCCCACTTCATTACTTCCATGATTGGGAACTATAAGGACTCCACTTTTGAAGGGATGTTTCATTTTGATATGAGATCCTTTTTGGGAAACTGCATACCATCCATCTTTTTGTAAAAGCCTCAAAAGCTCTGGACTTTTCATAATGGAAGGAACGAAAAAAGATTCCAAAAAGTAAATTAAAATTTACTTTTTTTACAACACTCGCTGCTTAAACTCCTGCTTTTTAGGATTCTCTAAATCAATCAAATAGCCGTTGACCACTGCATATTTCAGTTTCCCATTTTTGGCGAGAAAGAAATTTGGAGTAGCTCCCGTCATCCAACCTTGGCTCAGTTTTTCGGTGCTAGCCAAAATGTTTATCGGCAGCTTATGAAGGGTATTCTTAGCAGTATTTTTCACTTTTACAGCCAGATAGCCTCCTTTGAGAAGTTCCAGTGCTTTTGCTTCGGTGATCTGAGCGATCGAGTCAAAGGTGCTAGGATAGACTTTCCCTTCTGTGTACCTCATCCCGGTAGCATCCAGCGTTTCCATTCCAAAAAACACCTGCATATCGCCAAGATCTTCTACTGAAGAATTCATATAATACGTGCTGCCAGCTGTCACATCTCTTCTTCGAATTGCTAAATCGACCGGATAGAATTTGCCGCTAACCGGAACTTCCACTTCTTCGAGTAACAAATCCATCAGTTGAACATTATTATCTCCAATAGCGAAATACTGCTCGGTAGTATATTGCTCGTAGCCTTTGGTCGCAATCTGATGCAGTGCATTCAGAATAATCATAAAATTTAACTGTCGGATATACTGCTTCTCGGGATCGTCAGTATAGCCACCGGACTCGATAAGAATAGTGCTTGTACCCCACTTTTGAATATTATCCCCAAAGGCTCTTGGCTCAAAAGCATCGTCGTATTTGCCAACTTGTCCCGGGATCACTTGTTGCAGAATCTCATTCATGCCCGCAATCGTCTGCATGGCTTTTTTCCGAACATTATTGATTTCAGTTGCTTCGTTGTAGGCTGGCGCTAAAACTGAAATGGTTGCTTGCTTTGGCGTATTGTGCACATTGTAGTAGATCTGCTGATCGTGCAGATTGAAGCCAAACTCCGGTTCGAAGTCATCCCGTGCATTTTTTAAGATTTGCGCCTCTGGCGAAATTTGGGAAATCGCATCCCGGTTGAGATCTATATCCAGCGCATTTCTACGCTTGAAGGCTTCGGCACCATCGGGATTGATAAGAGGGATAAATTTGATTGAAAGCTCTTTTTTCAAGAGCGCTCTCAGTTCATCGTGGCCGTCTTGGCTTCCTTCCAGAAAGTTGAACAAGTCGAAAAGTGACATCGTGGCCGTACTTTCGTTGCCATGCATTTGCGACCAAAGCATCACTTTGGTGGTTCCATTGCCCCAGTCCAAAGCAGTGATGCTTCTGCCTTCTACAGATTCACCCAATTTTTCTAATTTGAAACTACCCTCATGCTTCTTGATCAGCGGTAGAAGATCGGCATGCTTGAATCGTCGGTGGGTAATCGCTGATTCGATGTATTGCTCCTGAGCTGCTTCTAAAGCTTGCACCTGAAGGGGCTCGAAACTTTGTGAGTTTGCCGTTTTACTTCCAAAAGTGACAACTGAAAACAGCAAAATAATGCTGAGATATGGGATGGAGTACGATTTCATAGGGCTTGGTCAAGTCAATAATATAATTGTAAATCTAGGCAAATAGTAGAAAAAACCCTTTAATTTTGCTTGTAAATCAGCGTTTATGGCCATCAAGTTATCTTATTTTGTCAAGGATCTTCCTTTGAAACATACTTTCACAATCGCTCATCAAAGTCGGGATGTGCAAGATACGCTAATCGTGAAGCTGGAGGATGCAAGTTTTTACGGCTTAGGTGAGTCTACGTCCAATCCATTCTACGGAATGACCATTGCGAATATGACGGAATGTCTTGAGAAAATCAGGCCAATCGTGGAAAAGGGTGATTGGAACACTCCTGAGCAGCTTTGGGAGAAAGGGAGAGAAATATTTAAAGACAATCCCTTTGCCCAATGTGCCTTGGATATGGCTGCCTGGGATCTCTTTGCAAAGCAAAAAGGAAAGAAACTTTATGAATTGATGGAATTGGATCCGGCAAGTATACCGCTAACCAACTTTACCATCGGTATTGATACTGTCGAGAAAATGGTCTCCAAAATGAAGGAAGTCGATTGGCCAATCTATAAAATCAAATTAGGCACAAATGATGATCTGGCGATTATCAGAGAGCTGCGAAAGCATACCGATGCTATTTTTAGAATTGATGCAAACTGTGCTTGGACAGCTGATCAAGCGATCTCCAATTCGGCGGAATTAGCCAAACTGGGCGTGGAGTTCATGGAGCAGCCGCTTGCGAAAGACGACCTGGAAGGAATGCGAAAAGTCTATGCAGAAAGTAAGCTTCCAGTAATGGCAGATGAAAGCTGTATCGTGGAGTCAGATGTCAAGAAATGCCATGGGCTCTTCCATGCCATCAATGTGAAGCTGGTCAAAGCCGGCGGAATCACACCTGGCCTACGGATGCTTAAAGAAGCCAAATCACTCGGTATGAAAACGATGGTCGGTTGTATGACGGAATCATCCGTCGGCATCACCGCAATTGCGCATATCGCACCACTGTTGGATTATGTAGACATGGACGGAGCGATGCTACTTTCCCATGATCCTGCCAGAGGTGTGAAGATCACTCCTGAGCAAGTGATTTTTCCGGATGGGAATGGGATTGGGGCAGAAATGATTTGAAAGTATGAAGTAGCTAGACGTAAGGAGCAAGATCAGTTTGTCCTTGCCTCTTGACATCCCAATTTTCAAATCGGAATGTCAAAAGGCCTTTTAATTCTAGAATTGAGAACATAGATTTTCGGCTTATAAAAAAAAGCCAGAGCGATTTAAATCACACTGGCTTTTTGGTTATTTTTCTATTAAACTTTTGTCACTTTCTCGGGAACACCGCGCATCGATGACCCAACTATTTTCAATAATTAATCTAATTCTCACTGATAATTAGTTTGAATCCTTCACCGTGAACGGTGATGATCTGAACTTTCGGATCGTCTTTGAGCAGTTTTCGGATTTTGCTCAGATAGACGTCCATACTTCGTGCATTGAAATAACTATCGTCGCCCCAGATCTGCTTCAGGGCGTAGCTTCTGCTTACCAATTTGTTGATTTCAGCGGCTAGAATCCGGATTAATTCATTTTCTTTTGAAGTCAATTTATTTTTGCCATTCGGCCCTTCGAGGACTTGCTCGTCATAGTGAAGGATGAAGGCCCCAAAGTTGTAAACTTTTAAAGGAGAGATCTCATCTGATTTTTTGGTTCGTTTCAATATCGCATTTACCCTAAGGAGCAGCTCTTCCATACTGAAAGGCTTGGTGATGTAATCATCCGCGCCTATTTTAAGACCTTCGATAATATCATCCTTGTGGTTTTTGGCAGTCAAAAAGAGAATAGGCAAGTTTTCCTGTACCTTTTTGATTTCTCTGGCGAGCGTGAACCCGTCTTTCTTAGGCATCATGATGTCTAGCAGGCAAAGATCAAATTTATCTTTTTTGAACTTGTTCCAGCCTTCTTCTCCATCCCTGCATAGGGTAGGTTCGTAGCCTTTCATTTCCAGATAATCCTTTAAGATATCTCCTAAATTTGGGTCGTCTTCTACGACTAATAATTTGGCTTTACTCATTGTTTTTTAGGTAAGTTAATGGTAAATGTGCTTCCTTTTCCGAGCTCACTGGATAAAGCAATCGTGCCTCTGTGTGCTTCTAACATTGTTTTGACATAGGACAATCCTAGCCCAAACCCTTTCACATCGTGTATATTGCCAGTAGGCACACGATAGAATTTCTCAAAAATCTTGCGCTGGGAGTCTTTGCTCATTCCGATTCCATGATCCTGAATGGTAATTATAAACCCCTCATTGGTATCCTTAGCCAAAATTTTGATTTCCGGTTTTTCCGGAGAGTACTTATTTGCATTGTCCAAAAGATTATTGAAGATATGGCTCAGGTGAAATTCATCTCCTTCGATCATCGGATCGCTCAGCTGATTTTCGAAGGTCACATTTCCACCTCTTTTCTCGATCAAAAGACCAAAATGATCCACGGTTGATTCCAGAATTTCGAAAAGATTCCAAGCCTCGATTTTCAATTTGAAATCTTTTTTGTCCAACGCAGCGGCCTGCAGAACGTTTTCTACCTGCGCTACAAGACGGTTGTTTTCATCTTTTATGATTCCCAGATATCGCGACCGAAATTTGTCCTGAGACGAGAGTTCCGGATCCTGAAGCGCCTCTACCGCAAGACTCACAGTGGCAAGAGGAGTCTTAAACTCATGAGTCATATTGTTGATAAAATCATTTTTGGTGTCAGAGAGTGCTTTCTGGCGGATGATCACTTTGATCGCATACACAAAACAGAAAATAATCACGGCAATGAAAATCAGTGAACTGGAGAGTGGTAGCCAAACTTGACTGATTACATAAGATCCTTTCTCTGGAAAGTAAATGTAGAGGTAGTTATTTTTACCAATGATATCATTAGGGAAAAGCTTGGCCTGAATTCCTTTCTGTACAAGCGTAAATTGTTGGGCCACAGGACCTATTGGAAGAAATAATCCATCTTCTTTCAAAAGCCCAATTTCAAATCCTTCCGAGATTCCCTTCTCCAATAAGTGGCCACGGATGAGTTTGCGAACGGCAGTGGTGTCAAATCGATCCAAAATAGCCCGCTGACCTGCGGTGATCTCATCGATGGTCTGATTGGCAATTTCTATTTTGAGATTTGCCTTTTGGATCTTGTCCAGTGCATCTGCGGAAAGATCCATTTCCGGTACCATTTGAGTGAGGTTTGATCGCTTCAAATTTGAAAATGCCTTTTGACTTTTTTCCAATTCGGATAAATAAATGAACTGCCGCTCTTTTTCCTGAAGAAGCACCTGCATCTCATCCGGAGTGAAAAGCTTGGATGCCAGCTCAGGAGTCATGTAAGCAAAAAACTGATCCAACTGCTCCAAAATATTTATATTGACTCCTTGGGATTCTAGGATTCTTCGAAAAGTCGGGCTCACCTCGGGCGCTGTTCCTTTGAAAATGGTATCGATCAGGGATGGGCGACTGTTGTAGCTGGATCTCTGACTGGGTTGATATTCTATGGGTTCTATTTTTTGAAATACAGATTCCTGAAATATTGAATCCTGCATCATAGTGCTCAGAATATAGTTTTTTGTCTGTAATTTCTCCAGATCTTCTACCGTGCTAGTTAGTGCTTGCAGGACATTTTGATCAAATCGCTCTTGATTAATGCTGATTGCATTGGTCACCCAATAGTATTGAAACCCAATCAATCCAAAGCTGGAAAGGGACATCAGAACTATAATTAAGGTAATATTACGCTTAGACATCAAGCAAATTTAATTTTATAATATATTGGCTAATGCTGCTTAACAATATTTAACTGCCAATCCTAGTTCAATATTTACGGTGAGATTGTCTCGAAGATCAGAAATTTCTTACTTACGTGAGGTTAATTAATTACATTTTAAATATTGAAAAAAGGGGGATTCTGCCTCCTTTTTTTTGCTTTTGCCTATCTTGCGGGGGCAAATTTCAAACCATGTCAAACTCTCAATATCCAACTGAAATTCAAGGTGTCTCCCTTGAATCCATTGCCCAGCAGTATGGTGCGCCCGTCTATGTATATGACGGTGACAAAATCACCAATCAAATCAAAGCGATTCAGAATGCATTTTCAGGTGTTAACCTGAAGATCAAATATGCGACCAAAGCTCTGACAAACATCAATATTCTCAAAGTAGTCAAAAAAGCGGGAGCAGGAATCGATGCGGTATCGATTGAAGAAGTGAGGATTGGGATGCTGGCAGGCTTTGAGCCAAGTGAGATTATGTACACTCCCAACTGTGTAAGTTTTGAGGAAGTGCAAGAAGCAGTAAATCTGGGAGTCATGATCAACTTGGATAACCTGTCCATTTTGGCTCAGTTTGGTCAGACTTATGGCGATACTGTACCAGTTTGTATTCGAATAAATCCGCATATCATGGCCGGTGGAAATTCAAAAATATCAGTAGGTCATATTCACAGTAAATTTGGCATTAGCATACAGCAACTGGAAGATATAGTCGCAGTTGTAGAGGATTATAAGATGTTGATTACTGGACTTCATGTGCACACCGGTTCAGATATTTTGGATGCAGAGGTTTTCTTGAAAGGCGGTAATGTACTTTTTGAAATGGCTCTTAGTTTTAAAGATTTGAAATTTCTGGATTTCGGTGGTGGATTCAAAGTGGGATATAAGCCTGGGGATATAACTACAGATGTGAAGCTAGTTGGTGATAAAGTTACGGCTGCTTTCCAGGAATTTTGTATAAAGTATGGTCGGAATTTAGAGCTTTGGCTTGAGCCTGGGAAGTTTCTGGTCAGTGAAGCAGGCTATTTTATTGTAAAGACAAACGTGGTGAAAGTAACTCCAGCGATCACATTTGCAGGAGTAGATTCTGGATTGAATCATTTGATTCGACCGATGCTGTATGAGGCATATCATCAAGTTTATAATTTGTCGAATCCTCAGGGGAAGCCTTCTAACTACGATGTGGTTGGCTACATCTGTGAGACGGATACGCTTGCTTCGGATCGCGAGATAGCGACTGTTCGTGAAGGTGATTTGCTAGTGATGAAAAATGCCGGGGCGTATGGTTTTAGCATGGCGTCAAATTACAATTCAAGACCGCGTCCGGCTGAGGTGCTGGTATGGGAGGGGAAGGCTCATTTAATCAGAAAACGTGAAGAATTCGAGGATTTGATAAGAAATCAGATCATTTTGAAATTATAATCCTCCAAATGCTTATTCCTATTTCCTTTGGTATTATTATTGATAAATGACTTTTCCGATTGAAGCGAGGTAAATTTTATTCATTTCGCTCAAAAAGATTGAAACTAAACTGATTGATCAACCTCAATCATAAGCCCTAGTAGTTTCAGTATCCACATTCAAAGATTCAATTTCCTAAAGATTAGCTTCACTAGGGAAATTTGTCTTTAGAGAAGTAGCAATACCTTATGTCGAGGAGATTATTAGGCGTACTCATTTTTTTATCAGCTATGCTCTTTAGTATAGTGAATAACTCCTACGCGCAAGATGTTCAATATTCTCAATTCTATGCAGCACCTCTTTATCTCAATCCCGCGCTAACAGGTGCAAGTGAGATGACTCGGATCGGTATCAATTACCGTAATCAATGGCCTGGACTTGATCAAAATTTCAATTCCTATTCAGCGTATATCGATCACTATCTTTTTGATTACAATAGTGGGATTGGCTTGATCTTCAATGGCAGTCAGGAGAGCATGGCTAATCTTTCCACCAATGAAATTGGTCTATCCTATGCTTACCGTCTAAAGCTTGGTGAAGACCTCTACTTTAGAGTTGGAGGTATGGCAAGTTATGTCCAACGTGATGCTTTTTTCAACGATGTGGTTTTTGGAACCCAGATTGACATTGTAAATGGGACGATAGGAGGGATCACTGATGAGTTGAACGGGATTCCTATCGACAGTCGTTACAGTTTTTTTGACTATAGTTTTGGAGGAATGTTTTACTCTGACAGGATATGGCTGGGAGCCTCTGCCCATCATATTTCAGAACCCAATATTTCATTCGTCGATGGTCAGATCTCCGAGCTACCGATGAAACTCTCAGCACAGGGAGGTATCCGATTTGATCTTCAAGGTGGAAGGAGAAATTATTTCACACATGCCTACGCAGAGCGATCTGTTTCATTTGCGTTTAATTATAAGCAGCAGGATCCGTTCAATCAATTGGATATTGGCATGCAGCTTTTCCTTGATCCCTTGGTGCTGGGGATTTGGTATCGGGGATTACCCACTAAAAATAACCTACCCAATAACGAAGCGATCATTGGGCTAATGGGAGTATCGTTGGAAAGCGGATTGGATATCGGGTATTCTTATGATATAACAGTGTCAAAACTTGGGCTTCGTAATTCTGGTGGGGCGCATGAAATTTCGGTTACCTATTCATTTCTTTGGGGTGATCCCAAAAGTAGAAATCAACGCGCTAGAAAAATCCCTTGTTTTAGATATTAGATCATTTTTTGAAGGTTTTGCAAAATGACTCAAAAAAAATAGTAAAATTTTTTTTTTAATTTCAGACTCGTATTTTCGAGTTTTTGCGTTTTATAATCAGAAAAAAGCTGGACTCATCTGCATTTATGGTTATGATAATTTTTTAAATAATATAACACTATATCTAGGTTAATTTCATTTTTTAAGTTGGATTCCAAATCCTTGGTTTTTAGAATTATTATCTACTTATTTCATATAATTCATCCTATATAAGAAAATCATTTTATTGTACATCATTTACATAAAATATTGTTCTTAAAAACAAAATACACAAAACAAGCTCTATAAGACAAATTAATAAAGTCGAAAAAGCGTGTAGGATACATGAATAATATAAAATTGGAAAAGACCTTTCAGATATTTTTATCAGTCATATTTACGATTCTGATCTACTCAGCAACGACGAAAACTGCTATAGCACAATTTTTATTTGAAGAGCCTAGTAGGAGATTTGAAAACCTTCGGGCTATTTCTTACAGCAATATTACTGTCGGCGTATCAGGTAAGCTTGCTCTATGCAGTCATACCGAAAAAGGGTCAATAACCTTGGATGTCAGAGGTGGAGTAGAACCTTATTCTTTTAGATGGAATACTAATCAGACCACTAAAGACCGAACCAATCTTTTTGCAGGAACATATACTGTCGTGATCACAGATGCTGCCGGTACTAGGTATGTTGAAAATATAGTAGTTCAACCACCTTTTCCTTTAATCCTAAATTCGATCGAAACACGAGATGTCAGTTGTAGTTCCAATTCAAATGGATATGCCAAAATCGGAGTTAAAATTGGTCGCGGAGAAGGCTATACAAACAAATGGAGCAATGGCTTGGTGAATGTCTGGGAGGCGGATCAACTCAAAGCAGGAGCCTATTCGGTTACTGTGTTAGATAAATTCAGTTGTGATGTAACAGTATCCTTTGAGATTAAATCAGCATCAGAAGGTCTTCAAGTGACCGATCAGCTCACAGATATCTCATGCTCTGGAAAAAATGATGGTTCTGTTAATCTGACGGTGAATGGTGGCGTGGCTCCATATATATACTCATGGTCAAATGGCTCAACGTTAAATAATATAACAGCTTTAAAAGCTGGTCTTTATGAAGTGCGCATCACCGATCAAAAGGGCTGTTCTCTAACATCAAGCTACCTGATCCGAGAGGCAGTTTACTTAGAGATTAACGAATCTATATCGCAGCCAACCTGTATTAATAGTCAAAATGGAGGGGTAGACCTTGTTGTAAAAGGTGGCAAAGCTCCATACACCTATCTATGGAACACAGGTGCAACTTCCTCAAACCTATCAAATCTAGGACCTGGCGCATATACTTTGAAAGTCACCGACGCATCTGGATGTTTTGTAGAAAGAGAGTACAACATTACATCTGCTGAAGCAATAGAAATCAGGCTAACTCAAAAAGAGGATGCTTCTTGCCAAAAAGCAACTGGTTCCGCTTTTATAGTAGTCTCTGGAGCGGATGCCAATTATCGAATTACTTGGTCTGATAGCGTATCAGGAATAGCAAAAAGGGATGATCTCCTTCCAGGAAATTATACTGTATCGGCAAAAAATACGAGTGGATGTGAGGTGTTTACCACGTTTGAGATAAAAACGGCAACAGAAATAAGTGCCAGAATCGAATCAATGCTGGATGTAAATTGTGCTGTTGGTTCGGTAACAGGGGTAGCGTGGGTTTCCATCCAAGGTGGTAAAGAACCCTATACCATTGCTTGGGAATCAGGCGAAAAAGAAAAACAAGAAATCAATTTCTTTCAATCTGGTATCCTAAAAGTATTGATCAAAGATGCTTTGGGATGTACCGTAGAAGTAGAGTCCAAAGTTGATTTCCCTTCTCAAAGCACCCAAGGTGGAAGACTGGATTTCAACTATCGTAAACTTGAAATCACGAACGATCCTGAAGTTCAGGTAAAGCAAGATGTGATATTCGAATCGGTGATTTCAGATGAGTTTATTGCTTGGGAATGGGCGTTCGGAGATGGAAATATTTCAAAAGAAAAAGATCCAATTCACAAATTTGAAGCTGCCGGGGAATTTGAAGTAATCCTGACTGCCTACGATATCTTTGGCTGCTCCAGCACGGAGTCTAACCGAATACAGGTATCAAATCCCACCCAGCTGGTGACTGTTCCAAATGCATTTAGTCCAAATGGAGATGGTCTTAACGATATATTTATTCCTAAAATCAAAGCGGTTTCCTCTTTCTCTATGGACATATTCAATACCTGGGGCGAGCTAATTTATTCAACCATCGGTGCCGAAAGCAGAGGTTGGGACGGAACTCACCAAGGGCAGGCAATATCTGCCGGCAACTATTTGTACCGAATCAACTATTCATCAATAGATGGAAAAGCCTTCGAGAAAACAGGAGGAATCACCTTAATCAGATAGTATATGAAAAAATCCGCTCCACTGATCGCCTTTATCTTCATCCTCTCCATTGCATATCATAATGCTTTTGCGCAAGATGTACAGTATTCGCAGTTTTATGCTGCGCCTCTTTATATGAATCCTGCTATGACGGGAGCCTCTGAGATGACTCGCATTGGAGTGAACTTTCGAAACCAATGGCCGGGATTGAATCAATCATTTACCTCCTACTCCGCTTACGCGGACCATTATATTTTCAGTGCAAATAGTGGAATAGGCTTGATTTTCAATAAATCAGAGCAGAGTATGACTAATCTCAGTGTATCTGAGATAGGATTGACGTATGCCTATCGGATGCGACTCGGGTTCCGCTCTTTTCTACGAATGGGAGGGCAAGTAAGCTATATGGATCGAGACGCTTACTTTGGAGATTTGATTTTTGGTAGCCAAATCGATGATCAAACTGGAGTAATTGGCGATTTTAGTGGGGAAAGTCTGGGCGAAGGCATGCGCCATCAATTTATGGATTACAGCTTTGGCATGCTTTTTCATAATGAAAAAGTCTGGTTTGGACTTTCAGGCCATCACTTGACTCAGCCTAATATCACTTTCTTGGAAGATGCCAATAGTAAATTAGCTCTTAAAGTTTCCGCTCATGGCGGTGTTAAATTTGACCTTTCGGGAGGCCGTTCTACGCAAACCTTTAACCATAAATCTGGCACAAAAGACCTGATGTTAGCCTTCAATTATAAAAATCAAGGTACTTTTTCACAATTGGATATCGGAGCGCAAGTAAATATCCAACCTCTCGTGTTAGGAGTCTGGTATCGGGGAATTCCTGTAGCAAAGGAGGGACAGCCAAATCATGAGTCGATAGTTGGTCTATTGGGCATCTCTTTAGGTGAAGGACTGGATATGGGTTATAGCCACGACTTTACTATTTCTGCTTTGGGAAATGCAAATACCGGTGGCGCACATGAGGTGAGTCTTCGATATAGCTTCTTGGCAGGCTCAGCCAAAGGTCGAGGTAGAACCTCCTCAATGCCATGTTTTAGATATTGATTTATTTTCTACCGCAGAGTTTTGGAAGGGGCATGGAGGTTATTCCTTCCTGCACTGGACTGTTTATTGAAGGTAGAGTGTAAGCAGACAAATAGTTTTTGAAATATGAGTTAGAACACTAGAGGTGCTATATCTTAATAAAAAATATATGATTATCCACTACTCTGCCAGAAGGCAGAAGAGGCAAGATTATAATTGGTGCATAATTGATTATTAAGCGTTTAGGCCTGCCTCGCAGTGGAGAGTCTTCTTGCTTCAGGTCCAATAAATTAAGGCTAATGGAATCTTTTCGAATACTCATAAAAAAAAAATGTCTAAGCAATCCTGTATTTTGCCTAAAACATATTTGCTAGTGGCATAAGAGCAAATTGCTAGGATACCTATTCACCAAAACGGTTAATGCTTTTATGATCTAGCCCTGGTTGGGGAGCTGCCTAATAGCAGGGGCAGGCATTTACGCTGGAGTAAATTTTTTTTCCCCAAAGGGAGCCGCAATTTTGCAAAAAGGAAAAAGCGATTTGGAAATAACACCATCGATGAGATTTGATCGCAGTCTAAAACATCCAATGATTTCTAGGTTTGGAGACTATACGTAGTATCAACGGTTCGTTAAAAAGGGTTGATTGTTTTTTTTTCTGCGAAGACGCTGACAACGGAGTAGTTTGACAAGCTTACCAACCAATGTTTCAAATAGAATATGTATACCACTGGAGGTGTGTTTGGTCTGTTGCATACAATTTAGATTCATTCGCCAGTTGTGTCCGAATTCCTGCTTACCGGAGTCAGAGAAATCTTTCGGGAGGTGAGGGTTAGCCAAAATAGATAGGATGTTACTTCTAGGTCGGTTGTAATTCATGGATAAGACTGTAAAACCGAAACAAATAGAATTGTATTGGGCTTTAGATCATAAACCCCCTTTTTCATGCCCAAAACTTTACGTTTGATACTTGGAGATCAGTTGAATCTTGCCCATTCCTGGTTTAAAGATGTCGACCCTGAGATGACCTACTTGATATTGGAGATGCGCCAGGAGACAGATTATGTTGCGCATCACATCCAGAAAGTCACTGCTTATTTTCTGAGTATGAGGAATTTTTCAGATCAATTAGTCCATCACGGACATCAGGTGCTTTATTATCAGCTAGATCAAGATCAAAACGAGCAAGATTTGGAGAAAATGATTTCAAAAGTGGTTCAGATGTACAGTTTTGAGCAATTTGAATATCAGCTTCCGGATGAGTATCGGCTTGATCAGCAGCTGAAATCCATAAGTTCAAATCTTGGAATACCAACACGGGGGGTAGGAACTGAGCATTTTCTCACCGAAAGGGGATATTTACAGGACTTTTTCAAAGGAAAAAAAACGTTCTTGATGGAAACCTTCTATAGACAGATGCGCAAGGATTTTGACATCTTGATGGAGGGAAAACAGCCTATTCAGGAGAAGTGGAATTTTGATCATGAAAACCGATCTGCTCTGAAAGATAAACGCCTTTTGCGCAAGCCAAAACTTCACCCCAAATCAGTAATGTCAATGGTGGAAATGATTGAAAAGGCTGGCGTAAAAACTATTGGGACTATTGATGTGGAAGCATTCAATTGGCCTACAAGCCGATATGAGTCGCTGGAAGTTCTGGAATATTTCTGCGAAAATCTCTTGATTCACTTTGGCGACTATCAAGATGCAATGACAACTTGGGATCCTTTTCTCTTCCATTCAAGATTGAGTTTTGCGATGAATTCCAAGATGTTATCACCCTTGGAAGTAGTCCAAAAAGTAGAAAGTCATTGGAAAGAAAATCAGGATCAAATCGGTATTTCACAAGTCGAAGGCTTTATACGACAGATCATCGGTTGGCGCGAGTATATGCGTGGAATCTATTGGGCTAAAATGCCAGAATTTGCTGAATTGAATTTCTTCGGGCACGATCGAAAACTTCCAGACTGGTTTTGGACAGGGAAGACCAAAATGAAATGCCTAAGTCACTCCATAACCCAATCCTTAGACCAAGCTTATGCACACCATATTCAGCGTCTGATGGTAACTGGAAATTTCATGCTACTTGCTGGAATCAATCCTGATGAAGTCGATGAATGGTACCTAGGAATCTATATTGATGCCATTGAATGGGTAGAAATTACCAATACAAGGGGAATGAGCCAGTTTGCGGATGGCGGTATCGTGGGTACGAAGCCTTATGTCTCTTCGGCCAATTATATCAAAAAGCAAGGCAATTATTGCGGTCAATGTGCCTATGACTCAAATAAGAAAACAGGCGAAGGAGCTTGTCCTTTTAATAGTTTGTACTGGCATTTTTACGACCGGAATCGCTCAAAACTAGAAAAAAATCCCCGAATCGGTATGGCGTATCGGACTTTGGATAAAATGAAAGATAGAGCTGATATCCTGCAGCAAGCTGAAAAATATCTCGAAGAGATCGAGAATCTGTAGGCAAATCAACTTACTCAATATGACACCTAGGAGAAACAGAATTCCTTACTTGATTCTGTTATCGCTGGATTATTAAGGCAGTAATCCTGTTTTGAACTGCCGCAGCAGCTTCAAAGTCATATTAATTTTATGATTTCATGATGGCCCTGATATCTATTTAGCAATTCACGTGGAGAACTGGATATTGTACATAGATCTAATGCTTAAGTTTTCCAAAAAGTTAGAAATTGAATACTCTTGATCATTATTTGAATAACTAAAACCCAGTCAACGTCAACTCAGTGTAGAGTGCAGCGCGGTGAGTTGACTAATATTCCAGAGTCTTGATCGGATTACCGGCTCAAAATTCTTTTCGGAATTTTTGAATTGTAATCACTCCTCACTTAAACACTGTAAATTTGCGCTATGACAAAATTCTTTACCTTCTTTTTCATTCTACTTACCTTTGCCGCTCAGGCTCAGATCCAACTTAAAATCAACGATGCAAAAACCCAATTTCCGCTGGAAAATGTGCGTGTTAGATCTGAGAATGGACAAATTCAGGTGAGTAATGCTTCTGGAATCGTTACTTTCTCTGGTTCAGAAACTCAGAATTTCACCTTCTTTAAACCGGGTTATGAATCCTTCTCAGGCGAGTTTGGCGAAGGAGATCATTCGAACGCAATGCAACAAAAATCATTTAATCTTTCCGAAATTACTGTCACCGCATTTGAGTCCGAAAGACCACTTTTAGAGCAATCTGCCGCCATTTCCTTAGTGACTGAGCGGGATTTTAACCGATTCAATGAGACGTCCATCGTCAATTCATTCAACACTAAACCGGGAATTCGAATCGAGGAACGAGCTCCGGCCAGCTATCGGATATCTATTCGTGGGAGTTCGATTCGATCTCCATTTGGGGTGCGGAATGTCAAAGTTTATTGGAATGAGGTGCCCTTCACTTCCCCTGATGGCACTACGCCATTGAACCTGTTGGATCTCAGTAATATTCGAACTGCAGAAGTAATCAAAGGTCCATCCGGAAGTATCTATGGAGCTGGTAATGGTGGAGCAATCAGTTTAAATAGCCAAGTTCTAGCGCAGGAAAATCGAATTTCTACGGAGTATTCCGCAGGAAGCTTTGGACTTAACCGCTTCCGATTAGGTCTTTCGCAGCAGATCGGTAAGGGAGGAATAGAAGCTTCTTTCGTCACTCAAAAGGCGGATGGCTATCGAGAACATTCGGCTATGGACCGAAAAGTATTTCAATTGGGAAGCTTTTTCCCAGTTTCCGAAAAGCAAGAAATCCGAACCCAACTCTTGATCTCTGATCTTAACTATCAGATTCCCGGAGGTTTGAATGCCGATCAATTGGCAGCTGATCCGACACAAGCAAGGGCTGGATCCGTTAATCAAAATAGCTCCATTGCTCAAAAGTCGGTATTCGCTTCTTTTGGGCACTTGTATCGCTTTTCCGAAAAAACCAGCAACAACACCACCGTTTACTTGAATACCAATGACTTTGAAAATCCATTTATTCTGGATTATAAAAGGGAACTGGGTTTCGGTCTTGGAGGTAGAACGAAATTCACGCACGACACCCAGCTTGCAGGAAAAGCACTCCGCTTAATTGCCGGCGGAGAATTCCAGACCAGCTTGACCAATGCCCAGAATTTTGGGAATCGTAATGGAGTGGCAGATACCGTTCGATTTGCTGATAAATTACGAGCTACTCAGGGTTTTCTTTTCCAGCAGGCAGAATGGGATTTTGCTGAGAAATTTATTTTCACCCTGGGGCTGAGTGAGAACTTTTCCAGCTTCGAAATCGATCGGCAGATCGATGCTTCGGGAGGTCCTACAGGATTGCAAACCCGAACTTTTGATCCAATTGTAGTTCCTCGAGTTGCGCTGAATTATAGTGTTAACTCCTTTTCTTCTATTTACGCAAGCTTGAGCAGTGGCTTTTCTCCACCTACCATTGATGAAGTTCGAACCAATGAGGGAAGTTTGAATCTGGACTTGGAAGCTGAAAGAGGTGTGAATTATGAATTGGGTTACCGGCTTGGAAAGGATAAATTTAATCTGGACTTGGTGGCCTACTTCTTTAAACTTGATCAGACCATTACCACTTTTACCAATCCTCAAGGAGTTGTACTATTTCAAAATGCAGGGGCGACAGATCAAAAAGGAATCGAAGCCGCTTTGGATTATAGTTTTGTGAGAAATGGACAAGGATTTATACAGGACCTGAGTGTTGGAACGGCCTACACGGGTCAGTTTTTCAAGTTTAAGGATTACAAAAAAAGAGATAATGACTTCTCTGGAAATGCAATAACAGGAGTGCCAGAGACCACTTTAGTCTCTCGCTTGGATCTGCGAACCAATATCGGGATTTATCTGAATTTGACGCACCAATATGTGAGTGAACTCCCGCTCAATGACGCAAACACAGTCTACCAGGATGCCTACAATTTGGTGAATTTACGATTTGGCTGGGCCAGGACATTTGCTGGGAAATGGGATGTGGAAGCCTTTGGCGGAGTGGACAATCTGCTGGACGAAAGCTATTCCTTAGGCAATGATTTGAATCCGTTTGGAGGAAGATTTTATCAGCCAGCGCCAACTCGAAATTGGTATGGTGGCGTAAAAGTGGGGTTTTTGTATTGATCGTCATTGCGAGGAATTTATTGAGAATATTTACCTACCTCACAACTTTCAATTCTGAAGCAATCTGTTTTTCTAACCGGTAAGAATTTACTTTGTAGTATTCAAAACAAAGCTTGCCCTACTCTTGCCAAAGGCAAGGCTCGTAAAAGCCCAGAATTCAATTCTGGGTATCGAAACGTTTCCGATATTTTTTTAGAGTGCCAAAGGCACGATCGGTAGTAAACAGGCTTTGTTTGGCAGTCATCTTTTGTAGGAATACGAAATTGAATATGATTTGAAATATGTCTGGGATTGATTAATCGGAAGCAAGGAAATACCGATTGTGCCGTTGGCACTCATATGATCTTTTGGGCTGACTTTACCCCGAATTTCGCTGCGCTGCATTCAGGGCTGCTACCAGTTTTGCCTTTGGCAAAAGAGCTGTCTCCTCATTGCGAAGAATTTATTGAGACTATATTCATCTACCACATCACTTTCAATTCCGAAGCACGCCTCCCAGAAGGCAGGCAATCTGCTAA
>Ga0335398_10001297_pt1 | contig 43054 bp, 45 predicted proteins | sample BON03_FD_205742 | JGI IMG/M metagenome (GOLD analysis project Ga0335398, IMG submission 205742) | Freshwater microbial communities from Lake Bonney liftoff mats and glacier meltwater in Antarctica - BON-03 (spades assembly) (version 2) | ecosystem: Environmental > Aquatic > Freshwater > Ice >... | reverse complement strand
AGCGTAGAAGGCACTAAATACCGCTTTTTTGTATCTTTTTACTGACATTTGTTGAATTATTCAACCATGGGTTAAGCATGTATATGCTTCATTATTAAAAATTTATAAGTTTTCGTCCAAACACTAGCTAAGCCCAGAAAATACAGAGTAGCTTTTCTAAATCCTTATCTCAACAAATAACTCATCAATAGTATGAAGAGCTGATTTTTGACGAAAAGCCATTTCAAACTAAGTTTCCACAAAAATTAAATATGATCTTAAGAGAGGAAATTATGTGGAGGTATAATCGAAATCGTAATTATATTTGATGTAATCAGTCTGAAAAATCATACTGAAGTCAAACAGTACTTAAAGAAATATTGAAGCAAATTATGAGCGATTGGTTAGAAGAAATGAAAATAAATTTGCTTGACAACACTGCAGATTTTTCAGATCAAGAGAAAGAGAACATACATTTTGAATATTTAAAAAATTTACTTGATAAAATTGAAAGTAAAAATATTACTATTGACACTGACCTTCAATTCAATATAGAATATATAGTTAATGAAATGCCGACTAAGACGAATGGCAACAAAATTGATTATAAATCAAAACACATTAATGAGATAAGCAACTTACAAACTCACATAGCGGAAAAATTTAATTTTGTGAAAAAAGGAAATTTTAGGAAGCGTTATATGGGAATGGGAGTTTCTCTTGGAATGCCATTCGGTCTGCCCTTTGGTGCAGCATTAGGCAAAATAGGCTTTAGCCTGATATTTGGAATGATTTTGGGAATAATAATCGGAGCATTAGTTGGTAACCATTTTGATAAAAAAGCAAAAGCCGAAAATAGAGTTCTTTAAATCTTCATCTTGATGTAGTCGGACCCTTTGAAGGAGTATAATCCCCAATTCAAATTTCCCTCAGGTGTATCCTCTAGTTACAACTTTTTATTTTTTCGGATTACGGTCCTTGGGTAATAATCTTCAACATTCGCCCGGCATCAATAAATGATTCTATTAATCGAGATCTTTTCACTTTTTTAAAATGTAATTTCAAACTACCTTTTCACAATCAGAAATTAAGTTCTGAATGGGATAGAATTCCTCCCCAACAGTTCAAATATGCCTATAATTTGGACTTTATGCTACTATATATCATTAAAAAAACCAATGAAAAAATTCATTCTTCCATTTCTTGTTTCTGCTTTAATTGCTGGGAATGTGTTTAGCCAAGATCAATACATCTTTCCATTTGGAAGCGGGCCAGACAAATTATTTATTAAGGAAATCATAAAATTAACTGGCAAAGAGCGACCTAAGATTTGCTTCTTGCCAACTGCCTCAGGAGATAACGAAAACAGCATCATTCGATGGTATGAACTTGTGCATGACCTTTCGGTGGAACCATCTGTTCAACGAGTTTGGATCAGTTCATACAATCAAAAAACGTCATTTGAAGAAATCCTCCTAAGTATAGATGCAATTGTAGTCGGAGGAGGAAATACCCTCAATATGATGGCCATTTGGAAAGCCCAGGGAATTGACGCTATTCTTAAAAAGGCATTGGAAAAGGGAATTGTGCTAGCAGGTGGAAGTGCGGGTTCTTTATGCTGGTTTGAAAATGGAACCACAGACTCCCGACCCATAGCACTGAGCGTAGTGGAAGGGCTAGGTTTTCTTCCATATAGTCATAGCCCACATTATGATAGTGAGGAATTTCGTAGGCCGCTTTACCAAAAGAATATTGAAAATGGAATCTTCAAACCTGGATATGCTATGGATAACAAAGCTGGAATCATTTTTAAAAATGGGAAGCCATTTAAAGTAGTCTCCATGGATGAAAATTCTAACTCCTATTTTGTTTCAATGAAAAATGGCAAAGTAGTCGAGGAGAAACTCGAATCGACCATTCTGAAATAAGATCTTTTGAGTCCAGATTTGAAAAATACAATATGCAGTAATAAAATTAAAAGGAAATTCTTAAAACGTGTAACAAGTCATATCACCCTGCTGAATGCCATACTTTACATACAATCTTTAGAGCTCATTCAGTTTGAATACTTTAATCCAATGAAACATAAATCAACGAGAACTCTTCTCGCTATTTCCCTAGTAATGAGCCTTTTTGGCTGCGGGTCTGATACTGATGACCAATTATTCATTGCTGGTCTCCAGGAACCTGTCGAAATAATTAGAGATGAATGGGGTGTCAATCATATTTATGCCAAAAATCAGCATGATTTGTTTTTTGCACAGGGGTATGCGGCAGCTAAAGACCGGCTGTTTCAATTTGAAATCTGGAGGCGTCAATCCACCGGCACTGTAGCTGAGATATTGGGCGAAAATGAATTGAAGCGAGATATTGGCACTCGGCTCTTTAAATATCGTGGGGATATGACACAAGAAATGAATCACTATCATGATGATGGGGAAGTCATCATTACTGCGTATACCCAAGGTGTAAACGCCTATATCGACGAAATCTTGGCTACTCCTGAGCAGCTTCCAATAGAATTCAAATTGCTCGATATAGTCCCTGAAAAATGGACACCGGATGTGGTCATATCAAGGCATCAGGGTCTTTTGGGGAATATTGAGCTAGAATTAGATATAGCACGTGCAGTTGCAAAATTAGGTGAGGAGAAGGTCAAAGACTTATATTGGTTTCACCCAAAAGATCCAGATATTAACCTTGATTCAAGTATCAACAAGGAGCTGCTATTTGATGACATTTTAGAATTATACAAGGCTTATCGAAATCCCCTCGAGTTCAAACAAAGTGATATCCTGCCAGAATATAGGAATGCAGTAGTTGGAAATTCTCTCGGATCTGTAACTCAACAAAAAGAAGATCCTCTTGCTATCGGAAGTAATAATTGGGTGGTAAGCGAAGCGCTCACAGCAGATGGCAATACCTACATGGCCAATGATCCACATCGAACCATTGCTGTTCCTTCGCTTCGGTATATGGTTCATTTAGTAGCTCCGGGATGGAATGTGATAGGTGGTGGTGAGCCAGAAATTCCGGGAATTTCCATCGGACACAATGAGTCTGGTACATGGGGACTGACGATCTTTAGCACAGATGGTGAAGACTTGTATGTGTACGAGTTGAATCCAGAGAACAGGAATCAGTACTTATACAAAGGAGCTTGGGAAGATATGAATGTCATTACCGAGACGATCAAAGTAAAGGATCAAGCGGATGTGAATGTAGACCTATTCTATACTCGTCATGGTCCAGTCACCTATGTGGATTCGGTGCACAATAAAGCTTATGCCATACGCGCTGCCTGGCTCGAACCAGGTGGAGCGCCGTATTTAGCCTCTTTGCGTATGGATCAAGCAAAAACCTGGGAGGAATTCAAAGAAGCCTGTAGCTACAGTCATATTCCAGGTGAAAACATGGTTTGGGCAGATAAAAAAGGAAATATTGGTTGGCAATCTGTTGGAATTGCACCCATTCGCAAGAATTTCAGTGGACTCATACCTGTTCCTGGAGATGGCAGATATGAATGGGATGGCTATTTGCCAATAATTCAAAGGCCAAATACCTTAAACCCACCACAAGGTTACTTCGCTACAGCCAATCAAAACGTAACTCCTGCCGATTATGTGCATTGGAATGCGATTGGATTTTCGTGGGCGGACCCCTTTCGAGGAGATCGGATTAACGAAGTATTAGGTGCTGGCAAGAAACTGAATATGGATGATATGAAAGCTTTGCAAGTCGACTATCATTCAATTCCTGCACGAATTCTTGTGCCTTTACTTCTAGACCTTCCGCTTACAGGTAAATCGGCTGAAGCGAGGGACAGACTCCGCGGATGGGATTTTAATTTGGCGCCAAATTCCATTGAAGCAGCGATTTATGTAGCATTTGAAAATAAGGTAAGCACCCTTGCCAGTTCAAGATTTATTCCTGAGTCTGGGAAAAGTATAATCGGCAGGATTCAACTGAAGAAGGTTATGGATTGGATCATCGAATCAGACAGCAGGTTTGGTGCAAATCCGAGTCAGGGCAGAGATCAATTTCTAGTCGATGCTTTTAATCAGGGAATTGAGTATCTCGAAAAAACGCTAGGCGAGGATATAAACAAATGGCAATATGGGCAGGAGAAATTCAAACATACCTATATGGCACATGCCCTGGGGGAATTTGTGAATGACGAAATAAAAGCCAAATTAGAGCTCGGCCCATTACCTCGAGGAGGCAATGCAAACACACCAGGATCAACCGGTGGAAACAACAGACAAAGTTCGGGTGCCTCATTTAGGATGATTGTAAATACAGGAGACTGGGATGGCGCGGTAAGTACAAATGGACCCGGCCAGTCTGGAGACCCTGAAAGTCCTTTTTACAGAAACTTATTTGAGCCATGGGCCAAGGATCAATACTTTCCTGTTTATTTTTCTCGCCAAAAAATAGATTCCGTAGCTGTAGAACGAACGCTATTGAGTCCTAAAAACTAGGTTATTTTAAACAGCTAAAAAACAGCTAAAAATCTTCAGATACATGACAAGCAAATTAGATTTAAGACCAATTATTGAAACAAAAGAATTGGAGAATAGCACACCTGAAGAAAAGTTTCAAACCCAAACATTACGTCCTGTTTTAAAACTTCAAAATGAGATTTTACTCGGTCTTTTCAAAAACCATATTACTGAATCTAAAAATACATTTTACGATTTATCACTTGAAAAAAAAGGGATTTTCATAGAAAATAGCCTGCAAAAAAATATAGTTTTGAAAAACAAACTCCTCGGGCTTACCCTTGGGATGTTTACCATGGAAGAACTGAAGGTTTATAGCACCCAGACCAGCCTTTACAATAAACGGATTATTGGGCTTATAGTAGAGCGAATCAGAAGCCAAATACACGTCTTTTGAGAGGATAACCAACCAAGGTTTTACGGTAGTCAATTCAAAAATTATGTTTTCAGAGCAAGACAATTTTTAGAAAAAATACTGACTAACTTAATAAAAAAGTATAGCGGAGTAAATGGCAAAGTGTTCACACAAATTTATTTTCACCACCCAAAACTGTCTCTCGCTTAAAAAAATAGTATCTAATCCCCTTTTTTTGGAGAATAGACAAACAATTAAAAATATAAGCCGCATTATGTCACTATGAAAATAAGAACTACACTTTTAACTTTTGCTGTTTTTTCAGTTATAGGCTTCTCTTCCTGTCAAAACCAAGAAGACATGGATCAAACGATCGAGAATTTGGAACCTATCTTGCTTGTAGACACCGTGTTTCAGTTTGGAATTGCACTGAAATTAGATAATGGATCAGATTCTGATAACTGGTATTGGGAAAAATCGGAATATATAGACACATTTTTGGAGAATATCCTCGGCCAAACCGTACCCATAGATTTGACAGTCCCTTGGAAGACTATGGGAAACGCCCTCAACATAGTGAACCCTAATATCAATAAGTCAGCTGGATGGGAATTGAAATTTTCAAATTTTGGGACTTTAAATTTCCCGGTAAAAAGACCTTATTTTTTGATCATCAACAAGGAGATGAGGAAGATGTATTTTTTTGTTCATAATACTCGATCCCAAGCTGGGAGTTTTGCAATAGGCGAATTAGAAATTCGCTCTGAAAAGGACGATTTCAAACTTATCCTAGTCTCCAAACAAGCAAAGTTTAGCCAATTTGATTCTTGGTTCAATTTTGAATTTGACATCGACAGCAAAAATTCGGATATCGTTTCGAGGAGTGACATTTGGCAACTTGTAGGAACCGGAGTTCGCATCACAGAATTATCTATTCCAGGCAGGAATTAATATTTTACTGCAGAATCAAATTCAAAAAAGTGAATATGTATATCAGCAATTGCACCAGTAGCCTTATTTTCTTTGCTTATTGGGACAGAAGACGCCTGCCTGCCGTAGGTAGGGAAGACGCCAGCATTGTAGGCAGGGAATACCGAAACACCCAAATATCAGTTTGGCACCAATTATATTCTTGTCTTTATTACCTAATGGCAAAATAGCGGATAATGATAAAAGTGAAAAATAAATTTATTCAAGATTCATTTTTGGCGATTTCTTTTTTCAAAAATTTTTAAAATAACCTCAATGTCACAAAACAAATAACCATTAGATGTAATAAGCCATTTAGATTTTTATGAAAATAAGAATTATATTTTTATTGGTCTTTTTAATGCTTTCGGCATGTGAGAAAGAGGAACCATTTATCGGCAGTGAATTTAGAGTTGTTGTTGAAAGCACTTCTGATCTGATTTGTTATCTTCCTGTCATTCGATTCCTGGACAAAGAAGCCCAAGTCAAGGATCAAACCGATCTGGAAACTTTGACCTATAATGCAATCAGACTTGACAAAGTATTGAATGTGGTTGGCAACATATTAATAATCGAATTTACCCAAGTTGCAGACGAAGAGCTCCTGGTTTGCAATACTTCTGGAATCCCTATTCCTGGAGTATCAATCGTGAAGGCAAGACTTGCAGACTAGTGATTCTAATTTTTCGGAGGCAAGGAGTCTACCACCCAATTCCCAAACTTACTGATCCGTTTAGAAAAAATATCCTGCCGAAATGATCAATTTCAAATCACTTTTTCAAATGAAGTTCCTCCGCTTGACCTTGACAAACTGTCGAGGCAATTCCAATTTTTTTCAAAGATGATGTAATCGTTCTGGCAGAGGTAAGATTTATAGTTAACTCATAGACTTCATTTTCTTCACCAATGAAGCCGAAAGAATAATCGGAATTCTTCGTGATCCAGTCTGCAATTTCAAGCAAGTTCAGCCCCTTGATATCTACAGAATTATTGTTGTGAGCAATCAACTTTTCAATCCCTCGCTTGGAGTTGAACTCAGCCTGACTGAGCAATGATTGATTCTCAATCTTCATGCAATTGAACTCTATGGCTTTGGACCCGATTGCAAAATACGCTGGGTAAGTTTTAATCAAACTCTCCAACACATCATTCAGAAAGTCTGTATCGATTTCTTGTTCAGCGCTAATCAAATTCAAACTATATATCTTTTCTCCCCACTCCGATCTAATTAGCATTTCAGGCCAGACACTTTTGAAAATATTCTCCATAGAGCCACTTTCCTGAATCATTTTTGGGCCTATTGCGCTTCCCGTTGTCATTTTCCCATCAGCCATCGGCAACAGCTCAAAAGAATACGACTTATTTTGAATTACAAAATCGGTTGGAAATCCTTCGGCAAATGACGCCTGAATAAAACCAAAGCAAACAAGTAAAATGAGGATGAAGTGTTGTCTCATAGATCTAGAAATTTAAACTAATTTAACTCGTATAACTGAAAAACTAATACGAAGATTTGATTTTATTTATCCATTTTCATCTCCACCTAGGTATTTATTCCCAAAGACTGGAAACATTCGTAATAAAATCAAATTTGACACTAAGATTCAATCAAAAACTTTTTTCAGATCATCAATCAGAATATTTATCAAGCTAACATCATAGATCTTAATTCTAAAATCCTCAAATCTCTTCCTCCTCACCAAAGAGCGTCTTCAGTTCCACCGCATCGATACCTTTCTCCTCTTGAAGAAATCTCCCAAATGAAGCTGTATTTCCATGGGTGAGGTAGACTTTCTCAGCTTCTGTACCGATGATTGCTGATACCAAGCCTTCCCAGTCGGCATGATCTGAGAGTACAAAACCCCGATCTGCCGATCTTCTCCTTCGAGTTCCTCTGACAGCCATCCAACCCGAACAAATTCCTGTACGATAGGGTCCAAATCGTTTCATCCACGGCGTGCCCATAGCAGATGGCGGAGCGATGATCAAGGAACCTTGAAATGTGGATTTCGGTAATTCAGCAGTCACTCTCGGGACATCCCAAAGCTCAATTCCATTTTTGATTAGGGCCTGATTGGTGTTCCACACTGCTCCATGAACGAAGACTGAACCGATGCTTCGATCCAGATTCTGTAGAATTCGTTGTGCTTTTCCCAAGGAGTAGGCAAAAAGCACCGTGTTTCTACCTTCTTCAGCATTGGCCTTCCACCAAGAATTGATTTGCTGAAAGATTTCCACTTGACTTTCCCATTTGTAGATCGGCAAACCAAAAGTACATTCCGATACAAATTCATGGCATTTTATCGGTTCGAAAGGCGTTGATAATACATCGTTCTCTGTTTTATAATCTCCACTAACTACAGCGACTTTCCCTTTGTATTCGAGTCGAACCTGCGCCGAACCCGGAATATGACCAGCGGGATGCAGGGAGATTTTCACTCCGTTGATATTCTGCGGTTCTTCGTAAGCGACTGTCTGCAGGCTGATCTCAGCACCCAATCTCAGCTTCATCACCTCAGCCGAATGATGATGTGCTAGGTAATGCTTCATGCCCCAGCGCGAGTGATCCGAATGTGCATGGGTAATCACAGCCCGATCGACAGCCTTCCAGGGATCGATATAGATCCCCGCGGGCGGACAGAAAAGCCCTGAATCAGTAAGTTCTAAGAGTTGCAAATGATTTTTGGTTTATTTCAATTCATAAAAATAAAAAGTTTGAACGTCTCGTTCTACTTCGCCCGGTATGATTCCAACTTTCTCCGTGGAAAAAAGGAGGTCTCTTATAGATTCTAATCTGATATCCCATCTCCCTTGCCAGAGTTTTTCACCCTCCATAAAGACTTGGTAAGAATATTTATTTTTATACTTCTGAGTCAAAGCAATGAATTCATCACTGATCATTCCTTTTGGTAATGCATCAACATCTGCCTTGGGCGCAGCATCTTCAAGCATGGTAAGTAAATAGTCATTGGAAAAGACAAAATATTGATATTCGTTTGCCGCCAACGAATTGAAAAAACCAGACAAATCTTCTCCTTTTTTTGCTGGTTTGATTTGTTGGTAAGTTTCTCCCGGGTTCAAATCCCACTGGTTAATCAGTTCCAGTTCTGGAAATTTATAGATATAGATTTCTGGGGAATTGGGGAAAAGAAGATAAAGGAGCTCATTTTTTAAATGAACGATAGGGTCTAACTGATAATAAATACCTGGAGATTTCACCATCTGGCTGGATGCGGGAATAATTGATTGATTAATGATCTCCAAACTTTTAGCATCTCTAATATTTAAAAGTGGGTAAGAAGATAAAAGATCATCTACCGTTTGGTAAGACTCTGAATCTATCGGTTTGTAGGAAAAAGTGAAAATGAAATCCCCGAAAGTTTGAAATGATCTGCTACCCCCAACTCTTCTAGTTACTAACTGATAATCTGTGTTTTGATTCTCTTTTAGATTAAAATCAAGATCATATCGAAATATCGCTAGGTCAGTTTGAATCACGACCTCATCATTAGCTCCATAATTTGCATTTATAAAATATGATCTACGGAAACTATTTTTTCCATCGGATACTAGATCTGCTATAGCTAGAACCTCTCCTCCAGAATTCACCCTCATAATTTCATTGGTAATCCAATCGTAAAATAGGAACTCTTTAGGATCGCTTTTGACATCGAGTAGGGAAAGTTCCGTCAAACGGTCAATAACCAAACTGTCCTTTAACACCAGTTCGGGAACATAGACTTTAGATTGAGACAAAGCAACTTCTTTCTCATTACATGCTAGCGCCAAAAATAGGCTGATACTAAAAAGAATAGATTTCCTCATTAATAAAGAGGTTGTTTTAACTAAACTATCTTTAAAATTAGAAATTCTGACTGACTAACAACTAGATTATATCAGGTAGATGTGTTGACTTTGGATAAGTCAACCTAGCCAACTTCTCTCCAGTGTGATACTCATCTAGCCCTGACACTGAGACCGTATCTAAAGCATTGAGATCTAACGAGCCATCAGCTCGAAGTCCCTTTTCATCTACAAAAATGTGATCAATCTTTCCGATAACCAACACGGTCTGATTGACTTTCAAGGTTTGTGTTTCGACTAATGAGCAAGCCAATTTGAGCGGACTACCTTTTACAAATGGGGCTTTGAAACCCGGAAAATATTCCTCGTGAAGACCTGTACCTTCAAATTCCGAACCTTTCCAATTTGCTGCTGCCCAATGGGCTTCTTTATAAAATTCAGATGTAACATGGTTCATTGTGAAAAAACCTGTCTCTAAAATATTTTCCAGTGTATCTCGTTTGACAGTATGCGGGCGAAAAAGAATGCCTACCACCGGAGGAGAAGCGCCAATATGAAAAACTTGTGAGAACGGAGCAAGATTAGTTGCACCATTTAAATTTATTGTACCTATCAAGTTAAGACTTTTATATCCTGAAAGACAATTGATCAGGTTCCTCCTATAATAGGAATCTGCATTTAAGATTTCTCCCTGATCAAAATGCTTAATCATTTTGCAATCGCTTCTTCAATAGAGTCGCAATATTGAATATCGAGTTGACCAATAATGTTATCAGGGTAGTTTTGTAGAATTTGTACTTTGGAGATTTGTACCATTTTCTCAAACCACTTCTCGGCAGGTAGAATCTTTCGGTGTTTGGTAACACCATATTCTAACATGTCCTTCTTCCAGTGGATAAAATACCACTCCATCGTAGGCTGATGAAATGCTCTAAGTGATCTTTTGTCAAAAATAAATTTCTCGTAATAGCCAGCCTTTACAATTTCACCAATTCGATTGAAAATAATCTTAAAATCATCTATCGGGATATAGTCTGATAACAAGTCGCAAATGATGATTCTCATCTTAGGACTTATCAAAACTCTGGCATATTGGACTTCAAAAGCTAATGTAAAATCTTTTGTTTCGGTTTGAAATTGAGTTTCGTTCATGACAAATGTGTTTTACTAAAAAACAGATTTATTTTTTTGAGAATTAGAGCTTATTACATCACTTTTGATTTGCGAAAGTTTCTCTTCGAGGTCAGATGCATATTCAATCGTCGTTCGTAGCATTTCCTGCTGTGATTGGATCTGCTCTTTCAATCTTAACAACTCAATATTCACCTGAGCAATATTCTGATCGTATTCCGCTTTTAACCGATCTTTCTCAAGCTGGGATTTCCTCAATTCTTCCTTAAACAATAAGAATGATTCAGGTGGTGTCTTCATATTCACATTTCGTTCATCTCGGGACCATACTCGTAGTACTCACCAAATTAGGTTACCATTTGTTTAAACAAATTATTTTAAAGAGGACATTCCTCCGTCAAGATGGAGAATTTGACCCGTCATCCAAGAAGAATCTTCGGATAGCAAATAGCTAGTTGCTTTTGCAATATCCTCTGGAGTACCAACACGACCCAACGGATGTCTTTTATCTGATGATTCTTTTTTCTCAGGAGTTGACAGGAGGTTCGTAGCTAATGGAGTATCGGTCAAAGAAGGCGCAATGGTATTAACTCTGATTTTGGAAGGGGCCCACTCTGCTGCCAATGATCGTGATAATCCCTCAATGGCACCTTTAGCAGATGCTATTCCTGCATGAAAACCCATCCCTGTCTGCACTGCTACAGTACTAAAAAGGACAACTGAAGCTGTATTTGACTTTTTTAAACTTTTTAGGCAAGCTTGAAGTACGCGTACTGCGCCAAAAAAGTTGATATCCATTTCCTTTTGAAAATCTGAAATAGAAATACGGTGAAAGGGCTTCAAGTTGATGGTACCCGGGCAATATACTAACCCATCAATAACTTCGGGGAGGTTTGGAATTTCAGGGAAATCTACTGATATATCTAAAGCTGTAGTACCCTCTCCACTTCTAGAATACAGAAAAAGGTTACATCCTTTGGAGGAAAGATCAGCTGCTATCGCTTTTCCAATTCCTGAATTTCCTCCAATAATTACAATATTTTTATCTTTCATATATCTTTCAGAAGTGAATTCAAATGGTTTTTGTTTAGAAAAAGTTAAAAAAAAACCGGATTTCAATCCGGTTTTTTATTGATTTAGACGACTGACTATACTATTTTTTCAAATCAATATATTTCATAAATTCCAATCTAGTTTGTTCATCATCTTGAAATTTACCAGAATAAAAAGAGGTTACTGTCGAACTGTTTGTATCCTGAACTCCGCGGGAACTCACACACATATGGAATGCATCCATTATGACTGCTACGTCTTCGGCTCCTAATGCTTCTTTAAGTTCGTTACCGATTTGCATCGTAAGCCGTTCTTGGACTTGTGGTCTTTTTGAATAGTATTGTACGATTCGATTAATTTTTGAAAGTCCAATAACATCTCCATTAGATATGTATGCTACATGAGCTTTTCCATAGATAGGTACAAAGTGATGCTCACAATGGGAATGAAATGTGATGTCTTTTTCCACTAACATTTCATTGTATCTGTACTTGTTCTCAAATAGCTTGGCAGCAGGTTTATTTTTTGGATTCAACCCACTGAAAATTTCTTTTATATACATTTTCGCCACTCGACGAGGCGTGCCTTTCAGACTGTCGTCAGTGAGGTCTAAGCCCATCACGTGCATGATTTCACGAAAATGCTTTTCGATTAATTCAATTTTCAAGTCATCACTCATTTCAAATGCATCTTCCCTCAGGGGAGTTTCGAAAGATGTTCCTACATGTTCTTCACCAATTTCTTCAATTGTGGGGGTGGAAATTTTAATTCCCATCGTATTCAACAAAGTTTCTTTCTGTTTCATAAAGCCGAATCTTTAATCCGAATTTCCGATCGATTTTTTCCCTTAAAATATTCCAAATAACTACTGAAATATTTTCGGCAGAAGGATTAAGTTCTTTAAATTCGTCGGTATCCAAGTTTAAATTTTTGTGGTCAAATTTATTTAATATGTGATCTTTGATCAGATCACTCAATATTTTCATGTCGTAAACATATCCAGTTTCTAAATCTATATCACCTGTCAATTTGACTATTAAATCATAATTGTGACCATGGTAATTTGGGCTATTGCATTTCCCGAAGATTTTAAGATTTTTTTCTGCTGACCAGGAAGGATTGTTTAGTCGGTGTGCGGCGTTGAAATGCTCTTTTCTAAATACTGATACTTTCATTTAATATTGAACGTTGATTTTTCTGTTTTGTTTAATTATTCATAAAATTTGTTAAACAAGATGTTCAACAAACAAGTTTTAAATAAATTCTTGGTGATCAATTATTCACAAACTTAGAGAATAATTATTGGCTAAATGAGATAGTAGCACCTATTTTAATCGCTAAACCTTAGTACAGGTCTCTAAAGTTCAAATTCTTTTTTGTGGGTTTGTTGATTTATATCACAAAAATTAGGTGGCAACGGAGTTATTCAAAATGCAATACCTTAGCGCTACATTAAAAATTAAATATAACGTCTATATTGGTTTTTCCTTGATAAATTTTATCCCGTCGACACTATTTCACCAGAATGGAAGCAAAAACTTGATCTAGCAGTTACGATTTATTCTGCCCCTGAATCGTCACACTAAGAGCTACCGTCATGAGAGATATTTGAATTAACTTATTAAGTTTAGGAATAGAATAAATGAAGCGTTGGCCTCACCCATTCTAAAATAGATACATTTTCATGCCTGCTTAGAGGAAGATGACGTTCCGATAGCTATCAAAGAAGTACCGGTCATACTAGCTTTTACCATATATTAATTCGCCTTTTACCGTTGCAATTACGATTTTATATTAAGTGAAATATCCATTTTGAAAGAAAGATCCTCCATATAAAATTTAGAAATAAATGGATATCAATTACACATTGCTATTCCACTTGAAAATCCTGATACTTCCTACCTAAAGTCCAAGCCGCTTTCAGCATTTCCAAGAAGTCTCCCATGCGATGGAGTGGAATCAGATTTGGTCCGTCACTTAGCGCTTTTGAAGGTTCAGGATGAGTTTCAATAAAAAAACCATCAATGCCGGTGGCCGCAGCTGCTCGGGCTAAAACTGGAGCAAACTCTCGTTGGCCTCCGCTCGAGCCACCTTGTCCACCAGGCTGCTGCACGGAATGGGTAATATCAAAAACCACAGGGGCATATTGCCTCATGATTGGTAAACCTCGCATATCCACCACGAGATTATGATAACCCAATGAAAATCCTCGCTCAGTCAAGCAGACATTTTCATTTCCAGTTGACCGCACCTTAGCCACCGCATATTGCATGTCTTCTGGCGCCATAAACTGACCTCGCTTGATTTTGACTGCCTTACCCGTGTTTCCTGCTGCTAACAGTAGATCAGTTTGTCTACAGAGGAATGCTGGAATCTGAAGTACATCTACCACTTCTGCCACCTCAGCAGCTTGGTAACTTTCATGAATATCTGTCACTAATGGGATCTGAAGCTCCTTACCTACTCGCTGAAGTACTTCGAGTGATTTATCCATACCAATACTTCGAAAAGTTCCGGAAGAAGTTCGATTAGCTTTGTCAAAAGAAGCTTTGAAAACATACGAAAATCCATGTTGCTCAGCCCAAGCTTTTACTTTAGTACCGATCTCCAAACAGATATCAAAACTCTCGACCGCGCAAGGTCCTGAGAATAATACCGGCTTATCTTGGCCCAAAATCACCGAGTCAGTGATTTTCATGATTTGGTCAGTTCTGTTCATCTTCTTTTAAAGTTAATTTCTTTATGATTGGGACTAGAAATCCTTGTGCGTGCAAGATCAAATCTCCAACTTCTCTAAACACCCCATTTCCCCCGGAAAATCTGGAAACATAGTGGCAATAAGGCTTAATGTAAGCTAATGCATCAGCTGGGCAAACTGCCAAACCTACTCGAGTTAAGATGGGCAAGTCAATCAGATCATCTCCAACATAGGCTACTTCATCGGCTTCAATTTCCAGCGTTTCGAGCACCTCTTGTAGCTTTTTACCCTTATTTTTAACCCCATGGTAATGGAAGTCAAATTTCAATTCCTCGCATCTGTTCTGAACCACGCGAGATTCTCTACCTGTAATTGCACCCACCATAAGTTTACTACGCCGTAGGTGATGTACAATCAATCCGTCTTTGACCTGATATTTTTTATACTCCAGTTCATCGTTGTCATATATGATTCCACCGTCAGTCATTACCCCATCGATGTCTGTAATTAAAAGCCTGACTTTGGCTGCCCGCTCAAAAATTCCAGCCGGGACATTGGCGAAGTAAGCAGAAACTATTTTTTCTGTTTCCATTGTATTGAATACAAGTCTAGTCTTCGTTGTTCGAGATTTCGCACACTTCCTGTTTTCCGCTGCTTAGTCAATAAGTCTAAGTCCACATCTGCCACTATGATAGTTTCTTCATTTTCTGAAGCCTGAGCGACCATGGCATCATGCGGGAAGGAGAAGTCAGAAGGCGAGAAGATTGCAGCCTGAGAATATTGAATGTCCATATTTTCCACTTTAGGTAGATTCCCCACAGAACCGGTGATTGCCACATAGCATTCGTTTTCTATGGCACGGGATCTCGCACATGTGTTTACTCGTAAGAAAGCATTTTTGGTATCGGTCCAAAATGGAACAAATAAGATATCCATTTCTTGCTCTGCAAGGATTCTTCCCAGCTCAGGAAATTCCACATCATAACAGATTAAGATACCAATTCGGCCTGCGTCTGTTTCAAAGACATTAATCCCATTTCCTCCTTGCATACCCCAATAAGAAGCTTCATCAGGTGTAATGTGCAACTTATACTGTTTATCCTGAGTACCATCGCGACGGCAGAGGTAGCTGACATTCCGGAGTTTCTTGCCTTCGTACTCTGGCATGGATCCGGCGATAATATTTACATTGTAAGAAACTGCTAGGTCACTCATTCGACTGACAATCTCATTTGTGTAGTCGGCCAAATTCCGAATAGCTTCTGAGGCATCCATATCATTGAATTCTGCAAGTAGGGGTGCGTTAAAAAATTCAGGCAGGAGACAGAAGTCTGATTTGTATCCAGACACTGTATCTACAAAAAATTCCACTTGTTGCATCAAGTCATCCACATTGGAAAATCGACGCATTTTCCACTGTACCAGTCCCAATCTGACGATTGATTTTTTGTTACCAATTAGCTTTTCATCTTTTTCATAATAAATATTAATCCACTCCAAAAGTGTGGCATAAGCACGTGAGTCAAGATCTGAAGGCAAATATTTAGTGATCACCTTTCTAACATGAAATTCGTTGGCAAGCTGAAAAGAAAGCACCGGATCAAAAACCTCTTTATTTTTGACCAGGTCTATGTATTTGCGAGGCGTCATCTCATCAGCATATTTGGAATAGCCGGGAATCCGACCACCTGCAATAATTGATCTGAGGTTTAGATTTTCACAGAGTTCTTTTCGAGCATCATACAATCTTCTACCGATCCGCATTCCTCGGTAATCCGCATGAACAAAAACATCTGTTCCGTAAAGCGTATCTCCATCCCCGTCATGGGTATCAAATTTACCAAAGCCGGTTATTTGATCGTAGGTGTGGTTATCACCAAATCGAGCATAATCCACAATAATGCTAAGAGCAGCGGCAACTATTATACCATTGTCTTCAATACATATCTGACCTTCAGGAAAAGCCTTCAACTGGTTTTTTAATTCATCCTTGGTCCAAGCTCCGCCTTGATTTCGATAGATTGAAATCATTATTTCACGAATATTGTCGAAGTCAGAAAGCTTGATATTTCTAAGTTTGAGTCGATGCTCTAGTTCTTCTCTGTGTTTACTCATGAGACAAAATTAGCCAAAACTCTCTAATAATATGGTATAAGTAATATGGTATGGGGATTTCTGTCAGAAATGTAAAAAAAATCCGCCTGTCTTATTTTTTGGTTAACTTCTTATGATTATTTCCAGATATATTTCAAAAATAAACAGCTAGGTTTGGAAAGAGTCAAATTCAAATAGATGATACAAAACATCAATGAAGTAGCAAAGGAAAAGGCCCAGGGCATCCTCGACTGGTTTGCGGAAATCATGAACTTTGGCCTGTTTAATTTAGGAGATTCAAAGCTAACCATTGGTTTACTATTTACTTTGATTCTTTCCTTCTTAGTGCTTTTTTTCGGAGCTGAGTGGATTCGAAAACTTATCGTCAATAAGATTCTTAGTCGCTATCAATTGGATTTAGGTACTCGAAAGTCCATTGGAGCGATGGTGAAATACTTCTTAATCTTAGCAGGAATTTTCTCTATTCTTCAAACTAACGGTCTTGATTTGAGCGCATTTGGAATTCTAGCTGGTGCGGTCGGTGTGGGTATTGGTTTTGGTTTGCAAAATATCACCAATAACTTTATCAGTGGTTTAATTATACTTTTTGAGCAACCAATCAAGGAAGGTGACCGAATAGAAGTCGGCGATGTTTCCGGCGATGTCATCAAAATCTCAGCACGATCGACCATGATCGTGACTAATGATAACATAAGTATAATAGTCCCAAATAGTCAATTTATCGACAACCAAGTAATCAATTGGTCTCATAACGACCGGAATATCCGATTTAACTTCCCTGTTGGTGTTTCTTACAAAGAAGATCCTCAAAAAATAAGGCAGATCTTACTTGATATCGCTAAGAATAACAGTGGTGTTTTGAATTTACCCGAGCCGGATGTGTTGTTCGATGAATTCGGAGATAGCAGTCTTAACTTTAACCTTAGAGTTTGGACCTCTGAATATATCAATAGGCCCAAAGTTCTCAAGAGTCAATTATACTACGAGATATTTAGACGATTCAAAGAAGAAGGTGTAGAAATCCCTTTCCCTCAACGGGATCTTAACCTGAGTTCTGGGTTTGAAAAATTGATAAATAAGGGCTAATTTCCATTGTTATAGTGAGTTGTTTTCGGAAGATAAACTTTAATGAAAAAAGCACTACTCATTTTTCTTTTTCTCAGTTCGTTCACCGCCTACTCACAAAGCTTCTATCGGTATCGCTTTGAAGAACCATGGTCGATATCAGCGAGCATAGGGCCCACTCAATATTTTGGAGAGTTCTATTCCTTTTGGAAGTATAATGAGGGAGTTCAGCCCGATTGGAATGCGAATATAAGTTTTCACTACACTTTTGGTACACGCCTAAGAGCAAGAGGAGATTTCTCTTCTATCAAATTGTCTGGTCAGGACTCTCCTTCTGCCCCAAGAGCAAATAGAACCCTAAGGAATTTGGACTTTCGAGCTCAAAATTGGGAGGTAACCGGTATTCTAGAATATTATTTATACCCAGTCAAAACTCCAAATATTAGTCGACCGCTTTGGAATGCCTATGTTTTTGCAGGAGTGGGCATGTCTACGAACAACCCAGAAACTCAATTAGATGGCAATTGGGTTGATCTTCGACCACTACAACTCGAAAACAACCCTTATGAACAATACATTTTGGTCATCCCAACTGGTATTGGATTCAAGTACAAATTGAACATGTACATGGATCTGATTCTACAAGGTAATTACCGCTGGACATTTACTGATTATATGGATGATATCTCGGCCTATAATATCAGCGAATTTTACCTAGACTTAGTGGATGACTATGTAACTGGAAATAATCCCGATCGACTTAGACTGGCGATTCGAAATCCAGACTTCATGGATGATAATGGTCTGCCCGATGTCAATAAAATCCTGAAAAATGGCGGTAGAATTCGGAGAGGCTCTGGACTTACCGAAAGATTCGATGGCTATATGACGGTAAATCTTGGATTGGAGATCCATATGTCCAAGGATATCTTCGACAACTGGATCTTCAGAAACCGAGTGAATGAGAAGCGATTCAGATTCTGGTAGACTACGATTTCACACGCAACACGCCCAAATTACTTTTAAAGCGAAAAGTTTCAGTTGTCCCTACTTGATATGTGGATGTAAGATTATCATCACCTGTATGGAGAATAATCCAATTTGATGTGCTGAGTTGACAAAAAAGCAATCATTCCCTTTTCTACCTCAGAATCATTGAAAATATGCTGATGGAAAGTCAACTCTTCAATCCCCTTCATGAAAGCATTCATCCCGCATGTAACAGCTGAAGAAGACCTAAAATAAGCTGGAATATTGACGTCGAGTAGATATGCTGCTTTTGAAAGGCTTGATCTTATCAAAGGCAATTTTGTCTTTAGGACTAAAATCAGAAGTAACTTTCATGAAATTATTTCCATCAAGTGCTTCTTTTGCAGCCAAGACCGGGCAATTTGCTTTGCAAAGTACTTTTTGGAGTGTAGAACCAATAAAATTCTTTCTATTCTTTCCTTTTCCATAAGCCACAAGAACTACTAGATCTATATTTCCTCTTGAGTCACCTTAAGAATTAATTCATTAGGCACTACGATTCAGATTATCTGCCGAATAGCTCCTTTACCCTTGACAGTAAATTGAATGTGACTTAGTGGAAATTCTTTAGCCTCTTCAAATGTCAAAAATCAGCTAATCTTATGATAAGAATTTGTGCTAAATGTGTATTTCCATCTTTACATCACAACGAGAATATTTACCCGCCTCTACAAGCACTGACTTAAAACCAAGCTTTTTATAGATGCGAAGTGCTGCTTTTAACTTTGAATTACTGTAGAGCACCAGTTTTTTACCACCCAATTCAGCCGCTTTAGTAATGATCGCTTGGCCCAAAAGCATACCTATACCTCTCCCTTGAGCTTTCGGATCCACCCCCATTTTGATCATTTCAAACGTATCCTCACCCGATTTATATAACGCCACAGTACCAACGATATCCTGCCCTATCTTTGCAAAAATGATCATTCCACCAGTTTTTATGATCATCTCTTCCGGCTGCTCGAACTGTGCAATATCGATGGGTTCCAAAGAAAAGAGCGATTCTATCCAAGCTTGATTGATCGCCTTAAAGGTAGAATTATAGGCTGGTGAGTAGGGTAAAATTTCAACTTGATCCACGAGTGCTACTTTTTGAAATTTGAGATTGTTAAATGTAACTAGAATCAATTAGCTTAGAAATAAAAACCAATCAACATACTATGAAATTATGCCATCTTTTTGCCTTGATCGCAGTTCTGATCACTTTACCTTTTTATGCCAATGCACAATCACCGGATGATCGGATCAAAGAACTAGGAATCACCTTGCCGGAAGTTGGTCAGCCTATGGGAACTTATGTCAAATGGCGGCAAGTTGGAAATACGCTTTACCTAGCTGGAAATGGGCCAGATATTTATGGAAAAGTTGGAGATGATTTGACGATTGCGCAGGGCTATCAAGCAGCTCGAGAAACAGGGATAGAAATTATAGCTGTATTGAAAGCGGCTACCGGAGGGGATCTAAGCCGAATTAAGCAATTCGTCAAAGTACTTGGAATGGTCAACTCTGCACCGGACTTCACCGATCATCCCAAAGTGATTAACGGCTTCTCTGATCTAATGGTGGAAGTGTTTGGAGAACTGGGAAAGCATGCTCGATCTGCAGTTGGAGTAGCTGCCTTGCCCAATAATATTGCGGTGGAAATTGAGGTAATCGTCGAATTGAAAGATTGAGAAGTGTGGATTGAACGATGCTGGATGACCGATGTGAGGTGACTGGTGTTGGAAGTTGGTAAACAGCGGGCAGCGGGCAGATTTCAGTTGCCAGACAGTGGTCAGCTAGCAAGGTGAAACTCCCCTTGGAATTGAGTCTTGCTTGGGAATCAAGGGAGCGTAAGACTTTTTCTTCTTGGCAATTTGCAATAATACGGTCAGCAATGAAGGTCGATAAGCGATGTCGGGTGTTCACTGTTGGGTGATGAAAGATGATTATATACCTGAGGAATGCTTAGAAAGCAGATTCTTTTTCCTATAGCTGACCATTCCGATTGGAAAATAAAAAGCTACTAAAAATCAAGAGTCACTTGCTTGGCTAAAGGTATTCTTCCCTCCAACTGCAATAATTTCTCCTTCCGATCCAGTCCTCCCGCATACGCGCTAAATTGACCATTTATCCCGATGATCCGGTGGCAGGGAATAACGATCAAAATAGGATTGGAACCGATCGCTATGCCAACTTCCCGTGTGGCAGCGTGATTCCCCAAGAGTTGCAAAAGCTTCAAATAGGATGTTGTTTCCCCAAAAGGAATTTTATTGACTACCAACCAAACCTGATACTGAAAAGGCGTACCGGATAGCAACACAGGTAAGTTAAAGACCTTCCTTTTCCCGGAAAAATAGTCATCCAGCTGCTTTTTAGCCTCCAATAAAAGCCCACTTAGTGGTTCTGTCGAGATTTCCTCGTCTGTAAATCGAAGTTCTGAAATAGAACCATCTAGTGTAGCAAGAAAAATATTTCCTAAGGGCGAAGAGATGATAGGCATATTTTGAAAAATGAGAGTGTTGGTATTTTGTTTTAAGAAAATAATTTGAAAAACACACCTTTGATGTACTAGCTGCCTTTAGACTATCTTGATTTATCAGCTTACAGCGCTATTTTTTTAAAAATGAAATGTGCTTTGCGAAATAGGGCTACGTATGGAAAATATCTCTGTCGAAATATACTCCGTATTAACGTCCCGTAAGTTAAGAATAGTATTCAACACTCCTATTCCGCCGACGGAATGGAGGTATATTTCAATTGTATTTCCACTGTGTTTTCTTAATTGAAATACACCTCCACAGTATATGAATTGCCAATATATCGGCTTAAGCTTAATTCTAGTCAATCCATTAGAAAAATACCGTAAATCCAATCTTCAAACCCAACGTATTTTGAGTAATATTAAAGGCATCTTCACTTTCTTTAAGACTGGTAGAGTTGTAGCTAGCTCCCAAGTCCAATGCGCTCCTATCGCCTAGAAAGATCGCTATTCCTACCCCTGCGCCAATATTGGCAACGGAGAATTTAGATTCACTGTCAGTACCAGCTCCTTGGGAATTCTCATTACGGGAACCAAAAAGAGTATTGACCTCCGCAAAGGGCATTATTTTACCATTACCCAAGTAGTAGCGCAAAAATGGCCCTACACCAAAGAAATTAGTTTTTGTTTCTAGATTAATCGTAAGGAGATCTGTACTGCCGCTGCTCAGTGACGTGGCCAAATCAAGTCCTATGGCAAGATTATCTATTAAAAAAAATCCTGCCTTGGTAGAAACATAGAAATTGGTAAGCTTAGTTTCACTTATATTACCATCATCAAACTCAACCTTCGAGTTGGTAAAAGCCAGACCCATCAAGCCCTCGCTATCACCTACACCTATGGATGTGCCAGCACTAAGCAGAAAATTTCCCTTTTCCGTCTGTGCGAAACCAGTCAGCCCACTCAGCATGAGCATCATTACGATTATTCCTTTTTTCATATTAGTATCATTTAAATTAAATCCAAACTATAGATATTTCTCTTCTATAACTATTTATGCTTGAAAACAAATCAATACTACTCAATTACATCTAAAAAGTTTTGGTTTCCAATTAAAAACTAAAAAAATATATTATCGACATGAGTTAGCAAGTCCTTAAAGCAGAAACTATTGATAGAATAAAAAGAAACGGACTTCGCCAAGATACGCCTTCAGCGAGATAGAGATGATCGAAAGATCTGCCATTAGGCTATTTTAATCTGTCTGCTCGCAAAGCTATATTTCTGAAATAAGAATGCCTTCAGCAAGACAAGTTATCTGCCGCAGACTATCTTAAATATATCTGCCTTTAGGCCATTTTAATATGTTTGCTCGCAGAGCCATCTATTTTATTAAAATATCTGCCAGTGACTAGCTTGATCCAATCCATTAGAAAAACACCGTAAATCCAATCTTTAAACCCAACGTATTTTGAGTAACATTAAAGGCATCTTCAGTCTCTTTTAGCTTGGTGGAGTTATAGCTAGTTACCAAATCCAATGCACTCCTTCCGCCTAAAAAGATCGCTATTCCTAACCCTGCGCCAATATTGGCAACGGAGAATTTAGATTCACTGTCAGTACCAGCTCCTTGGGAATTCTCATTACGGGAACCAAAAAGAGTATTGACCTCCGCAAAAGGTATTATTTTACCATTACCCAAGTAGTAGCGCAAAAATGGCCCTACACCAAAGAAATTGGTATTTGACTCAAAATTAAGTCCGGCCACATCAGTACTACCGCTACTGAAGGACATAGCCAGATCAAGTCCACCTGCAAGGTTGTCGATCAGGAAAAATCCTGCTTTAGTCGAAACATAGAAATTGGTAAGCTTAATTTCCGAGGTGCTGCCGTCATCTGACTTGATCTTCGAGTTGGTAAAAGCCAGACCCATCAAGCCCTCGCTATCACCTACACCTATGGATGTGCCAGCACTAAGCAGAAAATTTCCCTTTTCCGTCTGTGCGAAACCAGTCAGCCCACTCAGTATGAGCATCATTACGATTATTCCTTTTTTCATATTAGTATCATTTAAATTAAAACTATCTATACGCCTCAAAGCAGTATGCAAAATTTCCAGTAAGAGATATCACCTTTCCTTTTTTCCCGTTTTCCCCAGGGATCGTGTATATCGCCGTACCCATAAAGATCTCTTCCCGATTACTACCGATCTTCTGAGGATCTATCCTCCACACTGTCTTTCCAGATCGGATATCCACTGCATGAAGCCTGCCTGTAGCTCCACCATTGAAGTAAACCACCCCATTCATATAGCTCATTTTGCTACTAGTACCCGAGCCGGGTGTTTTCCACAGTTGCCGACCGGAGATTGGGTCAAAGGCATAGACAAACTGATCCTCATTGTTTGCGATCAGCATTCCCTCCTCGATCAGGAAATTAGAAAAGAAAATCTCCCCATCAAACTTTCGCTTCCATGCCTGCTCTCCGGTACGGATATCATGACTGGCCAGCTCAAACCCCACCGCCAGATAGACTCTGCCCTCATGGACTACAGGAGGATTAAGCAGTACGCCGTTGAAGCTCTTTTCGGAGTTGATGATGGTCTTCTTGTAGACCCATTCTTGGTTGACTTTGTCCCAGAGCCCCAAATACGACTGCCAGAAAAACTCAAAGAAGGGCTCCTGCCAAACCACCAGCAGATGCTCTCGCCCGTCCAGCTCCAAAGGAGCTACTGCCGTCACATCCCCTATTCTATTACCCGTAAAGAAATAGTCCATCGTGAAGTCAGGTGCCAAATACTCCTCGATGACACCAGTTTGGATATCGCCTTTGAATACGATCATTTGCTCCACACTATCCGGAAAAGCATCAGACTTTCCAAACATGTAAAAGTCTGAATCTTTGCCGTAAACATTCGAAAAAAAAGATCGGTCTAGTCGCTTCCTCCAATGAGTTTTGCCATTTTGGAGATTAACGCAATAAAGTCGACTACCTGTAGGGAAAAAGAGTAGATTATTAAATTGATACGATTGATATAATAAAATATCCTCAGTTTCCTTGACAAAGCGATCGTCCCATTCCCAAATTAACTCCCCATTCTCTGGATCAATCATGGACAAAATCCTTCCAGTTGGACCCTTTGTCATAGGAATCACTATGTTGCCATTAAATTTGATTTGTAAATCGGTAAAGCCATTTGATATAGGATCATTTAAATGTAAGCTCCTTTTCCAGAGATAAGGGAGGGAAATAACTTCCCCCTGCCCATTTGTTTGAAGCTTAGGCCCTTCCTCTCGGAAGCAGGAGATTACCGAAAATAAAATCATAAAAAAGACCAAATAACGTGACATTTTCATCATCGGCGAATTGTTCTAAAGATGTCAACTCTAGAGTCAAAAACTCTATCAAACTCCACTTTGCTCGCATCATTCGATACTCCGTTTAGCCTGCTGCCGGACATATTGAGGACTTCGATATGGTTGGCACCGTTGATAAAGTATCGGTTGGACGCCGGCAGCGAGGTTCTATACTGACTATAGCTGGGAATAAAACCGTCGGAGGGGTGGTAAATTGTCATAATTTTCATCTTCTTTTATTATCATCTATACGCCTCAAAGCAGTATGCAAAATTTCCAGTAAGAGATATCACCTTTCCTTTTTCCCCGTTTTCCCCAGGGATTGTGTATATCGCTGTACCCATAAAGATCTCTTCCCGATTACTACCGATCTTCTGAGGATCTATCTTCCATACTGTCTTTCCTGTACGGATATCTACTGCGTGGAGTCTGCCAGTAGCTCCGCCATTGAAATAGACCACCCCATTCATATAGCTCATTTTGCTACTAGTACCCGAGCCGGGTATTTTCCAAAGTTGACGACCGGAGATAGGATCAAAGGCATAGACAAACTGATCTTCATTGTTTGCGATCAGCATTCCCTCCTCAATCAGAAAATTGGAAAAGAAAATCTCTCCGTCAAATAGCTTCCTCCAGTACTGGGCTCCGGTACGGATATCATGACTGGCTAGCTCAAATCCAACACCCAAGTAGATTCTGCCCTCATGTACCACGGGCGGATTGAGTAAGACTCCGTTGAAGCTTTTTTCTGCATTGATAATAGTCTTCTCATAGACCCATTTTTCATTGACTTTGTCCCAAAGTCCAAGGTAAGACTGCCAAAAAAACTCAAAAAAAGGCTCCTGCCAGACCACGAGTAAATGCTCCCGTCCGTCCAGCTCCACTGGGGCTACCGAAGTCACATCTCCGATTCTATTACCCGTAAAGAAATAGTCCATCGTGAAGTCCGGTGCCAAATACTCTTCGATAACACCAGTTTGGATATCACCTTTGAAAATTATCGCTTGCTCCACTGAATCAGGGAAAGCATCGGATCTACCGAATATATAGAAGTCTGAATCCTTACCATATGCTCTGGATTTAAAAGATCTATCCAGTCTCTTTCTCCATTGCGTTTGTCCAGTTTCCAGATTTATACTGTAGAGCCTACTACCGGTTGGATAAAATAGAAGATTTTCGTTTTGATATGCTCTGCTTATTTGTATTTCCTCCGTTTCCTGTACAAACCGATCGTCCCATTCCCAAATTGTCTTTCCGCCTTTCGAATCAATCAAAGCCAATAGTCTTCCTGATGGACTTTTAGTCATAGGGATTATAGGATTACCTTCAAAATAAATTGGGGTCTGTAATCTACCATTGAAAAAAGGCTCTCCTAAATGTAGATTCTTTTTCCAGAGGTAAGGAAGGGAAATCACTTCCCCTTCCTCATTGGTTTGAAGCTTAGGCTCTTCCTCTCGGAAGCAAGAGCTTCCTAGGAGGAAAAGGATAACAATATTAAAAAAATTGCTTGTTTTCATTATCGAAGAGGTGTTAGGAAAATATCATCTCTAGAGTCAAAGACATCATCAAATCTTGCCTTACTCGCATCATTCGGAGCACCGTTTAGCCTGCTGCCGGACATATTGAGGACTTCGATGTGATTGGCACCGTTGATAAAGTAGCGGTTGGAAGCTGGCAGCGAGGTTCTATCCTGACTGTAGCTTGGGATGAAGCCATCGGAGGGGTAGTGAACCATGACATTTCTAGTGCGCTCTACAAAGACCCATTCGCCACAAGAATTCGTCCTAGCGTTCACCATATCTTGAGACATCATTGCTGGAGGCCAAGGTGATTCACATGGAAACCAGGTAGCGCCCACATAATTTTGCTGCTCTAGTCTACTTGCTCTGGTCAGTCCGTTCCATATAGTTTCGCTTTCATCAATCCAATCTCTTCCTTTTTTCCATTGGGTAGCTTTCACACCATTTATTGCAGCAACTGCAAAGTATGCTGGATTAATAAATCCAAAAATCGCACTTACCACAGTACTTGCAGTACGCATAATAAAAAAACCGTTGTAGACTTCTCTACCCACAGTGACTGCATCAGGAAAAAACCGATCATTTGGCGTGGTATTATCTTTTGTCAGTGTGCTGCCGATCAATCTCCAATGCACCGGGCTGTTTTCTTGAGCAATCATATTCAGATTGGGAATGGCAGAATTGAAACTATTCAAATCGCTCAAAAGCTGACTGCCTTGTTTGAGATCATTCCGAGCTGCTGGAGATCCTGCAAATTTTTCTAAGAGCTTATTTCTAGCAAAAATTTCACAGAGAATTGTGGTATTCAAATCCAGCCCTAATACAGACATTATACCCAATCGTGCAAAACTCCAAGGTAGAGCAAATAGCTCCAAATTGGGCCCTGCTGCCAGATCATAACAAGCCTGCTGACTTGCTCGCAGCAAACTATTATCCTCAAAGGCATTGGCTATGGCTGCGCCCCCATTGGGCGAAGCGACTGTAATCAGTCCATTTATTTTCCTTGCTGAAGGAGCACTGAATCTGTCTAGGTTGCGGAGTACTATGCCGCCCATACTATGGCCTATACCGATATTCTGAGGATTGGCTACTATCTCATTATTAACCCTAGTCGTAGAAGATGATACACCTTGAGTGGAAAAATAGCGAGGTCGCTCGCTATTGATCGTTCGTTCTCGTGCGAAGATGTCTGCATAGTGTTTCCAAGCCTCTTCGGTATCACTCAATCCATGCAGCCAGTACACATTCTTATCCTGTGCCTTCACTGTAAGAATTTGTAGCAAGGAAAGGCATATTAAAATAAAGATCGATTTTTTCATGATAGGATTAGTTTAGGGAGATGGATAGATCGGAAATCTTGGTCAGGGTCACTTTGGTGATTTTGGTAGTACCTTGTATGAGGATGGGTTCTTCGACTCTGATCGCGTCAAGTGCTTGCACATCACCTTTTGCATATCCGTAAAAAGTGGTCTGAGTGATCTCATCCGCCTCATCATACATTCGATTGGCCAACATGCGATTATTTTCTTTATCAATCAGCATCACATTTGAACCAAATAGACCTGGTTCAAACACTTTCAGATCCACCCTAATGGTCACGAAATTCTCATTTTCTTCAACTATTTGAAATTCCTCCATTTGCCTCACTATGGGATTACTGCCTCGTATCTGATCTAAGAAATTCGCCAAGTTGTTTCCGAAAAATTTAGATTGAAAATCCTTCAAAACCTTGGCAATTTCTTCCGGCTTGTTTTCTTGTTTGATCTTTTTGATATCAGCCAGCAACTTCGAATAGTCCAACTTATCCATAGGTTCAGATGCGATAAGAGAACCACCGCCATCATAAAGAGAAATCATACCTCCAAAAATGACAGTCTTTTTCACTGGAGGGCGGTCATCGGCGAGGTCTTGATGGGGTATTTTGATCCCTTCGTTTTGTGACAGATGCTCTATCGTCAATTCAACTTCTCCGGACTCAAAAAGAACAAAAGCTATTTTTTGCTTCTCATCCGATGGATTCAAAGATGACATGGAGAAGTCATCCAAAGAGGCAAAATCGCCCGTGTAATCAGTACTGATCGCTGATTCCCAAGAAAGATTCAAGATTCCTCGACCCTGAATCCCGTTATTGGAATTATTCAATATGCTTCTCTCGCTTAGATCTTCTGAACAAGCCCCAAAAATAAGGACTAAGAAAAGAACACACCATCTAATCGGAAGATAACTAAGTTTTAACCCCCCCCCCCTTTTTTTTCCTGTTTCCTAAGTAAATAGGCTTCTCTGAATTAGGCCTAAGCCATGATAATCTTGCTTTCATAGTTTTGATATTTAAAATTGAACTAATACTATTCAATTAGATCTAAAAAATTTTGATTTCCAATTAAAAACTAAAAAAAAATTATCGCTATGAGTTAGCAAGTCCCTAAAGCAGAAATCAATAGGAAAATAAAAAAACTGGATTTCGGCGAAATACGCATCACCCATGCCTACCTTGAGGCAGGCATGGGTAAAGCAAAACCCCTTATTTCATTGAGCGTAGCGAGATCTATTTCTACTTTATATCCAGCTTATTTCATTCCTGTTTTTAACTCATCGCCAGTCGATGCTTCCACACTTCCCGCACTTGCTCAATCTCCACTTCGAAAGGCGGATAGATCGGGTTGGCTGAGCAAAGGAGTAGCCGCTGTTCGGATATGATTCGGTTGTAAGCGATTTTGAAAGTTACTCCATCCTGCTCGGTGACAATGACATATCGCTCGCCGTCTTTGATCGCCAGCCAGTCGTCCATGTATTCGCAGACAATCCAAGACCCATCCGGGATCGGCAGCATGGAATCTCCATCTACCTGAAAAACTCGATGCTTCTTGTCCATTGGCAGAAAGGGCAAAGCAAATCTAGGAAGCTCTGCAATAAATTCCGGATCTGAAAAACCTGCCAGATAACTCGCTTTTACCTTCTGAGAGACTACTTCGATCAATTCTCTACCTTGATCATCTACCGTAGTGGCAAGGATTCGCAGCTTTCGTCCACGAAGAAATTGATCCGTCTCCAAGAGTTCGCGGAGCTTGTACTCTGAGTAAGAGGTCAAGTCTTCCCGAAGCAGAATATCTACCGATACGTTGAGGTAATCAGAAATTCTCACCAGTGTTTCCAGAGGAGGGTTCACATTCAATTCGTATCCTGCAAGTTTCGATCGTGAGATTCCTATTCCCGTAGACATCGTCTCTTGGGTAAGTCTTTTTTCTTTTCGGAGGAGTTTGATATTTGTGTTTAGAAGCATAATTGGCTAAAAAGAGTTATAAAATCCAGATAGGCGAATGGACAATCGACTTATTCACCATCTAGAATTCGATCCAACAGGATGATTTCGATTTCTGACACTTTGGATAGTGAGCGATCATTAGTAATGAATTGACTACATCCCAATTCCAATGCGACGGCAAGTTGAATCGCATCCATAGGTTTTGAGAACCCATAATTTGCTCTGAGTTTGGATGCTCGCTGCGCGATTGACTTATTGATCTCAACTAATGGAATCTGGAGATCTTCTAACAGCCTCGTAAATTTATCTACTAAATCAGGGCGATTCATTCGCTATGGCATCACTCCAAACTCCATCAATGTGACGACACTAGTCACAAATTCATTGTTTTTGGAAGTCCCATCGAGGATCAGTTCGCTTACCTGATCCGCAAAGTGAGGATGCGACTCTATCAAATAAATAAAGGGAGATGTATCGATAAATAGCTTCATTAGTCTAAACTCGATCTTTTGACCTGAGAGAATCCACATGATTCTGAGCATCCGAGCCCCACACACCTTTGTCCGTTCCTGCAAATTGATCCAATGATTTTTTTGCAATCTGGAGCTTGTCCATTTGAGCTAAAATCTCTTTTAATACTTTTTGCAGATCATCTGACTGTAACTCCCTGATCTCTTGAATTATTTCTTGAACTTTTGACATGGTATTTCTTGATAGCTATACAAATTACGCTTTTTATTTAGATGTGTTGTATTGGCAAATACAGCTGAGTGTGCCTTAAATCTTCCCTACTTGATTGTATTTCCCCATCTTCTACTTCAGGAAACAGTTGCAAGGAATATCTCGGCGTAGGCCTATCTCGCGAAGCTTATCTTTCTTTCTTCGCCAACTTCCGTCAATCTATTTTTTTCCTTGATCAAATATAAACAAAATGATTAAATTATAGACAGTAAAATGTCAATTTAATTAACAAAAAGCAATGGAACTGAAGCGGAATATTGTACACATGGATCTAGACTCCTACTTTGTATCGGTAGAACGGCTGTTTGACAGCCGATTAAATGGAAAACCTATCCTTATTGGAGGTTCGGGCGATCGAGGTGTAGTAGCTTCATGCAGTTACGAGGCGCGGAAGTTTGGCGTGCATTCGGCCATGCCTATGCGGACAGCGCGACAACTTTGCCCGGAAGCGCTGATCATCCGGGGCGATTTTGAGAAGTACAGCCAAAAGTCTCATGAAGTCACCGAGATCATCCGGGAGGAAGTACCGTTATTTGAGAAGTCTTCCATCGATGAGTTTTACATCGATATGACGGGAATGGATAGATTCTTTGGCTGCTTCAAGCTTTCGCAGCAGATCCGAGCCCGCATTATCAAAGAAACCGGATTGCCGATTTCCCTCGGGTTATCCGGAAATAAAACCGTCTCCAAAGTCGCCACCGGCGAGGCCAAACCGAATAATGCTAAGCAGATTTTACTAGGCGAAGAGAAACCTTTCCTCGCACCACTTTCCGTGCGCAAGATCCCGATGATCGGTGAAAAGACTTCTCAGACACTTTATAATATGGGCGTGAAAAAAGTATTTACACTCCAGCAAATGCCGGCCGAACTCCTGCAGGCTACCTTCGGGAAAAATGGCACGATGATCTGGGAAAAAGCAAATGGCATCGACTTTAGCCCCGTGACTCCCTACTCGGAAGCGAAATCCATTTCTACGGAAAACACCTTTGAGCAAGACACCATCGACGTACGTATGCTGGAGGCGACACTGGTAGCAATGACGGAGCAACTCACCGGCAAGCTGCGCCAAAACAGCCAACTCTCCGCCTGCGTGAGTGTGAAGATTCGCTATTCAGATTTTGACACCCACACAAGTCAGCATCGCATTCCCTATACCTCGGCGGATCACACGCTGATTCCTCTGGTAAAGGAGCTCTTTCGCAAGCTCTACAACCGCCGGATGCTGATCCGACTGATCGGTCTGCGCTTCAGCAGCCTAGTCTATGGCAACTATCAGATCAAACTCTTCGAAGACACTCAGGAGCAGATCAACCTCTATCAGGCGCTGGACAAAATCAATGGGAAATTCGGTGAAAAAAGCGTCTGCCGAGCCGTAGGTATGGGCATTGGAAGAAGACGATTTAATCCTTTTAATGGGGTGGTGACTTGAGGAATTTAAAATGAAGGAATTTAAAATTAACACCTCCTAAATCACTTCATCTTCAGAATCCTTATTCATAAAACATTCTTTTAAACTATTGAAGATGTGCGGCTTATTAGTTTTGTAAATATAGTAATCATAAATAAGCCACACACTTAAGATAAGACCAACTAGATTTTTGAAATCTATATTTTCTGAGGAATAGAATTTGTACACTGCAAATGGTAGACATACAATTCCTATAATAAAAAATTGGACCTGCTTTTTACTTTCTTTCATAGTATTAATTTTTTAATTTTCATGGGATAATTAAAAACATTGCTTAGCTACAGCTTATACCTAAGCTTTCCGTTAGTCAAAGTTCCAACCTCTACTTTACCTGTTTCTTTTGGAACATAAAGTTCCGTGTAATTGCCTATTTGCCCTGAAATTTCAGCAAAATCACCAGAAACATTACAGATGTTTTCTTCCAAAGAAAGTCGAAATCCTTTCACTGATTTGAAAGTCAGATCATATTTAGGTGTGGTATTAAAATGCAGGTAAGCAAACTCAGAATCATTTAGAGTCAAATTACTATTCTTGGAAAAGATGTATAGAGAATCCTGTGAAAAGTCATTCAATTCCAAGCTAGAAGTATTATTTACTATCAAATACTTCAGATTACTCACTTTCAAAGTGTACCCACAATTTCTTGCATTGCGAAGATTTTTAATGAAGAGCGTATCATTTTTCACTACAAAATCTTGAATTGCTGCTGTCTTAGGTGGCTTAATATCCCCTCCACTTACTTCATCATATTCCAATTGATTAGTATTTCCAGAAAAAACTCTAAGATTCGATGCTTCCTTTATATGGATTACAGAGAAATCCTGTAAGACAGTAGTTTCATTCCTGACATCTGTTTTAATTCTAGTATATTTTATAGATCCAAAACCCTTAGAAATAAGCAGTTTAGCCGCAAATCCACTAGAGACAATTAGCGAAGCCATGATACTCAGCCAGGCAAAGGTCAAAAAGGATATAATTATTTTATTACTTGTTTTCATGATCGTTGGATTGAATGGTTTGAATAAGGATTTGTAGATCTTCCGAATTGAGTTTGAGCACTTCTATTTGATGCAGAATGGCAGGAAGTTCATCGTTTAAGAATGCCTGCTTTTGAAACTTGAGCAGATTTCTCTTTGCGTCAGCAGCTACGAAAAAGCCTATTCCACGCTTATTTTCGATGATCCCCTCCTCCTCCATCAAGCTGTAGCTTCGCATTACTGTGTTGCGGTTAACCTCCATATCTACTGCTAGTTCCCGTACAGAAGGGATCTTCTCGCCGGCTACGATTTTCCCTTGGAGAATCTGATCCGCTACCCAGTCCCGAATCTGGAGAAAAATGTTTTTCGTTTCGTTAAAATTCATCTTAAATCTCTCGCTCTTTAAGCTTCAAATAGGTGACATAAAATGATAGAAATACAGCAAACCAAATCAGAATAAGGCATACTAAAACAAACAAAGGAACACCTTCAAAAACCTCTGGTTTCCCTATTGGGATGCCGAAATCTCTACTTGAGCTGCTTATTACCGGGTAAATCAACCAGCTTAGCGAATAATAACTTCCAAACAATAGGGCTATAAAAAGACCAATTGTTATTGGCATCGTAATGAAACCCCACTTTCCAAAAACTATCCCTCCCATAAACATCAATAAAGGAATAGAAACAATCGTCCCAAAAAGTAGCCAGTAACCAATATCTAAACTTGTATTCGTATCAGGAGTCCAATACAAATAAAGAAGCTCTGCCTTATGTATTTCTGGCAAGGCTGTTTGCCTAAGAATTGTTTCTTGAAAAAAATAATAAACGTCTATCGATATATTTGCACCAAGCCAAAAAGCAAAGAGATAAACAATTATAGGCACAATCAATCTAAAGCAAACCTGAGCTATAAACTTCTCCATCGCACTTGATGGTAAAGTCAGGTAACGAATAGAAGTGTTTTTCTCCCTTAAATCAATAAAACCTTGACTGATCCCAAAGACAGAAAGAAAAACGAATCCCCCGAAAAAGATCGAATTATAGTCAGTTGAGGTCCACACAAAGCCTGAAATATTACTGAACCAAATGGTCAAAAACACACCAAATGACATCAAAAGGATTCCTGCTGTTCCTAGGAGATAAAATCTCTTATCAATTGCCCACTCGTAGCCAAGCAAGTGTTTTAATCGGTGAAAACTTATTGAATTTCTGCTCATAACATTTCTGATTTTTGAGATTGAAAAATTAAATACTCATTAAGATTGTTGCTGGTGACAGCATTGAAAAGGAGCTCTAGACTTACTGGAGTTTGAGCTTCGTTGCCTTTTCTTATTTTGATAAATTGGTAGCCAGTCCCGAACTTCTCCGAATACAATACTTCATCTGGAAGATTGGTTGAAGAGCTGAAAAACAAGCGGTCTGACAACTCCAGTAAATCCGCATCTATTTGGATTTTCCCTTGATTCAAAATCGCCACTCTATCGATCAACTTCTCCACATCAGCCACCAAATGCGTAGAAATAATCAGCGTTTGATCCTCATTTAGATTTCCAGCTATCACTTTTCTAAAAACACTTTTGGAAGGAATATCCAGACCATTGGTAGGTTCGTCGAAAAACAAAAATTTACAATTGGTACTCAAGCCAAAAGATAAAAACACCTTCTTCCGCTCACCAAGGGAAAGCTCCTTCAATTTGACTTTCTTTTCAAGGCCAAAATCTCTCAGGATCTTATCAAACTGCGCCAAATCAAACAATGGATAAAAAGCACCCATCACTTTTTGATAATTCGCAATACTCATATTTCCTACATAGGCTATGTCGTCAGGAAGAAAGAAAATCTGCTCTAGAAAATCTGGCTTCCTTTCTTTGGGAATATGAGTATCAAGCGTTATCGCACCACTTTTTGGAAAAAGTAATCCGCCTAGTAAATGTAGCAAGGTAGACTTACCCGCTCCATTTTTCCCTAAGAGCCCGATTACTGCTCCATTAGGACATTCCCAATCAAGGCCATGAAAAAGCGAATCCTTTTTGGGGTATGAAAAACTGAGATTTTGAATTGAAATCATATCGACTGTTTTACTGTCATAGTATATTATGACACTAATCTAGCTTCTTATTTTTGAATTCAAAATATTTGAGAAAAAATTTTTTAGAAAATCCTAAATTCACAAATGAATCCATCCCTTCTCTTCAGCTCTGAGCGACTTGGCTTTCGCCTTTGGAAGGAATCAGATCTTTCTGAATTTTCGGCTATGAATGCTGATACCGAAACCATGCGCTATTTCGAAAAGCCTCTTTCGGTAGAAGAATCTCAAGCCATGATGGAACGAATGAATCAGCTGTATACTGATCGAGGCTATTGCTACTTTGCTGTCGAACTCTTAAAAATAGGCAAATTCATCGGAATGATTGGACTGGGCTGGAAGGCTTTCGAGGCTGATTTCACCCCTTGCGTGGATATTGGTTGGCGACTGGACAAGCGATTTTGGAATCAGGGCTATGCTTCGGAAGGAGCAAAACGTTGTCTGGAATTTGCCAGCGAATCAGGAATAGATGAAGTCCTTTCCATGGCTTCAATTGGAAATCACGCTTCTATTCAAGTAATGAAAAAAATAAGGATGAGCTATTGGAAGGATTTTGAGCATCCAGACTTGACTCATAAGCCGGACATTTCAACGCTCCATCTGTATCGAATTTCCTTATGAACGAACTTTGAGTAGAAATCACACACTCAAATGCATATACCCTTATAGATCGACATAGCATTAAACAGTGAGTTCTGAATCAGGAATTACTTATCCCCGAAAAATCATGCTTTATGCCCAAAATTCAAATCGGAATAATTGAGTAGTCATTGTCAATTGATTTGCTGTTCTCAGCAAAAAGCCTTGCGTCCATTGTGTTTAAAAGTTTTCAAAAAAAAGTGCCGTCCCCTCTCGGAGACGACACATCTAACCATCCAACTCTAATTTTTTTATTATGCCAAAAATAAAGATGCAATTCCTAACACTTGACTATCAGTCAGCGGCTCATCCCAAGCCTCCGATACAGCGCCGGCATCGATTCCTGTCAGACTTACCACATTCACTCCACCATGAGATACGTTTTCTTCTCCAGTATAAATACCCTGAGTTGGGGCCGGCAGTGTACCGCGTGAACCATTTGTGATCCAACCCTTTACAGTATCTAGGCCTTTTTTGGTTCGAAGTCTTCTTACCATTGATGCGTGTCTTGCCTCGACTGAGTGGGTAATGCAAGTGAGTACAATATAGTGAGCTGCTTTTTGATTTTAACTGGTGCAATTGCAGACATACATAAAGATCAATCTCCAAATTAGCAATAGCCATACTTCCCAATGCAGCTTTGAAAAATTCCCGGTGGGTGCTCTCGTGCTTTTCCAAATCTCCCATGATCGTATTTTCTTCTGCATTGGCGTTTGCAAAGTATCCTCCGCCTAGGACAGCTGCATAAAACGCAGCCTCTAGTTGCTCCAGCGCATAGGCGTAATTCAAAATACCGAAATCGCCGGATTCTAAACCAACACCGCCATCCATTGGCATCATCTCGTCATCGTTACAACCTACTAGCAGTAGACCAGCAGTAGCGACTGACAATGTTCCTCTCTTCAGGAACTGTCTTCTGTTGGCATTTTTGACCAAACCGGCAGGTTTAATTAGCTCATTTTTCATTTTGATTGGTTTTTAAATAATACATCGGCTGAAGATTTATGCACTCGAGATCTTTCTGAGAATGACCCGTTGTGATTTGTCTTGAATTACGAAGTGACTTAAAGCTTTGGATTGAGTAGCTTTTAAAAAATTCCAAAAAAATGAGAAATGCTATCCGTTTCATATAAGCAGTTAATTCAAAGCGGATTTGGCAGAAAATTTTCTTTTGGGAAAAATTCATAATTGTTCAATCTTTAAACAGAATTGCATCCGCTGCTGATTACCGTCTATTTGTTTCAGAAAAGGCTTACTTTCCGCCAAATATATTTTTACTATGAAATTTCTAAGCATCACAGTTGCTCTGATCTTTATTCAGACTATCACCTTTGCGCAGCAAAATCCCTCCACTCGGGAGATGGATCGAATCAATTGGATGGAATTTGCTGATTTCGTTCCTGAGAAAATCAATACGGTCCTCCTGCCAACAGGAACGCTTGAGCCGCACGGCGTAATCAACAATGGTGCCGATAATACCGCTCCAACTGCCATGGCAAAGGCCATTGCCACCGAACTTAATGCGATGATTGCTCCAACTTTGAATTATGGTATCACCGGAAGTATGGCGGCTTTCCCAGGAGCTTTTCAGATTACCGAGGAAGCTTACGCACCATTTATTAGAGATATACTGAAGGGCCTTGCAAAAAATGGTTTCAAAAATATTATCATTCTAAATGGTCATGGAGGGGGACAAACTGCCGTCCTGCAAAAAATAGCGGGCGAAATTGCCAATGAGCTAGGCATTCGTACTCTGGTAATCAATTGGTGGTCTTACGCGTCGGATGTAACGATGGAGGTTTTCAAAGAAGACGGTGGACATGCCGGCCTGAATGAGACCGCGTACATTCAGGCGATTGATCCGACTTTGGTACACAAGGAAAAATACAATGCTGATCTAGCCACCGCCTATCCTAAGACCGCAACTTGGTCAGCCGTACCTTTCCCTTCCTCTATTGGTTTGTATCAAGAAGGACAGGGCTATCCAAATTTCAATGAAGCTCAAGCCAAGGAATATTTCCAAAAGGTGAATGCAAAAGTGGCCGGACTGATAAAAGAGACAATTCGGAAATGGGATTTAGCGGGGCTTTAGATTTATAAATTACGATTTGCGATTTACGAGATCTTGAGAACCTCTCCCATTATTTATAAAATTTACTGCTTCGATGGCTTTTCTATCCAACCAAAACTTTCAGAACAAAGATTTCAACAAAGAGCCATTGGAGAAGGGCGAGTTCGAAGGTTGCCAGTTCAGCCAGTGCAATTTCTCTGGGCTGGATTTAAGTGGTTTTAGCTTCGAAAACTGCTCGTTTATCAGTTGTGATCTCAGTAATGTGAAGGTATTCAAAGTAGGTTTTCAGCAAGTCGCTTTCAAGGATTGTAAGATTCTGGGTGTTCATTTTCATACCTGCAATCCATTTTTATTGGAATTTAGCTTCGAAAAGTGCCAACTTGATTATTGCAGCTTTTTTAATCTGAGGATAAAGAAAACCAAGTTTGAGGGCTGTAGAATGCGTGAGGCGAGCTTTACTCAATCCGATGTGAGTGGTGGAAGTTTTAGAGATTCTGACCTCAGCGGAGTGATTTTTGACCGAACTGTTCTGGAAAAAACTGATTTCCGAAATGCTCAAAACTTCCAGATTGACCCCGAACTCAACAGGATCAAAGGTGCATTTTTCGATCTTGTCGGCTTGCCTGGGCTGCTTGGGAAGTATGGGATTAAGGTGGTATGACCGATGTGGGATGTTGGATGACGGATGTTGGATGACAGATGTGGGATGACCAGTGTTGAGTGTAAGATGACCGGTGTTGGGTTGTCGATACTTCATTGTTCAAAATTCGACATTCAGCATTCGATATTTTTATACCTTTAAGATATGCCTACAATTTATTCTGATAACGGTTTTAGGTTTTTCTTCTACAGTAATGATCACCTACCAATCCACATTCCTGTTGAAAAATCAGGGAAAACGGCTAAATTTCTATTAGATCCGATTGAATTAACCAACTCGAAGAAATTCTCGGCATCAGAACTTAGAGAAATACGTATTATCATTAATTCAAAAGTTGATTTATTTAAAGAAAAATGGAATGAATACTTTAACTAAACTAAAATCTAACCTAGCCATCGATCTCAGTTTCTCTGAACATAAAATAACGATCTTTATTGAAGATGGTAGAGAAATAAGCATTCCTTTAGAATGGTTTCCTAAGCTTCGATCAGCTAGTTTAGAAGAACTGAATAATTGGAGATTCATAGGAAACGGAGAAGGTATTCATTGGGCCGATCTCGATGAAGACTTATTGGTCAGTGAACTTATTTCCTAATTCAACTTTTAATTTTCTCTCTTTTTTAATATTCGACATTCAGCGTTCGATATTTTTTAAAACCTCCCCCCAGAAATCATCCCGTCAATTCCCTCCTTTTTCTTGCATAGAGGATTATTTTTTGACTATATTATTAACATTAATTTGTTGATTTAATTAACATTTTGATAAAATAAAGTGGAAATACAATAGAAAAAGGTGGAGATATACCTCCCTTCGGTCGGTGAAATAATGGATTCAATTCTATCCTGCCAAAGGTCTATCTCAGCGTAGCCGTGTTTCTCCGAAGGTACATTTCAGGAGCAAAACTACAGTATTTCACCGAAGGCGTATCTCAGCGAAGCTATATCGCCGCATAGCAGTATTTAACCAGAGGCCTATCTCAGGAGCAAAGCGACTGTATATCTTAAAAAAAACAATGTTCATCAACTGCCATTCTCACTTCAGTTTCAAATACGGCACAATGTCTGTCGCTGCATTGGTTGCGGATGCAAAGGCCAAGCGGATCGATGCTTTTGCGCTCACCGATATTAATTGCACTGCGGGACTTTTTCCATTTATCCATGCTGCCCAAAAGGCGGGAATTCATCCGGTAATTGGTATTGATTTCCGCAATGGCAGCAGTCAATCCTATGTCGGTCTAGCCCAAAACCAGGAAGGCTTCTACGAACTTAACTCTCACCTTTCCGATCACTTGGTACATAAGAAGCCTTTTGAAAAACGTGCACCGGCATTCTCCAACAGCTTTATCATCTACCCGCTTCCTGAGAAGTACTTTGTCCTGCGGGAAAATGAATTCATAGGTGTACACCCGCATCAGCTCAATCGACTTGTTTCCTCACCTTGGTACCAGTACAAAGACAAACTCATACTCTTACAGTCCGTAAATTTCACCTCAAAATTGGAGTTCAACGCACATCGCCTTTTGCGAAGCATCGATCTAAATACACTGCTCAGCAAGCTTCCTGTTGAAGAGCAGGCTGATCCCTCCGATCGTTTCTTCAGCTATGCCGACATGGTAGCACGCTGCGAGAATCACAGCTACCTGATTGCCAATGCGCAAAAAATCCTCGAACGCTGTCAGTTTTCCTTCTATTTCCAAGCGGTCAAAAACCGACGGGGTATCCTCGGTTCAGACTGGGAAGACTTCGATTACCTGCGACAGGAAGCTTTCAAAGGTGCGATTAATCGCTATCCCAATATCACTCCAACGATTACCCAGCGGATCGAAAAGGAACTCGAACTCATCCAGCAGAAGTCTTTCACCTCCTACTTCCTGATCAATTATGACATCGTAACTTTTGCAGGAGGGCGCAATTTCTATCATGTCGGCCGGGGTTCGGGTGCAAATAGCATTGTAGCCTATTGTCTGGGAATCACCGATGTGGATCCAATTGAGTTGGATTTATACTTCGAGCGTTTTATAAATCTGTACCGAGAAAATCCCCCCGATTTTGATATTGACTTCAGTTGGACGGATCGGGACGCAGTGATAGCCTATATTTTCCAAAAATACAATCAGTCAGGTCATGAGCATGTTGCGCTGCTGGGCTCATACAGCACCTTCCAAGCCAACTCGATGTTGCGGGAACTTGGGAAAGTATTTGGGCTGCCTAAGAGTGACATTGAGTCGCTGATCCATTATGCCGGAAAGCCGGAATTCGTTCCTGATCAATACGGTAAGCTGATTCTGAAATACAGCCAAGTCCTCCACGACATGCCTTCGCATCTGACGATTCATGCCTGTGGGATCTTGATTTCACATAAGCCGATTCATTATTATACCGCAACTGAGATGCCTCCGAAGGGCTTTCCACTGGCACATATTGATATGCATGTCGCAGAGGATATTGGACTGCACAAGTTTGATATCCTGAGTCAGCGTGGACTCGGACATATCAAGTCTGCTATCCAGATTATCCATGAGAATCAGGGTATAAAAGTCGATATCCGACAAGTGGAGCAGTTCAAAAAAGATCCAAAAATCAAAGCGCACCTACGGGGCGGACATACGATCGGAGCATTCTATGTGGAGTCACCCGCCATGCGCATGCTACTGGCCAATCTGAAAGCAGACGAATACCTCGAGCTCGTTGCTGCAAGTTCCATTATTCGTCCTGGAGTGGCGAGATCGGGAATGATGCGCGAATATATCCTCCGCCATATCGATCCTGAGCGACGAAAAATGGCCCATCCGGTCATGGCTGAGATTATGCCTGAGACTTACGGGATCATGGTCTATCAGGAAGATGTGATCAAAGTGGCGCATTACTTTGCCGGGCTGAGTCTGGGCGAGGCTGATGTGCTGCGCAGAGGAATGAGTGGGAAAACACGCTCCAAAGATGAATTTGAGCGGGTGAAAGATCGCTTTTTTGACAACTATACTGCAAAGGGTCATCCGGATAAGCTGGCTGCTGAAGTCTGGTTTCAGATCGAAAGTTTTGCTGGCTACTCTTTTGCGAAGGGGCATTCAGCTTCTTTTGCTGTCGAAAGCTACCAAAGCTTGTACCTAAAGGCTTATTTTCCACTTGAATTTATGGTTGGAGTGGTCAATAACTTTGGGGGATTTTACCATACCGAGTTTTACATCCACGAACTTCGAATGAACGGTGCGGATATCCAAGCCCCGCATATCAATGCGAGTGACTACCTGACTCGAATCACAGGTAAGACGGTGTATTTGGGTTTTGTCCATCTAAAATATCTGGAGAAAGCTTCGGTTGAAAAGCTACTCAACGATCGCCAAGAAAATGGTTCCTATTCAGGACTGCTGGACTTTACAGCCAGAGCAGGGATCAGTCTAGAGCAATTACTGATTCTGATTCGGATTGGATGCTTTCGGTTTACTGGAAAAAACAAGCCCCAGTTACTCTGGGAGGCACATTTCATCCTCAACAAGCGCAAAGTGATTCCCGGTCCGACAGATCTATTCAAAGGGGATAGCGGATTCAACTTTCGTCAGCCGACTGTGCCGCAGCTGGAAGAAATCGACATTCGACAGGAGATCGTTGATCAGATCGATATTCTGGAATTCCCGTTGGATTCCCCTTTTCACTTGGTCAAAGATCAAAGCATTCAAGGCATCCGCGCTGCCGAACTCAAAAGCTATCTTGGCAAAACCGTGCAGCTCATCGGCTACCTCGTCACCGTCAAATACACTCGCACGATCAAAGGCGATGTGATGAACTTTGGGACTTTCGTAGATCGAGAAGGCCACTGGATCGATACGGTTCATTTCCCTCCTGTCGTGAAAAAATACCCCTTCAAAGGTCGGGCAATCTACCTGATCGAGGGCAAAGTCACCGCCGAGTTTAACTTCTACAGCGTCGAAACTACCAAATGCGAGCGGCTGGAGTATTGGAATGGAGGGGTTTAGAGTTTAAAATGGGGAATTGAAAATGAATCAATCGGAAGTCAGATGAAGTCTCCAAACCGGAAGGTTCGATCAGGTCTGAATGCTGTTAGTCAATTTTTTAGCTTATAGACTACTGAATATTTCATTCCTACAGAATTTCTTCCAGATTCGATCACTTCCTCTGGTTTACGACCATCAGCATAAAGTAGATAGGTGGATTCTTCGATCTTTCCGCCTACAAAAGTGATATTGAAAGTATGAGCTGCTTCAGGATTCACATTTTCAATAAACTTGAGTCCTAGGTAGATTCGCTCTTTGGAACTCATATCTATGTTTTTTAAAGATAAATCAATGTAAAGTCGATTTCCTAGTTTTGCGGTGACTAGATATCTTTCAGGATAATCCGCATAGCTCGCACTCGGATACCCGTTCTCTTCTCGGGATATCACGGGCTGTACATAAAAACCTGATGAATCCGCTGCCCAATCGTAATTGAAATACAATTCTAGTCCCTCAAGCTCAATCGTTGAATCTGCTGGATTGGTAAAACCCATCACCAAGGCTACTTTACCCCTGACCCCGGGACCTGATACGCTTGCTTGATTTTCTCTGTACTTTTTAGAGAAGTTGGAATAAACCTTGATCTGATCGCTAGGAATAATGTCTACAGAATCTAGCTCGATCACTCGACTATCCTGAGCCCAGGTGGCAGTAGTCAAGGATAAAATGAGTAAAAATAAAACTAATAATTTCATGTTTGCAAATAATAGGGAAAGGGGTTGATCTACCAACCATTCTAAATTAGGATTATTCTTTTCAACATTCTATGCTATCTATTTGGACACTTGTTCCGACATTAATCCAGAAAAACCGCTGTTTACATATTGTTCGAGTAGTGACGCATGAATCGCCTCCACCTGAAGTCACTGTGTAACATTCCTTTCCAAACATTTTAGCGTCAGCAGTTGTAGGAGCAAAAAACACTCCCGCAAATACAAGGACAATGATGCCCTTTCCAAATTTAGTAAGTTTCATAATTTGATTATCCGCTACTTTGCCGGTCAGTAGAGGAAGCAAGAATATAATTGGCTCACAATCCACAATCGGGCGTTTCGGTCTTCCCTGCCTACCGGCAGGCGGGCATTTTCGGTGCCAAAAAGCG
>Ga0335398_10001294_pt1 | contig 43106 bp, 37 predicted proteins | sample BON03_FD_205742 | JGI IMG/M metagenome (GOLD analysis project Ga0335398, IMG submission 205742) | Freshwater microbial communities from Lake Bonney liftoff mats and glacier meltwater in Antarctica - BON-03 (spades assembly) (version 2) | ecosystem: Environmental > Aquatic > Freshwater > Ice >... | reverse complement strand
AAGCCTTCACGAATTTCCCGCTTACTGTCGCCGCGTGTGAAGCAGGGCTGGCATTGTCGCTGGTGTTGTCGCTGTATCGCAAGTCGCATTCTCTGGATATTCAGCTGTGGTCAGAACTTCGCGAGACCGACATGGCAGGACCAAAGCTTGAGATTCGCACATTGAGTGATGAACCAACGTCATCATACGAAGACATTCCAAAGCTAACACCAGCTGGTATTGTTCCAAAGGATCAGCCCAGAACAACGGCGACGTCCGCCGCAACGTCGACGAGGACTTAGGATTAGTCAGGACAGGCTTCCAGCCTGTCACTCACGAATAGACAGGCTGGAAGCCTGTCCTGCGTTTCAAAACCGACACCGTCGTTTGAGTTCCAACTTATGTCTGAAGACGTCCAACAAATTATCCTGTGGCTGATTCCGGCGGCTCCGCTGATCTCCGCGATCATCACCGCGTTGCTGGGGCCAAAGCTGCTGTGCTATAAGAGTCACCTTCCGTGCTGGTCGGCGATTGCTGTATCGTTTGTTTGCTCGTTGATTCTGCTGCTGAAAATTTTACCATCGGTTGGGCATGTTGCCGCGTCTGTTGATGGTGTCGTTGCTGCGGAAAGCCAAGCGGCAGACACTCATTCAGCCGCCGCTCCTCAAGTGGTTGCCGCTCATGCTTCTCATAAATCCCATACGTCTCACGACGGACATTCTGCAACCGTCCCGCAAGTCATTGCCACCGGCTACGAATGGTTCTCAGTTGGTTCACTGCACGCCAATATCGAACTTCGGGCTGACGCGATCACTGCCATTATGCTGACCATGGTGACGGGGGTGAGTCTGTTAGTTTCGATCTTTGGTTCCGGTTACATGAGCCACGATCCAGGCTATCCGCGATTCTTTGCCGCAGTCTCGCTGTTCGTGTTTTCGATGTGCATGCTGCTGCTGTCTGGCAGCTTTATTCAGTTGTTTGTGTTCTGGGAAGCTGTGGGACTTTGCAGTTACTTGCTGATTGGTTTCTGGTTCCAAAAACCAGCGGCTGCAGCGGCTGCGAAGAAGGCGTTTGTTGTCAATCGAATTGGCGACTTCGGTCTGATCATAGGGATTTTTCTAATCTGGACAAATTTTGGATCACTGGATTTCGTGAGTGTCCTGGGTGATTCCGCTCGCATCGCCGCTGTTGAAGCCGCCAAGCCGGGTGTCATTCAACTGATTTGCTTCTGTCTGTTCCTCGGAGCGATGGGTAAGTCGGCTCAGTTTCCATTGCAGGTCTGGCTTCCTGATGCAATGGAAGGACCAACGCCCGTCAGCGCGCTCATTCACGCAGCAACTATGGTCACGGCGGGGATTTACCTTGTCGCCCGATGTACGCCGCTGTTTGTCATGGCGCCGTATGCTCAGATGACGGTAACCGGCATCGGTGCCATAACGGCCGCCATTGCCGCACTCACCGCTTTAACGCAGACAGACCTGAAACGAGTCCTCGCTTATTCGACCGTCAGCCAGTTAGGCTTTATGTTCATGGCCCTCGGTTGTGGGGCGGCGAGTGCAGAGCTGGTGACACCGGCCGTGACGGCGGGAATGTTTCATCTGTTTACTCATGCCTTCTTCAAAGCTTTATTGTTCCTTGCTGCCGGTAGCGTGATGCACGCGATGGGCAATGTGATCGACATGCGCCGCTTCAGCGGATTGAGGCATGCTCTGCCGATCACGCACTGGACGTTTCTTGTCGGGGCGGCCGCGTTGGCAGGCTTCCCGTTGCTGGCCGGTTTCTGGAGTAAGGATGATATCATCGCCGTGCTGGGCGAGGCTGCTAAGAACGGAAATGTAAAGTATAGAGTGTTCTTTGGAGCGATCTGGGCAGTAGCTGTCAGCGCCGCGTTCCTGACTGCGTTCTATACCTTCCGGGCCTACTTCATGACGTTTTGGGGACCAGAGAAATTCCCTGAAGAAGCTGGGCATCATCCGCATGAAGCCACACCAATCATGGCTTGGCCGCTGCGAATTCTTGCAGTCTGTGCCGCGGGCATTGGATTGGTTGTCGGGCCGACTCATTTGTTCGCCAGTTATCTGGAAAAGACAATGGGGCTGACGCCAGTTCACGAACACCATCTGCACTGGCCGGTCATGATCATGAGCAGCATCATCGCAATCGCTGGCATCGGCTTTGCGTGGATGTTCTATGTGGCATCACCAGCGATTCCGGCAGGTATTGCCAGGGCGATGAAGCCGCTGTATGCGATTTCGCAGGGCAAGTTTTTCCTTGATGAAATCTTTAAAGGACTGATCGTTGTGCCACTGATTGTGATTGCAAAAATTGCCACATTGGTTGATCAGTATTTGATTGACGGGATTGTGGATACGGCGGGGAAAATTCCCAGGGCGTTGAGCCTTATACCCCAGCAATTTCATGGTGGCGTTGTGTCGAACTACGCCAGTGTGATGTGGGTAGGGGTTGTGACGGCAGCGGTCCTGGTGTTGACGATGTTTTGAATGAACCTCGGCGAGCGGAGTGGCGTCAGCCCTCCGGTACAAAGTGGTTGGCATGTTGATGATGTCCAGGTGGTGAAGGTTCGGTTGATTTTGACGCCCCCGACGCGAAGTCGAGGTGGTCAATCCAAACGGATGGTCTGAGAAGGCCGTCCTACAAATTGCTGAGTATCTATGATCGCTCTTCTCTTTATCTCACTTGCGATTCCGGCGGCAACGGCGTTGCTGCTGATGCTGTTTCGGACGTCTCTCAATCAGTCCAATGCTCGCTGGATCGCTTGCTGTGGAAGCGTCGCAGCGATGTTGTTTTCCATTCTGCTGCTTGTTCAGTATCGAACGCAGTTTGTGCGCCCGCTGGAAGCAGGCGTCATGCCAGTTGAATCCAGTGTTGATGCAGCCTCCGCCATTCAGCCGCGTATTGAATTCCGCCAGCCGTGGCTGAAAACCGGCGAACACATGCAATTGGAAATGTATTTCGGTCTCGACGGAATCAGCGTGGCCATGATCGCGCTGACCACGTTGCTCACGTTTTGCAGCGTGTTGATTTCATGGGAAGCCATCAAAGATCGAACATCGGAATTCTACGCGGCATTACTGATTCTGGAGACTGGGCTCATTGGCGTCTTCTGTTCGTTTGACCTTGTTCTGTTCTACGTGTTCTTCGAAATGACTCTGATTCCGCTGTTCTTTCTGATCGCCATTTGGGGCGGATCAGAACGGCGTTGGGCGGCGATTAAGTTTTTCCTGTACACCTTAGCCGGAAGTCTGGTGACGTTGTCGGGTTTGATCTATGTCGTCTTACATGTCTCAAAGGAAGGTCTGGCCAATCCGACATCGCTTCCCGCTTTGTCTGCATGGCTGGCATCACATCCACTACCTGATGCCATGCAGCTAACGCTGTTTATTGCGGTTGCGGCTGGCTTTCTGATCAAGGTGCCCGTGTTTCCATTTCACACATGGTTGCCGCTGGCTCACGTTGAAGCTCCAACGGCAGGCAGTGTGATGCTTGCCGGAGTCCTGTTGAAACTCGGGAGCTACGGTTTTCTGCGAATCTGTTTGCCGTTGTTCCCTGTGGCCTGTCTCCAGACGGGACTGCCAGTGATCGGGCTACTGTCGGTCATTGGTATTATCTACGGTTCTCTGTGTGCGTTGGCTCAACGGGATATTAAAAAGCTTGTCGCCTACAGCTCAGTCGCGCATTTAGGGTTCTGCATGCTGGGCATGTTCGCTCTCAATGTGGAAGGCATTACTGGCAGCGTCCTGCAGATGATCAATCACGGGTTGTCAACAGGCGCATTGTTTATCATCGTGGGCATGATTTACGAACGCTATCACACACGCATGATGGATGATCTGAGCGGCCTTGCGACGAGGCTGCCCATGATTGCCTGCAGCATGGTGTTTATTTCCATGGCCAGTATCGGCCTGCCAGGTTTGAATGGTTTCATTGGCGAGTTTCTTTCGCTGGCCGGTATGTTCAAAGCCAACCCGCTGTACGCAGCACTTGCCACAACCGGTGTCGTGCTGGGGGCTTGGTATCTGCTGACGGCCGTGCAGAATGTATTCTTTGGGACGCTCAAAGAACCACATCAGCACGGTCATGGCGACGACGAAATTATGGACATGAATCCTCGCGAGTTCCTCGCACTGGCTCCGCTGATTGTGCTATGCCTGTGGATCGGTGTTCGTCCGGCAGGCTTGATTGAGATCATCGAACCGGATATCAAAGCTGTTGCCGGTTTGTTCGACGTACAGAGGATAAGTCCCAGTGTTGCTTTGGTCGAAAGTAACACGATTGAAATGTCAAAACGTTAATTTGTCATAGTCTAAGTTCATCCAGGGATTTGTCCCGTGCCTCCATATCAAGCTATCAATCAGGCCGCTGGTCTGATTATTCCTGAGATCATTCTGCTGGCGACCGTCTGCATCATGTTTCTTGCCGGGCCGTTTCTTGTCAGCGAAACTGGCAAGGCACCGGAAGGTCTCCGGCATCGCTGGGGAATTTTGTCGCTGCTGGCGCTGGCCGCTGCCATGTTTGCGTGGGTGAAGGCTCCCATCATGGATGCTGGAGCAGGTCCGTTTCGCCCGGATGAATTCGTATGGTTTGTGCGCGGCATCTCATTGGTATTCGGCATGTTGCTGACACTTGTGCTCTGGGATCAGATCGACGATGGACACGCTGCGGAAGCTCATGCCTGTTTGCTCGCCATTCTTGCAGGTGCCAATTTCGTCGCGCTGGCAAACGATCTGGTCGGCGTATTTCTGGGACTGGAGATGGTCAGCATTCCGACCTACATCCTGCTCTATCTGGCTCGGCGCGACTGGATGACAAATGAAGCGACCGTCAAATACTTCTTGCTGAGCATCTTTTCGTCGGCGTTCGTGCTTTACGGTTTGAGCTGGGTGTTCGGGATTGCGGGAACCACCAATCTCACGGCGATCACAGAACGAATCGTGGCCGCCCCTGCCACGTCGAATCTCGGCATGTTTCGTCTGGCGATGGTTTTGATTATCGCTGGTCTGAGTTTTCGAATCACGGCCGTACCATTTCACTTTTACGCTCCGGACGTGTTTCAGGGCGTGACCACATCCTCCGCTGCGATGTTGTCGTTCGTGCCAAAAGTTGTTGGCTTTACCGCGTTGCTCAGACTGCTGCCGGTTTGCTTTGGCTCCGCAAACTTCACCGACTGGATGCCCGTAGGTGCTATCCGCATCGTGTTGGTGGTCCTCGCCATTCTGACGATGTTCGTCGGCAATCTGATGGCGTTGCGACAGACGAACATCATGCGACTGCTGGCCTATTCAAGCATCGCGCATGCGGGTTACATGCTCGTCGGCTTGACCGTCGGCAACGCAGCGGAAAACAGTGGTGTTGCCTCATTGCTGTTCTATCTTTCGATGTACGGAATCATGACCATCGGCTTGTTCGCTCTGATTACCGCCGCTGGTTCGTTCGCCCGGCCACTGCGATCACTGTCAGATCTGGCGGGGCTGAGTAAAAGTCATCCGTCGATTGCACTGATGATGGCCATCTGCCTGATCGGACTCAGCGGCCTGCCACCAACAGGCGGTTTTCTGGCGAAGCTGAATCTATTCGTCGCGGCATGGTCAGAAGGCAGTTCCGACGGTCGTCTGCTGGCCATCGTGCTTGCCGTCAACGCGGTGATTGCAGCCACCTATTACCTGCGAATGATCTCAGCCATGTATTTCGAACAATCCACTGTCGTGCGTGGTCCTTCGCGTCAGCCTGCTGCCTGGATCGCAGGCTGTGTCTGTGCGGTGGCGACGCTTGTGTTGTTCGCGGTGCCTCAACCGCTGATGGATGCTGCCATCCGAGCGTTAAATCATCACTGACCCTTGGCAAAAGTTGCGCCGTCCATGCGACGGCGCAACTTTGTTCGCGAAGCATCGTGGCCATACCAACGAATCCCAACGTGGCGGCAAATATGATTCATGCTGCTGGCTGCGATTTTCAGGTTGGATAATGACATCGGTACGCGGAGCGGCTAGAATTCCGGAGATCCGTGTTCCCTTCGAAGGTGTCTATGATGAGTTCGGTATCGATCCAGAATGAAATCGAATACCCTGAATCCAATGGGAAGCCCATGGGCGAGACTGATCTGCATCGTGACTGGATGGTTGGTCTGCTGGAGATTTTTCGGCAGCGATATGCCGGGCAGCAGGTTTATATCGCAAGTGACCTGCTGCTCTATTTTGTCGAAGGCACACCAACAAAGTATGTCGTGCCGGATTGCTTCGTCGTTCTGAACTGCAATCCTCAACGCCGCCGCACTTTTCAGACGTGGAAAGAAGGACGTGTGCCGGATGTTGTGTTTGAAGTCACGTCACGAAGCACAAGTTCGGTCGATTACATCGACAAACTGACGATTTATGAACAGATGGGCGTTCAGGAGTATTTCCTCTACGACCCGACAGCCGATTATCTGGACCCGCCACTTCAGGGTTACCGTTTGACCAATGGCGACCTTCGCGCGATTCCAACGACGGGCGGACGAATCCGCTGCAATACGCTGGGTGTCGATCTGTTTCTGAACGATCTTGATTTGGTGATTGTAGATTCTGAAACCGGAATCGAACAACTCACCCGAGCGGACTCAGAAGAATCCGCTCGGGAGAAAGCCGAGCAGGGCAGAACTCAGGAACACGTCGCTCGTCTCGCCGCAGAAAATCGAGTGTTTGAGTTGGAAGAAGAACTCCGACGACTCAAGAGCGGCAATACCTGAAGACTCACTGACGTCGTTAAAGAAATCAGGAACCCAGCGCGGGTCATGATTTGGAAAAACTCAATACGTAAACACCAGTCAGCATTGTGACAATGCAGACCGCTTTGGATCGCCAGTTCTTTTCTTTGTACATCAAGATGCCAGCGACAAAAGCAATGACGACGGACGTTCTTCGTAGCGGTGATATTAATGAGATCATCGCGTCCTTGTCGGAAATTGCGGAGAAGTACAGGAAGTCTGAAACCAGAAGCAGGATAGCGATCATTGGAATCGCCCAGCGCCATTGAAATCGTTCAAGTTTTCTGCGTCGCACGGTCCAGTGCATCATAAGGGGTGCCATGAAAACGACAAGGTAAATTGAGAACCATGCCTGCACCGTTGAGGGTGTCATGTTTTTGTTTTGCAAAAGGTACTTGTCATAAAGCGCGCTGAGGGAACCCAGCAGCGTCGCCAAGAGCATGAAACCAACCCAACGATCACGGTGAAATTGAATTCCTTCGCGTCGGCCGACCAGCGAAAACGCCCAGAACGAAACCAGAATGATGGCAATTCCCAGCCATTGCAGGGGACTGGGACGTTCCTGCATAAACAGCGTTGCGATCAGAATCGTCCACAGCGGACTACTGGCTCGGATCGGTGCCGCGATGGACATCGGCAAATGCTTGAGCGCGAAGGATGCAAAGATCCATGAACTTCCCGCGATGATGGCCTTGAGAAACAGTTGACTGTGTGCGGTCCCTGTGAGCGAGGCAACACGAAGCATTTCGAATGGAATTGTCTCCCCCGCTGCTTTCGACCAGATTACAAACGGCAGCCAGAGCAAAGCCGATGTCATCACGTTGAAGAACAATACCGGCGGGACGGCGTTTTCGCGAACGGAAACTTTCTTGGCAATTTCATAGAATCCAAGGAAGCCTGCTGAAAGTAAACTCAAAGTGAACCAGTGCATGGACGAAGTGTAATGGTCGGCGATAAAACCCGTAGCTTCCGCCGGAACTGAGAATCATGAATCACGAAACGCCCATTTCAGATCGCTCAATCCTCAATGCACGCGGTGCGCGCAACGATGTCGATCCATGGACTCCTTATCATTTTCTCAATGAGTCGGAATACTCAGCGGCGGGCGTTGTGGAAGATGTTTCGACGATTTTTCTGACGAATCGTGAATGTCCATTTCGATGCCTCATGTGCGATCTTTGGAAGAATACAACTACCAGCACCGTGCCGCTCGGTGCGATCCCGGCACAGATTGATTTCGCATTGTCGCGTCTTCCACCAGCAAAGCATGTGAAGCTCTACAACAGCGGCAACTTTTTTGATGCACAAGCGATTCCGCCTGCCGATTTACCGAACATAGCGGATCGTGTGCGGCATTTTCAAACTGTGATCGTCGAAAATCATCCTCGACTTTGTGATAGTCGCTGCGGAGATTTTCAGAATCTGCTGGGGACGCAACTGGAAATTGCGTTGGGTCTTGAGACATCTCATCCGGCGACTCTGGCGAAAATGAACAAACAATTGACAGTGATGGATTTCGCTCGCGCCTGCAACTTGCTCATGAAATCGCAGATTCGTATTCGGGCGTTTATCCTGCTGAAGCCGCCGTGGACGACGGAAGAGCAGGGCGTTGAGCGAGCGATTGAATCTGTGCGATTTGCGTTTGATTGTGGTGTGAGTTGCTGTGCCGTGATTCCCGTGCGACCAGGGAACGGAATCATGGATCAGCTGGGCGAAGTTGGAATCTTTTCGCCGCCGCGTTTATCATCGCTGGAAACTGTGATGCAGGAAACGCTGTCGTGGAATCGTGGACGTGTGTTTGCCGATCTGTGGGATGCGCGACAATTCGCAGATGATCTGGCTGAGGCCGATTTACAAATCGCCCGACTTGAAGCAATGAATCTGAAGCAATGCCTGAATTAACAACCGACATCGTTATCCTTGGTTCCGGCTTTGGCGGCAGCTTGCTGGCATTGATTCTGGCACGGGCGGGGAAGTCGGTGGCGATGGTGGATCGCAGTCGGCATCCGAAATTTGCGATTGGAGAATCTTCGACGCCGCTGGCCGATCGTACGCTGGCTCAGATAGCAGACGAATACGGAATTCCTGAGCTGCGACCGCTATGTCACTGGGGATCGTGGAAGCGTGAACGGGCGCAACTGCTGTGCGGGAAGAAGCGAGGATTTACATATTTCGATCAGACAACCGGCGAAGATTTGACGGCGGAAAATATTGACGCTCGGCGATTGCTGGTGTCGGCCAGTGTGGATGATGAGCATTCAGATACTCACTGGTTGCGGAGCGATGTTGATCAGTATGTGTTTCAGCTCGCGAAGGATGCTGGTGTCCTGACTTTTGAACAATTTCAGTATACTTTGGGCCGGCAAGACGCCCAATGGACTCTTCAGGGATCCGCGGCTGGTGACGTAGACCCATCGCTCCGCCGACGGGCATTCGCTTCCGATCAACAGTCAATCAATATACAGGCTTCATTTCTGATCGACGCCACTGGTTCGCCAAACGGTGTGCTTCAGTTCCTGAATGTTCCGGATCAGACGCATCTGTTGAAGACAAATTCCAGATCGATCTTTGCTCATTTTGAATCGGCCGTAACCTGCGAACAACTACTGCGTTCGCGTTCAATCGACGTGGATACGTTTCCGTATCATTGCGATGACGCAGCCGTGCATCAGGTTCTCCCAGACGGCTGGATGTGGCAACTTCGATTTGATGATGACACGTTGAGTGCCGGATTTATGATCGATGAACGTCCGGACTCAGATTGTAATTCATCAACATTCGCAACACCGCAGAAAGAATGGGATCGGCGGATTGCAAGATCGCCGTTTCTGTCGCGACAGTTCGAAAACGCAAAGATCGTACGGCCGGAATCCGGGTTGCAGAGCACGAAACGCATTCAGCGACTGGCAGGGCAGGGGGCTGGTTACAATTGGGCGGCGATTGCCAACACGGTTGGCTTTATCGATCCGCTGCACAGTACCGGGATCGCTCATACGTTATTCAGCGTGTCGCGATTGGCCGATATAATGTTGTCCGGCAGCGACCTGGCGACTCGTACGAAACAGCTGAATGAATACTCGAACAATTTGATTGCTGAACTTCGATTTGTGGATGAACTGGTGGAAGGGTGTTACGAAGCGATTCCCTCTTTTCAGCTCTGGTGCCAGTGGGGCATGTTGTACTTTGCGGCTGCGACGAGTATGGAGCAGATGCCAGCAGAGAAGATTGGCGATGTCAGTTTTCTTCGCGCGAACGACGTCGCGCTTCGCGAAATGCTGCGCGAGGCCAGACAACGATTAGGAGATGCTCGGCATACTGAAGTCGGAGATCGAGCGACCGGTGAAGCTTACTTCGAAGCATGGCTGAAGTCCGCAATTGCTCCATGGAATCAAGTCGGCTTGTTCGATGATTCGTGCAACAATCTGTATTCCAGAACAGCAGCTCCAGCGGATGCTTGGTAAGGCAATGACGAATACAAACGACAATCCATACGCAGCGCCGACCTTGGAACCGCCCCAGAAGGCGGGGAAAAAGCATCATGAATTTCATGTGACAGATAAAGGGGTTCTCTGTCGGAAGGGACTTGAACTTCCGAAGATCTGTCTTGTGACAGGCAGAACCGACAACCTTGTGCCACGTGCTGTTGGGTTCATTTGGACGCCTCTAACGGCCAGAGTCATCTTGTTCGGCTCATTGCTGTTTATGTTGATTGGTTCAATCGGCAGCGTGATCTTAAGGATATACTTCAGTGAAAGCTCAAACGAGATTCTGAAACGGATAATGAGTACGAAGTGGTTGCTAATCGCTTGGATCTTCGCGTGGGAAGGTGCAATGTTCCTTGGGATTTTTCTCAGCCCAAGAGGCAACTTGACAGCCTTCATTCACATCAGCGTTCAGCAGCGAATTCGCAGATACAAACTCAACGCACTTGCCGCCGGCGTGCTCGTGGCGGTCATCGCATTTGGTGGAAGTTTGATTGTTTGGAGCGATGGATTCAACGGGAAGAGCATTTTCCTGGCATCCTTCTTTGCTGTAACCCTAGGACTCATCGCAGGTGGCTTCGTCTGGGTGAGACAAGAAAAGACCGGTAACTTGTTTCACGGCCTGAAGATCAAAGCAATCGACTATCGCGACGGACAGTTCGAGGTCGCTGGCTTCAAGCCTGAGTTCCTTGAGACGCTTCGCGCGATGTAGGGTGCGTGAAGCAACGCGTAACGCACCATGTTCTGGCGTGTGATGTTTCGAGCCCGGGTTTGATTTGCGACAATTGCCGTTGTGGTGTGTTTCGCTCCGCTGCACACACCCTATAGATTTCTGCGAAATTGAGGCTCTGCAGGAAACGGTTCAATTGTTCAGTTATGTCAGCGTTAAAATCCTTCCATTTGGCAAAACCTGCGCCTTGACTATTATGTTAGTGTTCATATGGATAGTTTTAGTTTCGGGATGACTGGAATCAAAACGTTTCGCTGGACATGAAAACTCGATAACCAGACAATTGAGGCTTCCAACAGGAACGTTCGGGAGCGTCTCCCGCAAGCATCGTGTTTTGCGGTTCCTGTCTGAAACTTTTCTGTCAGACGCTCCATTCCTGTTAGCGGCAGTATTTGATGTTAAAACGTGATGAGATGCTGAGCCATCTGAAAGCTCGGCGGCCGGTAGCGGCTCCCTCAATGCTTAAGTGCGACTTCGGCAACCTGCATCGTGAAATCGAATTGCTCGATTCTGCGGAAGCGTCGCTGTTGCACTGGGACGTGATGGATGGTCATTTCGTCCCCAATCTGTCCTACGGTGCGATGGTGATTGAGCGAGCTCGATCGCTGACCAAGACTCCGTTTGAAGCGCATCTGATGATCTCAGATCCTACGAAATATCTGGACGAATACATCAAAGCCGGCTGCGAAGCGATTACGTTTCATCTGGAAGCAGTTCCTCAGCCAGTATCGTTGCTGCGTGAGATTCGCAGTAAAGGCGTGGTGGCCGGGCTGGCGATCAATCCGGGAACGTCGTTTTCGGCGGCGGCACCGTTTCTTAAAGAGTGCGACTTGTTTCTTGTCATGAGCGTGCATCCGGGGTTTGGCGGTCAGAAGTTTATTCCTGATGTTGTTTCCAAAATCAGTGATGCCCGAGCACTGGCGGGTGATGATCTGATTATTTCGGTCGATGGGGGCATCGGACGATCGACGATCGCTCAGTGTGCTCAGGCTGGCTGCGATGTTTTTGTCGCAGGCAGTTCCGTGTTTGATGAATCTTGTTACACCACCGCGATTGCCGAACTTCAACGGACTGCGCGCGGAACGTAGCCTTGTTGCTGTGGGATTGAATTCTATGTCTACGGTTGTTCTTATTCGAGCTGGCTGCACGGATTATGATGATCAGCATCGTGTCCTTGGCACGCTGGATATGCCCCTGAATGAACGCGGTCAGGAGCAGATTCGTGAAGTTGTGCGACAACTTCATGCCAGCGGGATCAAGGTCGAGGCTGTGCTGACTTCGCCGGAGGATCCAGCGAGCGCGACGGCTCATGGCATTGCCACTTCGCAGCCGGGCTCAAAAGTGAAAGAGCTGGATGAGTTGCGGAATGTGAATCTGGGATTATGGCAGGGGCTGCCGGAATCAGACATCCGCAAGCGATTTCCTCGTCTGTTCAGGGCGAGCAAAGAAGATTCATCGGAAATCTGTCCACCGGAAGGTGAGACTCTTTCTGATGCCTGCCAGCGGCTGGAACGCGTGTTGTGCAAGGCGATTCGTAAGTACAAGGTCTTTGCCGTTGTTGCTCCGGAGCCGCTGGCGACTGTGATTCGATGTACACTGCAGCATCGTCGGCCGAGCAAAGCGGCGTGTTTGTGTGGCGAAGAATCCAACGATCTGATACAGATTATCCAGTGCAACACTTTTGAATCCGCCAGCTTTATGGTTGGAGACGACAGTTCCGTCTGCGATTCCGCACAGATTGTCGGTAGCCAGGAGTTATCATAATGAGCGCGGTTGAAAATACTGACACAGCGGCGAGGCCAGTGGTGAAGCGAGAAAAACGTGGAGTCCCCGACGGACTATGGCTGCGTTGCGATGGTTGCAGTGCGACTGTGTTTCGTAAGCAGGTTGAGCAGAATCAGAATGTCTGCCCGGAATGTGAACATCACTTCTATGTCCCAACGGCGATGAGAATTCGTCAGTTGCTGGACCCAGACAGCTTTGAAGAGTGGTATGCCGATATGACATCCGGCGACCCTTTGGAGTTCTCCGATCGCAAGAGCTACAAAGATCGCATTATCGACGAGCAGAAGAAAACAGGCATGAAGGATGCCTGCACGGTGGGCCGCGGTTATATGCGTGGTCGTCCGCTGGTCTTCGCGATGACCGATTCCGCATTCATCATGGGCAGTATGGGGTCCGTTGTTGGCGAAAAGCTGACACGGGCTGTTGAGAAAGCGACTGAGCTTTCACTGCCATTGATTATTATCAGCGGTTCCGGCGGTGGTGCTCGAATGCACGAAGGCATAGTTTCTTTGATGCAGATGGGCAAAGTCTCTGCCGCGCTGGCTCGATTTCGCCGGGCGAATGGTTTGTTCATTTCCGTGATGACAGATCCAACGATGGGTGGCGTTGCTGCCAGCTTTGCGTCATTGGGCGATATTATCATCGCCGAACCTCGTGCTCTGGTGGGATTCGCTGGTCCTCGCGTTGTGCAGGCGACCTGTAAGATCGATTTGCCGGATGGATTTCAGACGAGCGAATTTTTGCTGAAGCACGGTTTTGTTGATCGCATCGTGCATCGATCGGAAATGCGTTCGGAACTGGCGCGGCTGATCGATTACGGCGGACGGTAGCATCAGCCCCGGTACATCGCGTTGGTGAGCGGCAGGTGTCAGCCTGCCGGTACGTTGCGCCGGTAGATTAAACATGCAACATTGATGATGGCAGAATCGCAGCCGTACCGGTGGGCTGACGCCGCACCGCTCGCCAACCGATAACTCACCCGGTGAGCGGCAGGTGTCAGCCTGCCGGTTCATTGCGATGCGGGCGATGTTGATGATGGCAGAATCGCAGTCGTACCGGTGGGCTGACGCCACACCGCTCGCCAGTTGTTGTCTACTTTTTCTTCAGCGACTGCATGTATTCCGTGACGTCGGCCAGTTCCTGAGTCGTCATGGTCTTCTGCAGGTCGGCCGGCATCAGGCTGATCTTTTGTTTGACCAGTTCTTCGATGTCTGCTTTGGGGATCGCTCGCACGAGCGCATCGTCGCCCTTGATGCTGACTTCGGCGTCGGTGTTGCTGACGAGAATACCGTTCAGAGTCGTGCCGTCAGTTTTGACGACGGTCCAAAGTTCGAAGTTGTGGCTGATGCCGGCACTTGGGTAGAGGACGGATTCGAACATGGCTTCGCGGCTGAGCTTGCTGCCGATTTCAGTCAGGTTCGGCCCGATCTCGCGGCCCATGTTGTCAACGACATGACACTTGTGACAGGTGCCGGTTGAAAAGAATACCATACGACCATTCGCCAGATCGCCCTTGAGCTTTGTGAGTTCGCTGATCGGCGGCGTTGGCATGTTGTCCTTGGACGGCGGCAATGGAAACAATCGTTGAGCTGCCTCGCGAGCCTGCCCTGACGGCGAGCTATGCAACGCCGCGGCGACGGATTGTTCCAGTTCAGGATCGAGCGACTTTTCGTCTGCCATCTTCACCAGCTCTGCCGCTGAATTGTTGACTTTCGATGCCGCCTTCACCGCAGCTCGACGGACGTCGATGTTGACGTCGGCGTTCTTGATCACCGGCAATAGAAGCCCGCTGATCGCTCCACTTGAAGAATTGCCCAGAACTTCGGCTGTTGCAATCGCGGCAACGGTGTCGTCGCCATTCAATGCTTTGCTGAGAAGGTCCCATTGTTTGAGTTCAAGCAGAGCAGAAATGGCTTCGACGCCGAGTTGTTCTGCAGGGTGCAGTTGTGAAAAATGCAGCAATTCTGAGTAATGCGGTTCAGACTGAAACCGCCGAACCAATTTAACAAACTCTGTGGTTCCTTCTGCCGCTTTCAATGCTTTTGCCAGCGACAATTTTGCATCAGAACTGTTCGCATCGGCGCCTGTCAAACGCGACAGCGCCTCGACGACTGCGAGTTTGGCTGCCTGATCGCTCATTTTGGAGAGGGAATCAGGTGCAAGCAGTGTAGCACAGTATCGAGAGACAACCGCTCGATCTTCAAAATCCTGACTTCGAAAGAACTGCAGAATTCTTGCTTCATTGGTCTTTGGATTCTCTTTGTTTGCCTCCGTTGCGATCACAGCGATTTTCATCGCAGCTCCAACCTGGCCACGCGAACGCCAAATGATATTTAAAATATTTCCAATCTTCGTTGTATTGGCCAATACCGCGAGATTCTGATCCCAGCCGCTCTTCGAGTCGTTATCCAGCGCAATTCCCAATGCTTCCAAATACCAACGGTCCAGATACCGCATATCGCCTTGTGGAGAATTCGCTGCCAGCGCTGTCCACAGCTTTACCTTTATCTCGGAACGGACATGCCGGAGTGCAATCGCACACTCACGTCGCACCTGAGACGACTCATCCTTCACCAGCTTCTCGACGACCGGGATCACATCCAGCCCCATTCGTCGAGCCAATCGAATTCCTGCAATTCGAATGTCCTTGTCCTTATCACCAATCGCGAGGTCCACATAGTTCTGAGTCTTCCCTTCGATCTGGCCCAGCAGCCACAACGCTCGTGAACGGAAACGGGGATTGGGATCGGACTCGAACATCTTCGCCAATACAGCTTCCGCGGCGGCACCGGATTCTTTCAGCTTGGTGAAGGCCAGATAACGAGTCGCCGTGTTGGGGCTCTTCAAAGCTTCTGCGGCACCTTCGACGGTGGAAAAGTCGTGTTTCGGAACAGAATACTTCTGACCGGGCATTGAAACTCGGAACAAGCGGCCGCGATCGGTGTCACCCTGACGATGACCACCGACACCTGGGTCGTACCAGTCAGCAACAATCAATGATCCATCCGGAGCCACGCAGACATCGGACGGACGGAACCACTGATCGCGAGTCCCGTTCAGGATGTCGTTGATTTCGGCCTTGTAACCGGCACCGTCATCGGTCACGGCGTAGCTGCGAACGACGTTTGGACCCGCGTCGCAGTGAATCAACTGATTGATGAATCGTTCGGGCAGTTTGTCGCCTTCGTAGATCAGAATGCCGGTCGGTGAACCGGCTCCGGTTTGCAGCAGATTGGGAACAACGCCCGGATCGTTCAAATGCCAGTGGCGGTGAGGAATCTCTTCTTCCATATTCGTACGGGGCGTCTGCCAGCCGGCTCCGGTGATTTCGTCCTTATAGCCGTAGTTGCCGTATTCCATCACGTAGTTGATACGGACGCCTTTGTTGCCGTCGTCGTCGTTGTCAGATTGCCAGACGGTCCCGAAGCTGTCGACGCACAGTTCCCAGTTGTTGCGGAAGTTCCAGCCGAGCGTATCGACTTTGCTTCCGTCCAGTTCGCAACGAAACGCCATGCCTTCCTGATACGGCTTGCGAGCGGCTCGGACTTCATTGCCAGCCACGTCGACGACAATCGATCCGTCCGGATTGTGCAGCTCTTCGCCCGCGTTGCCGAAGTTGAAGTACAGCCGACCGTCAGGACCGAACGTGAAGCTATGAATCCCGTGGTCGTGTTGAGTCCCCTTGATACCGGTGAATAGAACTTCCTTGCGATCAGCCTTTGAATCGCCGTTGTCGTCGTAGAAGCTGAATACGCTGTCGCCAGCCGACACGATGACTCGATTGCCCAGCACACAGACGCCGTGAGCCGAATCAATATCGCGGCCCTGGTAGAAGACAGTTTCCTTGTCGGCCATGCCGTCGTTGTTGGTGTCTTCGAGAATCAGAATTCGGTCGCCTTCTGGTCGTTCCTTGTTATTGCCGTTGGCGAAGCGTCGATAGTTGACGACTTCGCACACCCAGACTCGTCCCAGATGATCGATGTCAATGTTCGACGGGCTGAGCAGCATCGGTTCGGCCGCGAACAGGCTGAGTTCCACTCCGTCCGTTACGTCTAGTCCAGCGATGGCACTTTCAGGAGTCCGATCGACGGGAGCGTTCTGGCCAATCGGGCCAGGGGCCTGCGTATAGACAAAGAACTGCACACTGGAACCCATGCCCTGATTGCTGCCGCCATTGTCGATGCCACAGCGAGTCACAAATTTGTCGTAGCCTTCGGGCAGTTCGAAGTGGATCACCGAGTTCGCATGCGTGCCAATGCCGAACTCAACCGGCTTCCCGGCAATCTTCATTTCGCCTCCGTCGACGTTTTCATTGATTCCCACATTGCCCCAATCGGCGGAAGCGTTCTTCCATTTCAGATCGGTGAGTTTCAGTTCGCCCTTGGGACCGGTCAGCTTCGGTTCGGCCCAGTCGGCCCAGTCACTTCCATAGCCATTGCCAGCGTCCGTGACGACCAGATACAGGTTCTTCGCACCCTTGATGTCGGCTTCGAGTTTCGCAGCGTGTCCCGGTGTTTCGGTCGTCACAATGGGTGTGGCGGCGATGGGTTTCGCCGCTTGAAATCCAAACGCTGACCCGGCAAAAAACAACATCGGCACGCAGAACATAGAACGAGCGGTGATCACGAGGTGAGTCCTCCAGAGGGATACGGAAAGTATCAGGATTTGGGTCAGGCAGATGACTTTGCGTATGCTCGCTTTAAACTTGGGATTTGACCAGCGAACACAGTACCGCTCCACGAATTGGAACGAAAATTTATGCTTCTGACTATGTTCGTGTGAGCCTTGATGGCATATCGTTCTCAGTAGATGCTTATCTGCCCGAATGTGCTGTGGGGCTTGCTGCAACCAACGATCTGGTATAGTTTGCAGGAAATGGAAATTGAAGACGTTGCACGAACATTGGCTCCCGTCTTTCGGCTAACACCGAAGGTCCGGCCCGGCAGGCTGGGTCTGATTGTCACGCTCTTGCTAATACTCCAACAAACCCGGAAACTCACATGACACAACTGGCTCACCATAAATTCGCAATCGTCACCATCTTGCTGCTGCTGGCATCGCAGAGCGCTTACGCTCAAAGCAGCCGCAGCAAAGACAAGGAGAAAGACAAAGACAAGGACGGTGCAAACAGCGTGCAACTGGAGGTTCGCCTTTCAAAGGCCGAAGAAGGACTGCTCAAGGAATACATGGACGTCGCCAAGGAATACCTCAAGAATGGCGATAATGCAGAAGCATTGACAGTTTTGAAAAAAGTGGAACATATCAATCCGAAGCTGGACGGACTGAAGCAGGAAATGGATCGCATCAACGAAGTGCTGATGCAGGACAATGATTTCAAGTTCGATCTCGACGTCTCTAAATTCTGGGGCAATCCAGTCTGCGAGGTCACGGAAGGCAAAGCATTTCGACTGACTGCAGTGGGCGAATATAAGATGATTTATTCAACAACGATACCGCTCGTCGGGCTGCCTACCAAAGAACCTGCGACTGATCATGTTGCCGCCGCACCGTTTGGAGCCTTGATTGGCGTCATCGTTACCGATGGCAAACCGGGGGAACCGTTTGTCGTCAATGACAATCTGGAACATACGCCGAAGAAGGGTGGCCAGCTTCATCTGCGAGTCAACGTCCCTTCTGCCGCCAAGTGTACTGGTGACATCAAGATTCAAATGAGCGGTGCCGTGAAAGCGCTTGTGAAAAAACAACGCTGAGCTCAAATTTCCTGACCTAGTGAAGAATAGCCGCCAACTGAAAACTGAAAACTATGCCCCTACAACGACTCGCCACGATCCTTCGCGACGGACAATCGGAAACCACACTCATTGCCAAAGGCTGGGTGAGAACACGTCGCGATTCCAAAAACGGGTTCTCGTTCATTGAACTCAATGACGGCAGTTGCATCAAAAATTTGCAAATCGTCGTCGAAAACACAGTGCCGGGATACGAGACATCGATCAAAGATGTCACCACTGGTGCCAGCATCGCGGTCGAAGGTGTGTTGAAAGAATCGCCTGGCAAAGGGCAGCGGATTGAGCTCCACGCCACATCGCTGACAATCCTCGGCGTTGCTGATGCGATGACATATCCTCTGCAGAAAAAAGGGCACAGTATGGAGTTCCTGCGTGAGATCGCACATCTGCGACCACGCACAAATACGTTCGGTGCGGTTGCCCGAGTTCGTAACTGCATCAGTTGGTCAATACATAATTTCTTCCAGATTCGTGGATTTCTGTACCTCAACACGCCGATCATTACGACCAGCGACTGCGAGGGCGCGGGAGAGATGTTTCAAGTCACGACGCTTGACCTGGCGATGCTGGCGAAGAAGCAAATCGAAGCGATCGACTGGAAGCAGGACTTTTTCGCTAAGCCAGCATCGCTCACCGTCAGTGGGCAGTTGGAGGCGGAAACCTATGCCACTGCGATTGGTGACTGCTACACCTTCGGCCCAACCTTCCGCGCGGAGAACAGCAATACGACTCGGCACCTTGCGGAGTTCTGGATGGTCGAACCGGAGATGCCGTTCTACGAACTTCCGGACAATATGGATCTTGCCGAGTCATTCATTAAGACGATGATCAACGACGTCCTTGAAAAATGTCCCGATGACATGGAGTTCTTCAACGAGCGCATCGACAAAACGGTCCTCGCCAAGCTGGAAAACATTCGTGCAAAAGAATTCGTCCGCCTGCCATATACGGAAGCGATCGAGATTATCACGAAGAGCGGGAAGAAGTTTGACTATCAGGTTCAGTGGGGCAGCGATCTCCAAACCGAGCACGAACGATTCCTCACCGAGGAACACTTCGGCCAGCCGGTGATTTTGTTCAACTATCCTCGAACGTTGAAGCCATTCTACATGCGATGCAACGAGGATGGCAAAACCGTGCGAGCTATGGATGTCCTTGTCCCCGGCGTCGGCGAAATCATCGGTGGTAGTCAGCGTGAGGAACGCCTGGACGTGCTGCTGCAGCGTCTGCAGGAATGCCATCTAAACCCGGATGACTACTGGTGGTACACGGACCTTAGAAAATACGGCACCGTGCCACACTCCGGCTTCGGCCTTGGCCTGGAGCGGGCGGTGTTGCTCATTACCGGTATGACAAACATTCGTGACGTGATTCCGTTTCCACGGACTCCGGGACACGCGGAGTTTTGAGTTAATCCAAACGTCAGATTGATCATGCCGTTTTTCAAAAGCAAAATCATCAACGCGAAGGAATTGAAGCTGGGGATCAACCTGCCGAAAGCGGCAATTTCAGTGGCCTATCCGGATGCTGGCTCGCTGCACGAAGCACTCGATGATCTGCGGCGAGCCGTCGAACGCACGAGGACGGAAAACATGACAGCCAAACATCCCGCGTTTGGAACGATGACGCATGAGGAATGGAATACGCTCCATCTGAGGCACTCTGAGATGCATTTGAGCTTCGCGTTGCTCAAGTTAAGTTATCGTCGCAATTTGCCTTTGGTGTGTTCGAGCGGTAGGATAGCGTAGAGTGTCGATCCGCTCATTGTGTCGATCCGCTCATACTGACTGAAGCTTGCAATCCAACAAACAGCGAAAGCAAAAAAGCCATGACTGACGAAACATCCGAAGCGCAAAACACAAATGCCAATCAGCCCGTTGCCGAGGCCATTCGGGAGGCTGTTGAATCGGGCCAGGATATCGCCGGGGAAGTTCAGAAGATCGTCGTCGATTTGTTCCGTGGCAAAGAGGGTACAATCGCCAGTGCTCGCAAGGCCATACAGGGCATGATGGACACTGCGTCCGAGGTGGCCAGTCGCGCAACACCGGAAAAAGCTGACAGCGTGCTGAAAAATGTGATTGATGGCATCGGCACGGGATTAAAATCTGTCGCGCAGACGACGCAATATGCGGTTCAGGAAGCGGCAGACCGTGGCCAAAGATTCGCAACAGAAGACGTCGAACGGGCAAAGAAAGATCTCAGCAGCATCGGGGAGATTCTTGTCGATACTGTGAAGTACTTCACTGACCGTGTCAGCACTGAAACTGGTACTGCAGTGAAGGAACTCAAGACTCATGCAGAACGCACGATGGCGGCCGCGAAGCCGGTTGTAACTTCGTCACTGGAAGCGTTGAAACAGCATCCGATTCAGGCTGCTGGTGAAGCGGCAGGTACGGCCGTTCGCGGGAGTCAGTTGACTGCTGGTGCGTTGTTGAGTTTTGTAAGCGGTGCCCTGGCGGGCGCAGCAGAATTGATTGATCCAGCGCGACGGCAGAAAGCGGAAGAAAAGGCCAAACCAGCAGAATATCCGGAATCAAAATCGTGAGTGATCCCATCGGTATCCGGCGCGGGATCAGAAACACAAAGCGTGCAGCCGAAGTGATCACGGTCCTGGCGAAGCATGGATTTCGCCAGTTCCTGTCGGACACAGGCATCGAACGCATGATCGAGCGTGGCCAGGAAATTCTGCTGCGCTCCAAGCCCGAACCTGCGACTCCAGCCAAGCCATTCGCAGTCCGAGTGCGCGAAGCGCTGGAAGAACTTGGTGGCACATTTATAAAATTGGGGCAGGTTCTTAGCACTCGTCCGGATCTGGTGCCGCAGGAGCTGGCTGATGAATTGCGGAGCCTGCGTTCGAATTGCCCAACGGTGCCATTCTCTGAAATTCGCAAACGCCTCGAAGAAGAATTCGGCGACACGCTCGAAGCACATTTTCAATCGATCGATGAAACTCCACTGGCTGCCGCATCAATTGCGCAAGTGCATTGTGCTGTGCTGAAGGACGGCACAAATGTGGTGCTCAAGATCGTGCGACCGGGAATTGAGGAGGTTATTGAGTCTGACATCGATATTCTTACGGAACTGGCGCGACTGACAGAAAACCGCATCAGCGAGATGGGGTACAGCCCCAAAGAAACTGTCCGCGAGTTCCAGCAGGAACTGGCGCGGGAAGTGGATCTGTTGTATGAAGGTCGATCCACTGATCGGTTTCGAAAGAACTTTGAAGATGATCCATTGATTCATTTTCCGATTGTGTACTGGGCTTCGACGACGCGTCGAGTGCTCACGCTGGAGCATGTGCAGGGCAGGTTACTGTCCGAGATAAATTTTCCCGAAATGCCAGCCGATCAGCGACGCAGGATCGTTGAGAAAGGATCGGAAGCCGTTTTCCGACAGTGTCTTGAGCACGGTTTTTTTCATGCTGATCCGCATCCTGGAAATATCTTTGCGACTCCCGATGGCGGTATTTGTTTTATCGACTGTGGCATGACCGGTCGTATTGATCGTCAAACCATGCAGTCCTTGGCGACGCTGGTAATGTCTGTGATTCGGTCAGATCTGGACACGGTTCTCGAAGCGACAATGGCGCTGTGTGATGCCGACAAGACATTAAAGTTTGATCGTGCCTTCCGGCGGGATGCATGGACTTTCATTGCTCGGTTTGAACGCGGCACGGTTGAATCACTCGATATGGCTGGGCTGTTGAATGAGTTCTTTGCACTGATGCGAAGGTATCGGATTCGATGTCCTGCGGATTTGGTATTCCTGATTAAGGCACTTTCAACGATCCAGGGAGCCGCAAGGGAGATCGATCCGGGTTTTGATCTTGTGACGCACGCCCGCCCGCAACTCGAAAAACTTATCAAGGATCGCTTCGGCTTTACTGCAGCACGCGACCGCGTCCTGACGAGTGCTCAGCGATATCTGTCGTTGATGGAGGATTTGCCGGACGAACTTCGGGACGTCCTGGATCAACTGCGGCGTCGTGAGTTTAGTGTCAACCTGCGACATCAGGGGCTGGAGCGTTTGAACGACGACACGCTCGAACACGCCAGCGGCACGATTGCTGTGGGTTTGGTGATCGCCGGTCTGATGGTGGGATCATCGGTCTTGATTCTGGCAGAACGCGGCACTGAAGGATCGACGATTCTGCGAGGCGTCGGCGTTACTGGAATCGTAGTGGCGATTCTTCTAGCGATAACGTTGCCGATTAGATGGATTCGACGCAGGAAGTAGTTGGATTGACTCAGAGTCCCTACTTTTGCTTTTCGAGTTCAACCAAAATACCGCCCAGTTTCAGTACCTGGTGAAACCGGGTAAACCAGTGGACCACGCCCCATTTCAGGCCGACGTCTTCAGCTGCAACTTTGAGTTCTTCCCGGTTGAACGTACGACACTGCCATGTATGACTTGTCAGTAAACCAGACAGCGAATCTTCTGTCGCCAATAGAAGAATGATTCCGCCGGGTTTAAGTACGCGCGCAAACTCGCGCAGGCCGTCGCGAGGGTCCGGAAGATACTCAAGGACATATCCGCACGTCACGCAGTCGAATGAATTGTCACGAAAGGGCAGGGCACGCATATCTGCCGCAACGAAAACCGGCCGCTCGGATTGCAGGCGTTCCCGAGCGCGTTTGAGCATTTCCCAGGAAAGGTCAAATCCAACAACCTCGGTATCAGGTCGACTCGTTGCCAGCAGGTGGCGAATAATTTGCCCGGCACCGGATCCGACGTCCAGAATTCGATCAAAGCGTCGGGCGTCGAACCTTCCGGAGTGGAATAGTTTTCCCATCAACGGTTCATGGAGAGAGAGAATGCTGCTAAACTTCAGCACTGATCCGCGGCGACCGTCGTAAAGCCGCCTAACGGACTTCTGATAGGTTCCGAAAGATTGACGCTTGATGCCGCGAAATTCTCCCAGGCGTCGTAGTTGCTGGCGAGCTTTCGTTTGCAGGCTTCGAACTCGTTCTTTCACAATCGTCAGCTTTCTTCAGGATTTTTTCTGTCGTGCGATAAAAATTGCACGGAAATTGGACAATGTTTTAGGAATTGTTTAGCGCTTCGTTGACGAATTCGTTAAATCGTAGCGACCGGGACACTCATTGAAAATGCTGTCACTTGGGAACTTGTTTGCGTTCATTTCAATGAGTTATTCGACCGATCTCCTTGAGACTGGAGTGTTTTTTGCCGTGATTTAAGGCAAAAACGCGGGAAACAAAAGCAATTTTAGTTCTACGCTGATGTGTTTCTCGCGTTCAATGTTACCGGTAATCTTCGATTCGTTTCATTTAAGGAAAGTAATCGTGACAAGCAGCAGTCAAGCGAAAAACGCTGTACTGCGTGTTTTGTTTGTTTGTACGGGGAATACGTGCCGCAGTCCGATGGCGGAGACGCTTTTCAGAAAGCTCGTTGCCGAAAAGCTGGATTGTCGTGACTGGGAATTGCGCGAACGTGGGATTGATGTCTTCTCTGCGGGAATTGCTGCTGGTGAAAGTGACCCCGCAACCCGTGAAGCGGTACAAATCATGCAGGAACAGAAATTGGATTTGTCTCAGCATCTCAGTCAGCAAGTAACGGCTCCGATGCTGGAAGAGTCTACACTGGTTCTGACAATGACTGATCGGCATCGGCGTTTTTTGGCGGACTCTCGTCCGGATTTAGCGGATCGGTTCCATTTGCTGAATCGCACTGGTCACGATATTGCGGACCCAATTGGTGGAACGCTGGAAGATTACCGTTATTGTGCGCAGCAGATTGGTGAAAATTTGCAGCTTTGGATTGACGAATTGTTCAGGAAAGAAGCGTAAACGCTCATGAAAATCGGCATCGCTAGTGACCATCGCGGCGTGCAACTCAAGGCACGTCTTACTCAGCTACTTCAGAGCCTCGAGTGTGAAGTCCATGACTTTGGGCCCTTCGAAGCTCAAAGTGTCGACTATCCGGATTTCGCGGCTCAAGTAGCACGCGAAGTTTCTAACGGTCACACGGATCGCGGCATTCTGATTTGTGGCACGGGAATCGGTATGTGCATCGCTGCGAATAAGTTTGCAGGTGTACGAGCGGCTCCTTGTCATGACAGTGTGACAGCGGAATACAGTCGGATGCACAATGACGCAAACGTCATCTGCCTTTCGGCCGATCAATTGAGTGACCAGTTGGCTGATCAGGTCATCCGGATCTGGTTGAAGACTCCTTTCGAGGAAGGCAGACACGCTAGACGACTTCAGAAGATCGCGGAACTCGAACGCGAAGTCGGTAGTCAGTTTTGTGAACATGAGAAATTGGCCACGGGTGGCGAGTCGAAATAAGTAGTACGATTTTTCACCGTCTATCCTGAATGAAAGCTTGTTGCTATGAAACCTGACGACTTGTACTTCGCGAAGACGCATGAATGGGTCGCTGTTGATGGTGATGTTGCGACAATCGGTATTTCTGATTTCGCTGTGAAATTGTTGACTGATATTGTTTATATGTCATTGCCGACTGTCGGAAAAAAATTCTCGCCTGGCGAAGCGATTGGTGAAATCGAAAGCGTCAAGGCCGTGAGCGATATCTATGCTCCTGTTCAGGGAGAGGTGATTGCCATCAATGAGGATCTGCCGGATAACCTCACGCTTCTAAATGACAGCCCCTACGATAAGGCGTGGATTCTGAAATTTCGCATGGCTGACCCTGCGCAGTTAAAAAACCTCCTGAGCCATGCTGAGTATCAGAAACATTGCGAGACCGCGACGCATTAGCAGGCGATTGGCTTGGATTTGTTTTGCATTTTGCTGTATCCACAACAACCACTCTTCCTGTTTGAAAGTAGTGATGTTTTGCTTTTGTGGTTCGTGCTTTTTGTCGTTGGTTGTTTACGATAAGTCATTCCTTGTACTGCACTGGCAATTAAAGCATGCCGTATCTCTTTGACACGCCCGAGCAGCGTCAGCATATGTTGGCTGCGATCGGGATTCAGCACGTTGATGAACTGTTCGATCAGATTCCAACGGAACTGCAGCTCAAACGTGAACTCAATCTGCCACCTGCTGTGTCAGAACTCGCATTGCAACAGGAGATGGAGCACCGCCTGGGGCAGGGTGGCACATCGCAGAAAACCTGTTTTCTCGGTGGCGGAGTTTATGATCATTTTATCCCAGCAGTCGTTGATGAAATCACATCCCGTGGAGAATTCTATACGGCGTACACGCCGTATCAGGCTGAAGCCAGTCAGGGAACTCTCCAGGCGTTTTATGAATATCAAACGCTGATCTCACAGTTGACTGGCATGGATGTTTCCAATGCCAGTCTGTACGAAGGTGGCACTGCCGTTAGCGAAGCCGTATTTATGGCGATGCGAATTAATGGACGGCATCAGAAGGTTGTATTTGCTGGAACGCTGCATCCGGAATACAAGCAGATCCTGGAAACGTACTTCGCGCGACTTGGTACGCAGCTTGTAGAATTGCCACATTCAAATGGCGTGATCAGTCCGGAATCGTGCCGCGCAGCCGTTGACGCAGAAACGACTGCCATTGTGATTCAGCAACCCAATTTTTTCGGCTGCCTTGAAGATGTTGCCGCACTCACGGCGATCGCCCACGAAGCCGGCGCGTTGTCGATACTTTCATTCGATGCGATCAGCCCAGGTTTGTTGAAGAAGCCTGCGGATTACAATGTCGATATCGCCGTCGCTGAAGGTCAACCTCTTGGGACGCCGCTGCAATACGGCGGCCCGTTGCTGGGGATTTTCACGTGCCGCAACGACTACGTTCGCAAAATGCCTGGGCGATTAATTGGCAAGACCGTTGACCGTAAAGGGAAAGACTGTTTTGCCTTAAACCTCCAGGCTCGGGAGCAACACATTCGTCGTGACAAGGCCACCAGTAACATCTGTACGAATCAGGGATTGCTGGCATTGCGAACGACAGTATTCCTCGCCACCGTCGGACCACGCGGCATGAAGCAAATGGCGACGCTCAGCCATCAGAAAGCCCGTTATGCGGCAGAACTTCTGACTCAGATTCCCGGCGTGTCATTGAAATTCCATCAGCCGTTCTTCCGCGAGTTCCTGCTGCAGACGCCTAAACCTGCAAGCCAGGTTTTGGCCTTACTCGCCGACAAAGGCATCAACGTGGGCCCGGATCTTGCTCGATTTGAAATGACCAACGTCGATGGATGGCAAAATTGTTTTCTTGTTGCCCTGACGGAAAAGCGAACACGATTGGAAATCGAATCGCTTGCGGCGTGTTTGCGGGACATTCTCACTTAGTCCGCGAAATCACTGGTTGCCGCTTCGATTTACAGTTCAAGTCTCAAATTTATTTGATCCAAACCATGCGAAATCAAACCGCCACAAAACTCCTCTTCGAGATGTCTAAAGTCGGGCGCGGCACCATTGTCTTTCCCGAGAGCGACGTTCCTGAAGTTCATTCGCTGCCCGCGATCGACGACGCTTACCTCGCAACGGCTCCGCTGCCTCTTCCTGAAATTGCCGAACCGGATGTTGTTCGACATTTTGTGAATCTATCGACGCTCAACATGAGCGTCGATTCGCATTTCTATCCGCTCGGCAGTTGTACAATGAAATACAACCCAAAACGCCACGAGCGACTGGCGCGTCTGCCGCAGGCTGCGACAAGTCATCCGTATCAACCAGAAAATCAAATTCAGGGGTTGCTCAGCATTCTTTTTGAAATGCAGAACATGCTGGCTGAGATTTCCGGACTGCCGGGAGTTTCACTGCATCCTGCTGCGGGAGCTCAGGGGGAATTTACGGCACTTCTCACCGCTGCTGCCTACTTCAAAGAACGTGGCGAAAATCGCACTCGAGTCCTGTTTCCTGCCAGCGCGCATGGGACCAATCCGGCCAGCGCGGCACTTGCGGGATTTGAATGTGTTCAACTCGCCGCCAGTAAGAATGGCTTCGTGGATCTGGATCAGTTGAAATCACAGCTTGATGATCGCACTGCCGTGTTTATGGTCACCAATCCCAACACGCTGGGATTATTCGAAGGTGACATCGCAAAAGTCTCTGAAATGCTGCACGCAGTTGGTGGCCTCGTTTACATCGACGGCGCGAACATGAACGCGATCCTGGGCAAGACTCGCCCCGGCGACTTTGGCGGCGACATGATGCACTACAACGTTCACAAAACATTTACCGGACCTCACGGAGCTGGTGGCCCGGGATCTGGCCCCATTGCCGTACGCGACTTCCTCGCGCCATTTCTGCCCGCAGCGATAGTTACATACGACGCCGCGAAAGACTGGTATTCGTTGACGAAACCGGCGAAGTCGATTGGCCAGGTTCGCACTTTCTTCGGCAACGTTGGGATTTTGCTGCGAGGTTACTTCTACATCCGCACGCTTGGCGGTCCGGGCTTGCGCGAGGCATCTGAAAACGCCGTTCTCAATGCGAACTACATTCTCAGTCAGGTTAAAGACTTTCTGGAAGTCCCTCACGGCGACCGCTGCATGCACGAATTCGTTGCGAGTGCTCGCAAGATCAAAGAAGAGACCGGCGTCACGACGATGGACATTGCTAAACGCCTGCTGGACTACGGCTTCCATGCGCCGACGGTTTACTTTCCAATGGTTGTTGATGAAGCCATGATGATTGAACCTACGGAAACCGAATCCCTTGAAACGCTCGACGCTTTTGCCACAGCACTCCGCGCGATTTGTAACGAGCCCGCAGATCTTGTGAAAGGTGCGCCGCATTCAACAGCGGTCTGCCGCCCGGACGAAGTCAACGCCGCCCGCAAGCCGGTTCTGTGTTGGTCGGCTCCGAATTGCTGAGCAGGCTAATAAATGTGTTTCATGATTCGTAGAGATCGGTGTATGATCGTTCGGGTGGAATTTATGGCCATTCAGAAAATCTTTCATCTCCTCATTTGCGGCTCCTTGTCGAGGAAGCTTAAGTCCAATGTCAATTGCCGACGCAACAAATGAAGATGCCAGCATCGGGATTCTGGAGCTGTTTCCGCGACAGGGCGAATGGCGAGAAGGCGATTACTTTTCGCTGCCCGGCAATCGTATGGTGGAACTTCTGGACGGATATGTGGAGATTTTGCCAGTGCCATCGCTGGTGCATCAGTTCCTGGCAAGACTCATGTTCCTGCAGTTGCATGAGTTCGTCGAAAAATCTCATCTCGGTATCGTCATGTCCGCACCGACACGCGTTCGAGTCAGTGACCATCGCTATCGCGTACCCGATATCCTGTTTGTGTCTGCGGCCAATTCGAATCATCGACAGGCACAGTTCTGGGAGACTGTAGATCTGGTCGTGGAAGTTATATGCCCTGATGATCCGGATCGAGATTTGATCGACAAACGCAGCGACTATGCATCTGCTGGAATTGGCGAATACTGGATCATTGATCCTCGGGACGATTCAATTCAGGTGTTGTGCCTTCGCGATGGCGAATATAATGATGCAGTTCGATGCATCCGCCCGACTCAGGCTTTTTCGGAGATTCTTCCGGGCTTCAGTGTTGATCTGGATGACTTATTCCGGCAGGCGCGGGCTTAACAATTCCGCTGCGAAGGGCCGGGAGATCGTGAAGAGACATTTCCGTCAAATTCAGGTCGAACTGATCGGCAGTTTCGTAGGGTGCGTGAAGCAACGCGCAACGCACCAGTTCTGGCTTGTGATGTTTCGAACCCGGGTTTGATATCGCGGTATTCACCGCCGTGGTGTGTTTCGCTGCGCTTCACACACCCTACGACTCAATACTCTTCCACAACCTGAGCCGACTTCCACAACTCCCGGAATTTTTCGTGAACGTACGGATTCAGATGTTGCACATAATCGACGGGCAGTTGATTGACTTTGATGAGCTGGATCACGTCACCCAAATCCTGAATTCGATGCGCGGCCGTCATGCCGCTGGCCATCTTGAGTTCCAACAACGTCTTGAGTGATATGTACGGGACAGATCCCTCCATGAATTCTGTGACGGTTTCAGGCTCAGGGAACATAATCGGCTTGGGCAAGCCATCACCGGGGTAACTTCCCACCATCAGAGCATTGATGTTCACATCGCAGACCGCGTCGCGAAAGTTCTTTGAACCTTGAAACTTATCGACCCAGCCTCGCCCGATGTAACGTTCTTTGAAACGCTGCAAATCTTCGCGTCGAATCAGAATATCGACATCAGCCGTCGTCCGTTTATGGCCATGAGCATTCGCCGCCATGGCTCCAGCGATTGCAAAGGGGATTTGCATTTCCGTCAACGCTGAGGTGAGACGCTGCATCGCCTCATGAATCGGTGATTGCTGCATGAAGAATAAATCCGCTCGTTTCGCAACTTCTAAAATGGATTCAGGCATAGCAGGGAATTCTAACTCCCACCCGCGATGAGCGATAATGGTTTGTCGACGAATACGAATCGCCAAATCGTTCTACCGCAGGTCTCTGATTGAAACAGACATTCACGATGACCGATCGTCTTCAATGACCGGCTTAATCACTGGGTAGGCTAAGTATGGCGGTAGTGGATCTTTAGCAAGATCCACTACGATTCGATGCAGAGAAAGCCAGCCATTAAGTGGGCGCAGATCATTGATTCAAAAGGTCTCCTTATCAAGGGTTGACACGACGATTGACGACAGGACGATGAATCGCAAATTGTGTTTCTTATCGTCCTGACCATAATCGTCCTGTCAGCATAAGAAGCGAAGTTCAATTGCCGAGCATGAAAAAGTGGCTGTGCGTTGTCGTTCATCGCAGTTGTCAAACCTCTGTTCCACTGGCGTAAAAAGCCAGTGGGGACAGACCTGTCGCGTTCGTGCCGCTCTTTTTAGTTTCCAAACCTGCGGTCAACTGGCACAGGGCCAGTGGGGCCGAAAAGACGCCAGTGGACTTGTAATTCACCTACACCTACGGCTCGCCGTTAAACGAATCTCACACATAACACAACACGACTTCTCGCGGGCAGCGCCATCGTATCGGCACCAGATCGCTGACGCCACGACTCACCACAAGCTTTGTTGTGCCGCATTGATGACTCAAATAACAGTACGGATAAAACAACGCACCAGGATAAAGGCGATCGCCGAATTCAAACGCGACAAACTGACAGCCGTGCAGGTGTCCAGCCAGAACAAGATCGTAACCTTGCCGACGCGAATTCTTCCAGATGCGAGGATTGTGAGCACACAGAATACGAACATCGTCGACTCTGCTTTCGACGCATCCGATCGCATCCGGACCTGAAATTGTGATAGTTCGATCCCCGTGAGTGAAAGTCGCCGTGGAATCATGGATCCATTGTCCTTCGTTAGCCTTGATTGCGTCGCTGACTTGAGCGATTCCCACGGCGTAATCATGATTCCCGCCGACTGCCATGACTGGAGCGAAGTCACGCAAGCAATCGATCAGTTCCGTCAGCTTTCCAAGTTCCGACCGTCCGTTAAGCATATCGCCGCCAGGAAGGATAACGTCTGCTGCGCTTTGGCGAACCGCGTGCGATACTTGTCGAATCAAATGATCGGTACGTCCTCGTCGCTGATGAATATCGCTGACATACGCGACGCGGCATGCATTCGGCTGCGATGAAATTCGCTCCTCTCGAATGCGAAGTGGCTCGTTCAACCCAACTTCCAGCCGACCCGACAACAATTTTGAACTCTCTGTCATTGAGCGACCTGCTGAATAATTTATTGTCGAGATGCACGTCTCCGTGGGACCACCCGGACTCAAACGATTTGCAATAGACGCCATGAACGCGACGCAATTCACGCGCGGCAGCAACAATTGCATCAACGTGCAGTCTGTTTTGAAGTGCCATGTCTCGCAGGCTGACTCCGGGGACTTTCCGAAACTGGATGGCAGTAGCAGACTTCGCCGCTGAAGCCTGTCGGTCAAAATAAAGTAAATCCGTGCAGTACAGTTCCCAGTCAATCCACGCCTTCCCGCGAACGAACATTCGGCTTCCGCTGCCGGCAAGAGCCAGAAAGATGTTTGCGAAAAAGACCGCGATGCTGCCACCTGCCTGACGCCGCTTCACGATGGTCTCAACACCGTCCCGTTTGAATTTCTCAATTCGATTCGATTCACGCGAACCTGATTCATCAGACTTGCGACGGTGCGTTGCAACCACTCAACCATCCGCCGATAAACCTGTCGCCAGCACCAGTCCCACTTTGCAGGCGGACAGATATTCTGGAATGCAGAGCCGCTCCTTCTCCGTATGAATTTCGTGTTGACCGCAACCCATTGTGACGGCCGGAAAGCCGTGTAGTGCCATCCAGTTGGCGTCGAGACCACCGTCGCACATTTGTGCGACCGGTTTCAGCCCCACAGATTCAGACGCAGACTTGGCAATCAAGACGCAATCACTGTTGTCGGGGATTCGGAACGCTTCGTAGCGAACATCTTCTGTGAAAGTCAGCGAGCCAGACTGCCCATCAGCGTTGGTCAAAGACTTCGTTGCCGTTTCGAAAGCGTCGCGCCATGCGGCAACAATCTGTTGTCGAAACTTGCTGTCATGACTGCGGGCTTCAGCCTGAAGTGTCACAAATGGCATCACGACGTTGGTTGCGTCGCCACCTTGAATCACGCCAAGATTGCTGGAACCGCGACTTTTGCCCTTTCGAACAAGTCCATGCCAGCCGTTCTTCTGCAGTTGAGCCATCGCCATTGACGCGACGACAGCAGCGTTGACACCATTTTCCGGGTGAACTCCCGCGTGGCTGGCGATGCCTTCTATGCAGATCGTCAAGTTGTTTGCTCCCACGGCACCAGTGATCAAACTGTTCGGATCGCGTCCGTCCCAGTTGAAGCAGAGTTCCGGTTTACCAAGTTTGTTGGCGTTCAAGAAGCGTGCGCCGCGCAGTCCAATTTCTTCCTGCACTGTGAACAGCAATGTCAATGGTGGATAATCCAGCTTCTGAGTGATCGCCTCCAGAATCGCCGTCAGTACGACTGCACAGCCCGCTCGATTATCACCGCCGAGAGCTGTGTCTTTTGATTTCGGACGTATCCAATCGCCTTCGCGAACCGGCTTGCAGCCAACACACAATGGCACCGTGTCCATGTGAGCCATCAGCAGTCGTCGAGGCCCGTTGACGGTGCCTTTGAGTTTGACAATCAGATTGCCCGTCGTACCGCCCGCTGGACTTTTCTTGTGAGCGTTATCAATTGAAATTGCGGCCTCGGGCACCCCGGCATCTTTGAGTGCCTTTTGAATCCAGGCCGAGACATCATGTTCCTGACAGCTTCCACCGGAGATGGCAATCAGATCCATCACGCGTCGGATGGCTTTGTCTTCGTTCAATGAAATCACAAGTCTGTCCTTTCTGGGATTGCTACAATCACGTCGTCATCGACAATTGGTTGTCGTGCGATGAGTGGTGAATGATTCATGTATGGTTGCTGTGAACGATACAGAGTTTACTGCCGAATGGGTATGTGAAACGTGGAACTCCCAATCGGGTTGTTTCGGAATTGGTGACGAAATTCAGGAGAGCCAACATGACGCAGAATCCATACGTAGCAACGGAGTCTGATCCGCCCGCTCTGTCGAACGCTGCTCTACGAATTCGCCGATACGTCGGTTGGATTGCCGTAGGAGTCATAGCCGTGGTGCTGTTAACACCAATTGCGACAGTGGCAGTTGGGGATGGCAGGTTCGAACTCACGATTCGTGTGAATTCTGATCCCGCAATCGATCTGGAATCAATAAGGTTTGTCACTTGCTGGAAGCAAACAGATGCGACTTATCAGATCTCACAAACAGACGACCGATTTGGCGTTCCGTGGTCAAACGCAAGCGGAGATGTGGCCGATAAAAACTGGACGATCGATGTGCAATGTTCCGGTCGATATCACTGGGCAGGGATAGTGGACACTTACGTCGAACAGACATTTCTTGTCGTGGAATACGAATCGACAGCCAGCGGAGAGCGTGCGAAGCACCGAAAACAATTACTGATTCCACAAGGACGCGGCCCACGGAGTATGACGATCCAACTTCCGTGAGCTGCCAGTATACTTGTGATGAACACCAATCGCAGAGGTAACCACGAAATACATGAATGACACGAAAAAGAAGCGGATCTGTTTTACTTTCGTGTCATTCGTGTATTTCGTGGTTCAAAAATGCGATTCCGTTACGTCTGCTGTCGGCGGTCACGTCTGAGATGCTGCCAAGGCACGACAAACGAGCCACGGCGATGGGACCTGCAACAGGCGTCACAAAGGCCTCGCCAGTTTTCACTTTGACGCCGCCACTCAACAGTCCTGAACTGATCGCAACCAATTCTGCAATCACACTTCGGCTTGAAGGTTGTGGGATTGCCTTATCCTGCTGAGCATTTGCTTCTGGTGCAGCGTCCGGGTTCTGTTCTTGGCCGAGAGTGTCTTGATCGATTTTGTTCATATTAATCGACTCTATTCATAGATCGGACAAAATGTATTAAACGCCGATTCGCAGAAGACGCCCGGATCATTAAACCGTCGATGGCGATCCAGATCAGAGATAGATCGCATTTCTTCGTCGGAAAGTGCAAAATCAAAGATCTCAAGGTTCTCCTTCATGCGTGCAACGCTGGTCGTCTTCGGGATCACAGAGGTTCCGCGCTGCACCCCCCACCGCAGCAAAATTTGCGCGGCGGAACGATGTTTGTCCAATGTAATGGCTTGGACGATCGAGTGATCCAGCAATGATTCGTGCGGTGCGGCCATGCCAAGACTGTAGTAACTGGCGGCACCGAGAGGCGAAAATGCCGTGTAGGCGATGTTCTCCTGCTGACAGTATCGCAGAAGTTTTTCCTGTACCAGAAATGGATGCGATTCCACCTGCAGCACGGAAGGGCGAATACGAGCATACGACAACAGGTCTCGCAGCAGACTTGTTCCAAAATTACAAATACCGATGTGTTTTACCAGACCGTCATCAACCAGTTTTTCCATGGCCTGCCATGTTTCGCTGATCGGGACGCGAACTTCTTCCATGCGGGGATTTGTCGCCGCTGGATCCGAGAACCAGCCAGGTGGATAGCGGACGTCAAAGGGAATATATTTCTGCGCGATTGGAAAGTGGATCAAGTACAGATCCAGTTGCTTGAGCCCAAGATCGTGCAAGGACTTCTCACACGCCATTCGCACGTGTTCGGCAGAGTGATAAGTATTCCACAACTTCGAAGTTACCCACAGATCTTCGCGCTGGCAAAGTCCTGATTCAATTGCCTCAGCGATCCCGTGTCCGACTTCCTGTTCATTGCCATAGTCGCATGCACAGTCGAGATGTCGGTACCCGACGCTGATCGCCTGTTTGGCAACTTCCGCAGCGTTTGTCTTTTCGACTTTCCAGAATCCAAATCCTACGGCTGGCAGCGCGGCACCTGTGGACATCGGAAACGTGATCATATTGGCCTCAATTAAAACAGCGGGATTTGTGAAACTTCAGGAACCGTAGGCAGGTTTCTCCGAAACCTGTACCGAACAGTGTCGTTTGCGAGTACTTGATGAACGCTAACGTAACCACAAGCGACGCCGCTGGGTTGTCGATTTCGGAGAAATCGACCTACGGTTGATCACCGAAATTCGAGGATCAGAAGCATCAATCAAAAGAAGCTGGTACAATATCAGGCTAAACGGCCATTGTCTTCTGGTTGTCTGGAAGCGGGGTGACTTATTTTAATGCAGGGAGAGACATGATGAATGCGCAAGAAATGCTCGTTATCCTCAAGTCGTTGGACGAGGAACTTGAAAATGCCGATTCCATCCATCCGGATCATCGGAAGTCTCTCCAGTCGCTGACGCACGAGATTCAAAAGAAGCTGGCATCCGGTACACATCCGGACAACGCGGTGTCGATCGACACGGCGGTATCGGAGACTCTCTCGCAGCAAATGAAAAATGCCGCCATCGAATTCGAAGTGCGCCACCCGATCATTGGTGGGCTGGTCGCACGCTTGACCGATGGGCTTGCCGCAATGGGGATCTGATCTCTGAAATCAGATTAGTTGCAGTACGGCACTTCGCGTTTTGCTTGCGTCAAATGTTGCGTTAAGACCGGTCGTTCGTCAACAGGGCAGACGCTCAGGCAATTTTCCAGCAGGTCCATTGCTTCACCTGGCCGTCCGGCTCGCAGTGTCAGGATGGCATGATCGCGGCGTTCGCGATAGGAACCTGGAATCAGCATAGACAGGCGGCACTGGACGCGCCAGGCCGAGACCCACATTTCGCGATTGCCGAACAATGCTTTAAGATTGTGCAACATGCGAATCAAGATCGTTCGCTCATCGACAGGCTTGAAAGATCTGCGGATTTCAGCGGCAGGCAGTTCGGTGATGCCATGCAGCCATTCCACACATTCGGCTTCGTCCATAATGCGACCATTGTCGAACGCATCGACATACACATTTCCTGAATCTGTCTGAAGCCGTGTCAGGAAATGTGACGGAGCCGCGATCGGTTCCAGCGGAATACCTAATTCGTTGGCGACTTTTAAATAAACCAGCGATAGGGAAATTGGAATCCCGCGGCCAGTTTCAAGAACTCGATTCAGATAACTGGCATCTGGTTCCGAAAAACAGTCTTCATCGCCTCGAAGATTCAGTTCTTCGGTCATGTGGCGAATGAGCAATTTTAATTCTTCAAGATCAGAGCCCGCCTGAGTGACTGGATGCGTCAACCGGGCGATCGAACGTTGCAAAAGTCGTCGAGTCGGTTCAAACGATAAATCGGTTTGGCCGTCGCGAGCAATTTCAAGTGCGGCTGTGACGAGATCAACGTCGGTTTCGCGACGGACCAGACGCATGAATTGCTGGTCATGTTCAAATAGTTGGCTATGCGACATGGATGATGATTCGGCAGGATTCGGGGGAAGCCGGAATGATTTGAGAACTGGTCCATGAACAAGAACCGGTGAGACCCAAACTATAACCGCGACTTTCAAGTGTTACAATGGCGACTGCTGGAGCGAAATTCCACATCCAATTCGGAAAATTCATTGTTCTGCAGCTATTACGCCTTTGTCGCTGCTTCCATGATCTTCTGTTCGGTCGCCTCGGATCGGCTGAATTCGCCGGTCAGTACACCTTCGCTCAAAACGAGGATGCGATCGCTGACAGTGAGAAGTTCTGGAAGTTCGCTTGACGTGACAATGATCGCCATGCCTTCTGACGCAAGTCGTTCCATCAACAGATACAACTCCGCCTTCGCACCAATATCGACCCCGCGAGTTGGATCATCCAGCAGCAGGACTTTCGGATTTGTCAGCATGCAGCGACCGATGATACACTTTTGCTGATTGCCGCCACTTAATGTTGTGATCATGGCTTCGGGCCCGTCTGTCTTCACGGACATCGCCTGAATCTGACTTACTGCCGCTGCCGTTTCGCTGCTGTGTGAGATGATTCCAACCGATGCCACATCGCTTAAAGCACAGACCGTGATGTTTTCGCGAACAGACATGTGAGCAAAGAGCCCGAGTCGCTTCCGATCCTCAGTCACCATGGCGATACCGGCTTGCATTGCTTGTGAAGGATGCCTGAACTTTCGTGGTTTGCCTTCGAGCAGGATTTCACCCTGAGGTGACAGTTCGCTGGCTCCAAACAGGCACTCCAGCAGCTCAGTGCGGCCCGCTCCCATCAGACCAGCGATGCCGAGAATCTCACCGCGATACAGTTTCAAATTTACATCCTGCAACCGCCAGCCGCGAGAATGTCCCGGCCAAGGAAGTGAAAGATGTTTGGTTTCTAAAACGACAGCGGAATTTTGTTCGGTGGCGTGTTTCTTACTCGGCGCGATATCACGACCAACCATCAAATGGGCGATGGCACGCGGCTTTGTATCGACGCGACTCACCGTTTGGACGAACTGCCCATCACGAAGAACGGTAATGCGATCTGCGAGGTGAAAGACTTCCTCCATCTTGTGTGAGATATACAGAATCGTCACGCCGCGCAATCTGAGTTTATCAATCACGCGGTACAGCCTGGCGACTTCTGATTCCGTCAGCGCGCTGGTAGGTTCGTCCATGATCAGGATTTCGGCTTGCAGCGAAAGCGCTTTCGCAATTTCTACCAGTTGTTGATCGCCGACTCGCAGAGTACTGACGGATGCCCACGGCGAGATGTTCGTATCCAGTTCAGCCAGCAGAGCGGCCGCGCGGTCGTCCATTTCGCGCTGATTCAGAATTCCTGGCCATGAACGCGATTCGCGACCCAGAAAAATATTTGCAGCGACAGACAACTGCTCCACCAGATTCAGTTCCTGGTGAATGATGCTGACGCCCGCATTCTCTGCATCGCGGGTGCTTGAAAAATGCACTGGGTTATTGTGTAGCCAGAGTTCGCCTTCAAAGTCACTGATCACGCCGGAGAGAATCTTCATGAGCGTGCTTTTGCCCGCTCCATTTTCGCCCATCACGGCGTGCAGTTCACCGGGAGCGACATCGAAACTGACGTTGTCCAACGCACGGACCGCCCCGAATTGTTTGCCAACGTTGCGAATTGAGATGATAGGGTTCATGTGTGAGTCCGATGGAGACTGTGTTTTCGTGTTATGGCTAGCCGAAGGCGCAGGTGTTGTCGCTGACTTAGGATTCAACAATATCTGTGGCGACGATCTCTGACTCGTTTAACCCATGGCCGATAGGCCCGGTCGTCTGTGCCTGGCCTATCGGCCACGGGTTAAACGAAACGCAGAAATCACCGTCGCTGGCAGCCTTACCTTACCTTACTTTACTTTCGTTTCACTTCAATCAAACCACGAACAAACAATATCCCTGCGACGATAATCCCAAACACAACTGCATGCCAGGAACCGAACCAGGGTTTGTCTCGGAAGAACAACATGAATGACATCCCTGCGAGTAGACTAAGTACCGGTATCGCGGCCCAACCCACCAAGGTTCCGAAGAACGGACGTCGAGTCGAATTTGATCCCCGCTGACTGAATGTCACTGCCATCACCACGACAATTCCAACAATCATTCCTTCATAGACGTCGGCCCCTGTGCCAACAATTTTATTGACAGAATCAATCACAGTTCGCAGGAATAAACAACCGAGGACTGTGCCGAAGATCGTGCCAACGCCCCCTTGCAGCGAGCAACCTCCGATGACGGACGCTGCAATTGCATTGAGTTCATAACCCCGAGCCAGAATATCGGGCTTGGCCGAACCTGTGTCTGCGAAGTAGACAATGCCAACCATAGAAGCCACAACGGAACCAATCACATAGGCCAGCCATTTCAGGCGATCGGTTCGAATGCCACTCAGCTTCGCCGCTTGTTCGTTACCACCCATCGCGTGCAGATGGCGTCCAATAACCGTGCGGCTCATCAAAAACCAAATGGCAAGGGCCAACAGAATAAATACGATCGAGACACTGGTGACGTTTTTCAAAGTGTCGCGCAGAGCCAGGTCTGGAAAGTCGATCTGTGACTTGTTATTCGTCACGGCCTGAGTCAATCCGCGACTAAAACTGCGCAGCCCGACGAGCGTCGCGAGCGTGGCGATAAAGGGAGGCAGTCCAACGCACGTGATTAACCATGCGTGCAAAGTCCCTACCATGGCGCCGGAAAGCAATGCTCCAGCTCCAGCCATGATAACCGCAGATGTTGCCAGATGACCTTCGCGAAATCCTTCCGGGTCCAGAATAATCAACAGACTGCCGAATACTGTGGCGCTCATTGCAATCACCGATCCGCTCGACAAATCAATGCCGCCAGAAATAATGATCACCGCGCTGCCAAGCGCAAAGAAGCCGAGCAGCACTGTATTGCGGATGATGAGTTCAGCCGAACTGCCGGGGTTCTTCCAGTATGTGTGTCCTGGATCCAGCACCATCGTCACGATGACCACAGCCAGCCATGCCAGAATGAGTTTGAATTCGACGGATGACCACAATCGACGGAGGAAACTGGGGGCGGTAGAATGCATGCGAGAAACTGACTTTTCTTGTACCCTAATGTTGCCATTCTGGCTCAGTGGGCCAGTTTCCTTCGAGTTTACCGATTATTCAAAAAGCGATCCACGATGAAACGCAGCATCCGGAGACTGACGTCTCACGGCTCGCCGGATCCCAGCGAGCGGGGGACGTCGGTCCCCTGATTGCGATTCCTTCGATTTGCAATGACCACTCAGCAACGTTCGTTTCACTACGAACTCGTCAGTTTGTACTCTGCCAACCATGCCTTAAAGTCCGAATAATTCATGAACTGAACGCCCGGTCCGAAGTCTTTGAACATCTCCGCATTCAGCGGGGATCCAGAATCAGGCACAACGACTTTCAAACCTGTGTCGCGAATATTGCCGCCAGGTTCAGTCATCTTTGGAAACAATTCGGCAACCGTTGCGTCATCGCCGTTCAGTTTCGCAAATACATACTTGACCGAGTCGTAGCCCATGCCAAAGGGATTCTGCACAACCATTGCATCGATCATGCCTTCGCCCATTTGCTGAATGGCCAGTTGTTCGGCATCGAAAGTGACGATTGTGAATTTGTCGCGAACGTTCTTTTCCTTTACAACATCCACGATCGCTGGAGCGTTGTAAGACCAGATACCAACAAGGATATTCAGGTTCGGATTTTGATCGATTGAGTCGCGTACATTGTCACGAGCGCGACTGCGGTCGGTATCATCGACACGTCGGCCTTTCTGCACGTACTTGTCGCCGACTGCACTCGTGAAACCATCCATTCGCTGATAAGCATTCATCTGGCTGTCCAGTCCCACGAACTGCACATACTCACCACCGGCTGGTTGCAGATTGATTGCTGCAGTGCCGAGAACCTTGCCTCCCTGAATATTGTTCGTGCCGACGTAAAATTCGCGAACGCTCTGAAACTTCTCCTCGAAGTCGCTATCGAACGTTCCGATGATGACTCCTTTTTCCTTTAGCTTCTTCAGTTCATCGACAACTGCAGGATTGGATGCTGACGTTGGAGAAATAATGACGGCGGCAATGTCGTCCTGAGTTCCGTATTGACGCAGCTTTTCGATTTGACCTTCGTCGGTGCCGTTGTTTGTATCCATGCTGGCAGTAAAGCCTTTGTCCTTCAGCTTCAGATCTTCGACAGCCTTGTCGATCCCAGCTCGTGCTGCGTCCCAAAACGGTGAGTCCGTATTGTTCAGAAGAATGATACGCTTTGTGCCGGATGCTGCAGAACTTGTCTCAGTACCCGGTCCGGAACCAGTCTTGGCGCTTCCAGAGCCTGTCGAGTCGCTGCTATCGGAGCAGCCCAGCAAGAAAATAAAGCTGAAACCAGCGAGCCAGCCGAGGCGTAGAGATCGTTGAAGCATGACAAGAACCTTGTTACTACAGGTGGGGTGTATTTGCTGGGTTAATGTGTCAAGTCCAGCAGATTTGAGCGATTCTATCGGTGTCAATTCCTCGCTACAAGCCGTACGGGCGGCGGAATAGAGGATACTGTTTCTCTGGCTGAAGCTGATCGATCAAAACAGGTTAGTTTCATTGCCGGTGAAGTCTCTGTTTCGTCGGTGAGTATGCCAGCTTAAACCCGCTGTGACCGTTTTGTACACAGTGCATGGGATGCTACAATCCTGACGTGGAAAACTATTCGTCTGGAAGTTTGAGCGGCAATGGGCGTTCATACGACCTCGCTTGTATCAGTTGCGTTTCCAAATGTCGTCATCAAAATCAGTTAACCGCATTGCATTGCCGCCTTCCGTCAGAACCCTGATGCGTCGGGTTAAACTACGACTGCGTCGAGATGCGATGCTCTCGGGATTGCTGTTGCTCGTCTGCTGCGCCGCGCTTGTCTTTTGGGCCACGACAACTCTTGACTTCGGATGGTTCCAACTGCAGAAGCTGGAACTTCCCGTTGGTCTGCGTGCGATTCTGCTGGCGGTGTTATTGCCAAGTGGATTGTTGTTGTTGGCAGCTCGTGTCGTGTTTCCATTATTCCGACGTCTACGAGATTCTGACATCGCGCTGCTGGTTGAACGAAGGTTTCCGCAGTTTCAGGACAGACTGATTACCTCCGTCGAATCTTCAAAAGCAATCGCAGACGATGGGCCGCTGGTGAAGCCTATGCTCGAACGCACGGCTCGTGAAGCAGCATCTATGGCCAGCAATGTGGCAGCCAATGATGTTTTCGATGCGTCCAGTCTAAAGCGACTTGGTTTAATGTCCGGTGGATTAATGCTGTCTGTTGCGGTTTTCGGAATTGCCAGTCCGCAAAGTCTGACACGATGGTGGAACGCATTTGTTCGATGCGATGAAATCTATTACCAGAGAACGACGGATCTTGTACTCCACGCGGTGTCACAACCGGGTGATCGTCGGATCGCGTTTAAGCCAATCGGTGAACAACCGGCCGATGAGCAACAGCAACTGACATATCGACATTCGCGTGGAGCGGATTTGGAACTCGAGATGACGGTGCCCGACGGTGGACCTCGGGAAGGGCAGTCGTGGGTCGTTCCGGATCGCGTGCGAGTTGATTTGATTCGCGTCGATGGATCGCGAAGTCGGACCTATGTGTCTGCAACTTCTGAACGAACATTCCGATTCGTTGTCACGCGACTTCAGGAACCCGTCGAAATCGAATTGCTGGCAGGCGATTATCGTACGCGAACGCCCTATCGAATTGATGCCGTCAATCCGCCTGGAATTGATCAGGTGCAGGTCTTTTGCACATATCCCGAATACACTGGCTGGAATCAATTGCGCGAGCGGACATTAACTATCACTGGCAGCGAAATTCAGTTGCCAATTGGGACGTCATTTGAATTAGTGGCCGGCAGTAGTAAGCCTCTTCAGGCTGTACGAATTGTGTCGGACCAATTTGAATTGTCCGGGGACCGTGATTCGTCGCGATTGATGATACGCGATGAACAAACGTCGGCGAACACGGGCAGCGGAGCATTGATATCAGCCGATGGCAGACAGATCACGGCCCGGATGGTGATCGTCGCGCCGACACTAGTGCCTGTCGATAGGGCGACCGATCCGTCGGATGTAACTGATCCGTCTGATCCGTCAAAAAACGGTTCCGAAATCTCATCACTGCAGATTCCGGCGAGCACTAACCTGAGATTCTTTCTGCATGACGACGATGACGTGATGTCGGTGAGCCCCGAGACTCTGCGCGTCCAGGGGATTCCGGATGGGCCGCCCGTGATCGTTGCGCAGATGAAGGGTGTGGGCAACGCAGTGACGCGGTTGGCTCGGATTCCAGTCGCTGGTCGCATTCGAGACGACTATGGATTGAGGTCGGCAGGATTCGAGTTCCTGGTTGATGACGAATCGACATGGCGGCCACGGCCGTTTCGACAAGTGCCGGGGATCAATGCGACCGATTTCGATTTGCAGCGGAATGATGATGAGCCATTTGAAGTCTTCGATCTGCAACCTTTGGAACTCTCTGACGGGCAGACCTTGACATTGTCTGTCGTGGCTTCGGACGACAATCAAATGCCTGCTCCTGCTGTGACACGAAGCGAGCCGTTGCTGTTTCGCATTGTGAGCAACGAAGAACTATTGTCGCTGCTGTACACGCGCGAGATTTCTTTGCGTAACAGATTCGAAGAAGTCATTGCACAGTTGGAAGAGGTACGAGAAGATTTGCAGTTTCATTCTGATGTCGCTCGCCGCGTTGATGCAGCAGCCACGGCGGCAAGCGCGGAAGATCGTGCGAGTTTGAATACGTCTGC
>Ga0335398_10001286_pt1 | contig 43311 bp, 44 predicted proteins | sample BON03_FD_205742 | JGI IMG/M metagenome (GOLD analysis project Ga0335398, IMG submission 205742) | Freshwater microbial communities from Lake Bonney liftoff mats and glacier meltwater in Antarctica - BON-03 (spades assembly) (version 2) | ecosystem: Environmental > Aquatic > Freshwater > Ice >... | reverse complement strand
TGTTTACCTTCACCGTGGACTGCTCTGCCGTGTGGCGTGGCTTCATGTGGAGGTAATACGTGGTTTTCACGCCGCGCTTCCACGCGCCCATGTAGATGGACATCAGGTCACCGATGTCGCGCGTCTCAAGGTACATGTTGCGACTGATGGCCTGGTCGATCCACTTCTGTGCCCGGGCAGCAACTTCTAAGAAGGAATACGGCGAAAGCTGGAAGCTGGTCTTGAAGGTGTCCTTCAGAGCCTGCGGGATTGACTCAATATTTTGGATGTCGCCTTGGCTCCGAAGAATATCTTCGCGAGTGGACTCCCAGAGGCCACGCTCACGCAGAGCTTCGACGAGGTTGCGGTTGATTTCCAAGAACTTGCCAGAACTAGTGGACCGGCTAAAAATCTGGGAGAACTGAGGGTCAAGCCCCGGTGTGGTTCCTGCGACCAACCCGATGGAGGCAGTGGGGGCAATTGCCATCAACGTTGCGTTGCGCATGCCGCCCTTGACTTTCTCGCGCAGACGGTCCCAATCCAAACGCGTGGTGCGGTTCACCTCAATGGGGACGCCACGATCAGCTTCGGTGAGGTCCACAGTGTCCAGCGGCACGATGCCCTGAGACCAACGGGAACCTTCGAAGTTGGGGTAGGAACCGCGTTCTTGGGCCAGGTTCGCTGACTCGTCGATGGCCGCGTAAGACACGTGTTCCATGATTTCGTCGATCAGGTCGTATGATTCTTCGCTTTCATAGCTGTAGCCAAAGCGCTCGATGACATCGGTGAAGCCCATGACGCCCAAACCGACCGCGCGGTTTTGTTCGTTGGAGTAGTCGGCTTCCGCCACGCTGGAGCGCGTGATGTCGATGAGATTGTCCAGCTGACGCACAGCGATACGGGCGCTTTCCTCGATTTTGCTCCAGTCCATCGCCCCGTCGACCACGTGCTGCGAAAGGTTGATGGAGGCAAGGTTGCACACCGAGACATTGTCCACATCTTGGGGAAGGCAAATCTCCGTGCACAGGTTGGAGAGGTGAATAGTGCCCGAGTTGTTGTTAAGTGCACGATTGTTGATGGTGTCTTTCCAGGTCAGCCACGGGTGACTGGTGCCCTGAAGAGAGATCAGAATTGATTTGAACTGCTCTCTTGCACCGATTTTTTTGAACATGTTGAGCGTGCCTGATTCGGCCATTTCGACATACTCGGCGTACCGCTTAGAGAAAGCTGAGCCGTACAGTTCGTTAAGATCTTGGACCTCGAGCGGGTCAAAAAGGTACCAGGGCTCATCGTTTTCGACGCGCTTCATGAATTCGTCTGAAATCCACACCGCGGTGTTGGCGGTGCGGGTGCGACGGTAGGGGTCGCCGGAGTTTTGACGGAGGTCAAGGAACTCAGGAAAGTCCAGGTGCCAGTTCTCTATGTAAAAGCACAGGGCGCCAAACTTCTTGCCTCCGCGGCTCACCGCGCGCAACACAGAGTCAATGGTGTGCATGAAAGGAATGGGTCCCGTGGACGAGGTGTTATTCGAGCGGATAGGAGAACCCTGCGCGCGAAGTTTGGTCACAGCAAGACCGATGCCCCCGGTGCCTTTGGTCAGCCACATCACGTCGCGAGTGGTTTTTGCGATGTGCTCGATGTCGTCTTGCATTTCCATGACGAAACAGTTGGCCAGCTGAGGGTAGCTGGTGCCACCGTTGACCAAGGTAGATCCGGCAGCCAAATATTCGAGCTTCGACATTTTTTCGTAGAACGTCAGAGCGTGAGCTGTGGGGTCCTGCTCATTGAGCGAAAGACCCATGGCAATGCGCATCCAGAAGTACTGGGGAACCTCAAGAGGGTCACCGTTGCGACCTTTGATGCCGTAGCGGTTGTTCAACGTGACAACACCGATGTACTTCAACAGACCATCGCGGGTAGGCTCAAGCGCCTTCGCAAGACGGTCAAAGTCAAACATCTGGACGAGGCGTTCGTCGAGCAGACCTTCATCCACACCGCGATGCACATTCTCTGCGAAATGCTGAGCATGGAGAGCTTTAAGTTCTTCGGGGGATTCGTAGTCACCGAGGACTCGCTTGTAAATGGTCTTTACAAGGAGACGCGCAGCGACAACATCGAAGGCCGGGTCGTCTTTGACGTTCTGCAGGGCCACCTGGATGACCGCTTCGTCGAGCTGCTGGGTGCTAATACCGTCAAAAAGAGTCAATTCGAGTTCGCTGGCAATCTGGGTAACCCACGCTATGGAATCTTCGAGTCCCTCGGCAGCGCGCTCAATCGCGAGGTTAATTTTGTTGGCGTCGTAAGGCTCTTTTTCGCCGTTGCGCTTGACCACCGTGATGTTCATACTGTTGCTCCTCTTTTCTAACCCGCTGGGGGACCCCGCACTGTCGTGTTTCTGCCGTTTTCTGTCTTACTCAGTGCTCAGAGGACACTTCGTACTTAGACGGCTTAACCACTATATATGCCGGTCCTGACAATTCCCAGACCCCACATCTTGTGGGCGTGTCCCCCACAGGTGTGGACAACTTTGACCAGTTATCCACAGGGAGGGTGATTTTTTCTTCCCTCTAAAGGCCACTATTTCAGCCACCTGTGACACAAGATCTGGGCCATAGGCTAGGGAGACTGTGAAGAAATACGCTGACCTGTTGAAAACTCGGGGAGTTGCCCGAATTATTTCGGCCCAACTGACTGCCAGACTTCCGTCCGGAATGCTGTCGCTGGCATATCTGCTTCATATTGAACACATTTTCGACTCTTATGGACTCGCCGGTCTCGTGTTGGCTGCGACCAGCCTCGGTCAAGCCCTTGCCGGGCCATTGACATCTCGGCGGATGGTGCACTGGGGAATGCGCACCGTCATCAGCATCACGATTGTTGTGTCGATTATCTCCATGGCCGGGATTGCCTTCATTGCCATGCCCATTGGGGGCTACATGGCCGTGGGGTTCCTCGGTGGCCTCGCCACACCCCCCATTCAGCCGGCCGTTCGCACGATTTATCCCACCATGGTGAACTCTAAACAACTCACCCCACTGTTTTCTTTGGATGCTTCAGCCCAGGAAATCATCTGGATTGCCGGTCCGGTGGCCACCACGTTTATTGCTACACAAATTTCGACAACCTGGGCCATTATGGTGGCCGGAGCGTTCCTTATCGGCGGTGGGGCATGGTTTCTTTCGTGTCGGGAAGTCGGCACCGTCACTATTCCGCCAAGCCGCAACAAAATGGGTGTCGTGCTGCGTAAACCAGCCGTTCTCCTCGCCACCGTTGTGGGTTTCTTGCTCATTGGTGCCGCTGCCGCCGTGGAAGTTGCTGTGGTGTCGGTCTTTGGCGAACAGGGTGCACTAGCCGGTTACGTGCTCGCCATTTGGGCTTTTGGATCGATTGTGGGCGGGTTGGCGCTTGGCGGCTTAGCCATTGGACCCTGGGCATTGGCGACCAGGATGGCGGCGGTGTTTATCGGAATCTCGCTTGCCGGTCTCATCCTTGATTTCTGGTGGATTTCCTTTGCCCTGTTGATTGCCGGAGCAGGTATCGCTCCGGCTCTGGCCGTGATGTTTGCCATCGTGTCATCGAGTGTCAAGTTCTCTGACACCGCAGAAGCCTACGGTTGGATGGGCTCGGGGCAGCTTGTGGGGGCCGCGTTAGGCTCAGCTATTGCGGGCTTTGCCATCGACGGTTTTGGCTCGGTTGGAGGATTTGTCGCCGCCGCCGGGTTTGCTCTCGTCGGCGCGTTAGTGCCGACAATCTTCAAACGCGCTCATCCTGATTTGCGGGGAAAAGATCCCTCCCCTATTCCTGACACCGAACCGCTCACGACCATTACGGACCAGCCCTAAGACGCTGCCCCAGGATTATGGACAGGGGGCGACCCCTCTCCCCAGGCGAGCGTCGTCACGATGTTATGGCGCTGGGTCCCCTAGGGCGCCGAGAAGGAAACTGTCACGCGTGGCCTCCACTTTACGTTCGCTTGCGTGTTTCTGATTAAAAGCACTGGTCCCATCGACGCCACAAATGCTTAAAATGTTCCCGGCCCCGCCGGGGTGTTGGTCGACCCAGGTTGTGAGGTCGTAGACGGAGCCATCAATCGCCGTCCAGCAACTTTCCGCAGAGTTGTGGGTGGCCACGAGCTCCAGCGTGAGAAGCTGTGTCCCCCCGGAATCCGGGGTCACCGATTCGCTCTGCGAGACGACGGTGTCTTCCACCGTGGGGGCCTCATCGCCAGCGTCTTGTGCGCAGGCGGTCAGGGCAAGAACGACGACGGCGCCCAGAGCGCTAAGCCGTGCACAAGCTTGGGTTCGAGTCATCTTCTGCTCTCTCTGTTTGGGGAGGGAAACGCTGGTCACAGGAAAAATAACATAGTGCGCCTGCGTAGATGGCGCGCAGCCCTTCTCACGCCCCGTTGATGGTCTCCGGCCTAGCCGGCACGGATCTGAGGGGGTCCCATCAAATCAACGGTTCTCGATTCGCCCGGGGACCGCCGGGAGTTCTTCCATTATGGAAGCTGGGGCGCCAATCCGGTCTTCCCACGTTGCCTTAGCGCCCGAGTGCCCCGCTAAGACGAGGAACGTTATCGCCGCGATGGCTAATGAGACCACCGCGACGGCAATGACGCGTGATAACCAGACAGCGGCTGTTGTCTTCCATCGGGAGGTAACTGCCCACCCAATGCTGGCGAGGGTGAACAGAGCCGTCAGCGGAAATACGGTGTCTCCCAGTTCGGCGTGCACCCCGGGCCATCCGACACGCTCCTGAAGTGCCTCACCGGATTTCACGGCGACATACGCCGACGCGGTAGCAATCACACTGGCTCCCAGCGCCACCGGGAGATAAGGCTTGCGAAGTCGAGGAAAGACCATGACGACAATCATCGCCAAGGCCGCAAGGGGAAGCATGACAATTACGATATGGATGATGAGCGGGTGCAGGGGAAGCCCGGTAAAGAGGTCAAACAAGCTCTGGGAGTCTCCGGGAGTCAGCATTGCGCAATGGTATGAAGCAATCCTATGAGTGCGGTGAGTGGCCGGCATTGCGCCGGGAGGCTTATATTACAACCATGTCTTTTCCTCCCACTATTTCCTCCTCCCGTAAAGTTCGTGGCACCCTCGACATCCTGGCCGGTGTGTTAATCATTGCCGCCTATGTGGTCTTACTTCAAGGCCAGATCGCTGAAGGCACCTTTAACCCGGGGAAACATTTCGCTTATTTGACTAACCAGACCAGCTATTCGAACATTGTTGTTCTGCTGGCCGGTGGCATCCTCTCCTGGCGCAGACCCTTCGACACCGAGCTCTACGTCACTGTCCGAGCAAACTTTGTTGCCTACGCCTTCGTGGTGGGAGTGGTCTACAACGCTCTTCTCCGCGGACCCGATGACTTTGGTTTTCACAACGAAGTGACCCACATTGTCATCCCGGTGTACCTCGTGGCCGACTGGTTGCTTCGCGGGACCCGACCAAGGATCGGGTGGAAAACGGTGTGGATTGGCGTGTCCTACCCGATCGTGTGGGTGGGTATTACGTTGCTGCGAGCGCCTTTCGTGGAGTGGTACCCCTACTTCTTCCTCAATCCGGAGGAAGTGGGAGGCTGGTCGGGTGTCACGATGTATATCGCGGGAATCACCGCCATTTTTGCCATTGTGGTTACAGCGATGGTGTGGGTCAACCACCTGCACCTGAAGAAAGTTGCCGGCCCTCAAGGGCTTTCGTCGACCGCGACACTCTCGTCGAAACAGCGAAGCGTTCGTTGACGAGCGGTGGTTTAGTCCTTTTTAGGTTTTTTGCGAAGTGTGGAGGACAAGCCATAAACGCCCCATCCCAAGAGCAACACGGTGGCGACCCAGGCTAAAAGCGGATCAGCCTCAAACGCCGACTCACGAATAGTGATCCACAAAGCGATAGACAACACTCCCGTTATGACCAAGGGGCTCCACATACTCCTATCGTAGAGAGCTTTAAGTCCCCGACTCTCCTCTACCTGGAACACCACGCCCTCGGGTGGTGTTGGCGCCATACACTGGAAGCTATGAGCACACCCTGCATTGTGATTGCCACCTTCACGCCCGTTGAGGGAAAAACCGATGACGTTATCGCGGTATTAGAAGACGTCATCCCTGATGTTCACCAAGAAGAAGGGTGCGAACTTTACGCCCTACATCAGGAGGTCACCGGTCACCTGGTGCTCGTGGAAAAGTGGACCAGCCGAGAACTTTGGCGGATTCACAGTGGAGCCGACACGGTCACGAGAATTCAAGCAGGCCTTGCAGGCTTGCTTGAGGGCGAGGCCGATGTCCGCGAAATGTATGGCCGCGCCGTGGGAGTAGAGACTCACGGCGCTCTCTAGCCATCAGGCTCACCTCCACCGGCGTGGGGGTGTCGAGAAAACATGTGCCAAATCCCGCGAGCCTGCTCCCTGCCTTAGGGCGTGAAGCTACGTTAGGGGAATGGACACGCTGTATGGTCACGTCACTATCCGGGCGGCTCAGCCTGGCGAGGTTGATTCTCTCCTGGAGCAATCAACACAGTTGCTGACAGCGATGTATCCCCCCGAAAACTGCCATCTTGTCTCTGCCGAAGCCCTCACGGGCCCTGGCACGGTGATGCTGGGTGCCTTCCTCGGGGAAATCGCTGTGGGCATCGTGGGTCTTTTGTCCCATAGCGATGGCGCCAAGGGCGAAATCAAGCGACTGTTTGTCTCACCCGCGCACCGCGGCGCAGGCATCGCCACAGCGCTGATGGACCAGGTGGAGTCCACTGCCCAAGAGTGGGGTCTGGCCCTGATTCAGCTAGAAACGGGGGTTCGCCAACCCGAGTCAATATCCTTGTACTCACGGCTGGGCTACACCACAAGGGGCCCTTTTGGCACGTACCGTGAGGATGATTACAGCATTTTTATGGAAAAGAAGCTGGGCTGAAAAGGACCACTGTCCCAGGGGGCAACCCTTTAAGCTATGGCCATGGTCGCCGTAGTACTGCCGCGTGTTCAATGGGGTGACCCCTCCTCACCCCGCGAGGTGTTGATGGTTCATGGGTTGGGCTCCTCCGCTCAGACCTGCTGGCACCTGATGGAAGCCCTCGCGCAGGAAGGTTGGTATGCCACGGCCGTCGATCTGCGAGGCCACGGCTTGGCCCCGAGAGCCAGCAGCTATCGGATTGACGACTTTGCGGAAGATATCGAGCAGGTGAAACCTTCCCACGAGGGACCGTGGGATGTGGTGATAGGCCACTCCATCGGCGCTGCCAGCGCGATTGTGGCAAGCGCTCACCTCCTGACCTGGGCCCAGTCGTTGATCCTTCTTGACCCGGCAGTAAAGCTCGATGATGCCACCAGAAACCTGGTCCTCGAAAACCAGCGACTGGGCCATAGCGCTCACGGGGTGGAGGAAGTTACCGCTCTTCACCCGCACTGGCATCCTTTAGATATTCAGCTCAAGGTCGACGCCCACCGCGCTGCGAGCTTGTGGGCACTCGAGAGAGCAGTGCTCGATAACGACCCGTGGGATGTGGAAGAGCAGGCCCGGGCCCTCACTATTCCCACCCACGCCATCGGTGCGCAACCGGATCTTGGCAGCATGTTTTATGGGGCACCCGTCGAGGAACTCTTAGCGCTCAACCCGAACTGGACCTACGAAATGTTGAGTGGTGCCGGACACAGCCTGCACCGCGATAAGCCAGAGGCAACCTTCCAGGCGATCCGGACGGTCCTAGGCTCTCGGTCCTAGGGTTGGGGCCTACCCTTTAAGAGTTTTGATCAGCCCGGTCGCAGGGCTTGGGTTATTGACAATGCGGGCTATTTCTTCCGCCATCCGGGGCCTCACAATGTGGTCAAGGCCCTCGACCCGGGTCGTCGTGACCCCTCGCATGCGTTCGAGGACGCGCAGTCCCGCTGAGGATAAGAAAAAATCTCTTGTGCCATAGACCAGGTCTATCGGCGCGGTTACCTGAGACACATCCTCCACCGTGGTCTGTGACTCGATGCAGTTCTCTAGCGACAGTGTGAACGCCCGCCAGTTTTCTTCCGTGACCTCCAGCAGGTTTTTAATCGGTGATAGCTGGGACAGCGCTTTCGCCCCGGCAGTCATAACGGAAGGGTTGGCCTGCATGTAGTCCAAAAGGTGACGATACGCGTCCATCTGTAACCGCTCCAACGGGTGCACAATAGTGTGGCCGGGCAGGTAGACCGGCGGCGCGACCAGGACCAGGTGCTTCACTCGGCTTTTGTACACCGCTGCATAGCGGTTGGCAATCAACGCTCCCAAGGAGTGGCCCACCAGTGTGACCGGCCCTTTGATACGCAAAGACTTAATGGTGCCGGCAACGGCGGCGACATGTTCTTCGAGGGTGAAGTGCGCTTGCGGTGGGTTCGGCGAGTAGCCAAATCCGAGAAGGTCCATGGCAATCACCCGATGATTTTTTCGCAAGAGCGGGACGACGTGGGTGAAGGTGACCGAGGAGGATGCGATTCCGTGCAGAAGAATAATCGGTGGACCTTCGCCCTCATCCACGGCAACGTGGAGCACAGGTGCGGTGTTTACTCCAAAAAACTCACTCCAGCGCATACCTTTAGTATCCCTGAAGGGAGAGCAATCGGCGTTCGAATACCTCTTGTGTGAGAAATTCGCCGTTGCTAAAGTTGGTATTCTCACCGCACACTTGCCTCGTGTGCGTCCGCCAAGGAGGACCCGTGTCACAGTCTGAACGCCAGGACGCTCCCTCGATCGAACGCGTGGCACTGTCGCGTCATCTGCGGGAATCTACTATGCGCGAGCACAGAAATGCCGAAGCGAGCCCGTTCATCGTGGGCCTCCTCGGGGGCGCTCTCACCCTGGAAGATTACTCCCGCTACCTGGTCAATATGGCCTGGCTGTATAAGTCTTTGGAGGAACAGTGCACACAAGGCGAACCCCTCGAAGGCTCCCAGGGTATCTGGGATCCACGTCTGAACCGCGGGGATTCAATCACCTCTGACCTCCGTCACCTGGGAGTAACCGAGTGGGAGACGACCACCACGCCATCACGGGCGATGGCCAGCTACATCGCACACGTGGCGAGCATGGACGGCCGAAGCGACCCGAGGCTTATTGCTCACCACTACACCCGTTACCTCGGTGACCTCTCTGGTGGCCAAGGCATTGCCGCCCTTGTGGCCCGCCACTACGGAGCCACCAAAGACCAACTGTCGTTTTACCGATTCGAGGGCATTGAGAACTTGGTCCGCTTTAAGGAAAGCTACCGCGAAGCCTTGGATTCCATCGTCCTGAGCGCCGCACAGCACGCCACGATTATTGCCGAGGCTAAACACGCATTCGTCAAAAACCAACAGGTGTTTGACGATCTGACCACCGCTGCCTAACCACACCACAATCGTTATCAAATAGTGCGAGAAACTCGCTTTTGTGGGCTTATTGTTGTGCAATGACCCTCTCGCGTTTAGCCCTCGTTGCCGCCCTCACTTCCACCCTCGCCCTGGCCGGCTGTTCCAGCGCACAGCTGGAGAGTCCCCCGCAAGACATGGCGACTTCCTACCTCGCTGAAGAAAGTTCACTGGATAGCAGCGCCGTCGACACAGGCTCGGGTGAAGCATCACAGGCTAAAAATATTGAAGAGCCCGGCGTCATCACCACAGGCTACTTATCGCTCATTGTCGACGCGCCCAGTGCCAGCGCTGATGCCCTCACCGAGATTGTCACTCAAGCCGGGGGCCGCATCTCCTCTCGCTCCGACTATTCCCCGGTGGATTTTGGCTCCCCCAGTGCCTATCTGGAGGTGCGCATTCCTTATGACGGACTGGACGCTTTGGTAACCGCCATCAGTGAACTGGGCGTCGTCCAAGAATCTTCCATCAACACCTATGACGTGTCCTTGCAAAAAGTTGACCTCGATGCCCGCCTCGAGGTTCTTCAGTCGGCAAAAGACCGTCTCGCCACGTTGCTCGAGCAGGCAGAAACCATCAGCGATGTTGTCGCCATTGAAACTGCTCTGGCGGATCGCCAGGCAGAATTGGATTCTTTGACCGCGCAGCGGGAGTACCTCAGTGATCAAACCCTCTTTGCCACAATCAGCGTGAACCTCTCTACCCCGGCAGGCGCTATGCCGACGGAGTCCGAAGGCTTTGTCGACGGCCTAATGCGCGGGTGGGCCAGCATTCTTGCCTTCTTGGCGGGAACCGTTGTGTGGGCCGGGATTCTCCTGCCCTGGCTCGGGGTCGCGGCGGTGGCAACCGGAATCATTCTGGTTATCCGCAGGATTCGACGACGCAGCACGTAGAGAATTCTGGATTCGAGAATCTATCTTCGCCCAGGGCCCTTAGTGGGCTTCTAAGGCGAACGATTCGTCCGCGAACTCCCGCGCGTTCCCTGCGTTGGTGCTCCACCGCATCGAGGACACTCTCAGCAACCGAGCTCTGTCACGGGGCCTTCACTCGCACGTAAAGTTGGGTGGGGAGCGGATCACCCCGTAGTCTTTCGAACACTTGGTCACGCAAGGAGTCAACGATGACAGCCATAGTGTTTCGTAATCTGACGAAGACGTATGGCAAAAGCCATGCCCTCGACAATCTTTCCGCTGAGATTCAGCCTGGGCGAGTGACCGGATTGTTGGGACCCAACGGAGCAGGAAAATCCACAGCGCTGCGGTGCCTCGTGGGGCTCGCCACGCCCTCCAAGGGCCGAGCTCGTATTTTGGGCCGCCGATACGCCAGGCTCCAAGACCCCCAGAGGAGGGTTGGAGTCGTTTTGGATTCGAGGGGTTTTCATCCGGGGCTGAGCGCGTATCAAAACCTGCACATCCTCACCACCATGGGCGGCATCGACAAGGGGCGCATCGACGAGGTCCTCGCTGAGGTGGAATTGACCCAGGCCAAGCACAAGCGAGTCAAAGGTTTCTCTCTTGGTATGAAACAGCGCCTCTGTCTTGCCTCCGCGATTTTAGGAAATCCCGAAATGCTCATTCTCGATGAGCCAGCCAACGGCTTAGATCCCGCCGGAATCGCCTGGCTTCGGGGCTTCATCAGAGCCAGAGCGCAGGCAGGCGCTACCGTGCTGGTGTCTTCCCACCAGCTGGCAGAGCTGGAGGAAATTGTCGATGATGTCATCATCATCCACAAAGGCGCCGTGGTGGCATCAGGCCCGGTGGAGGAAGTGACCGGCGGTCAACGGCTTGAAGAAGCTTTCCTCCGCCTGACGGGAGGCGACCTGTCGTGAGGTTGCTCAAAGCAGAGCTTCTCAAAATCTCCTATCAGCGTGCGATATGGGGCCTGTTGCTTGGGTCCGTCTTGTTTAGCGCTTTGGGGACCGGCTCTTCCCCGGTCATTATCGACCGGTTTTCGGAGCAGTTTGGCGGGGGAAGCCTGGCGGAGAGCTTGTACGTTGACGGTGTCTATGCCAATGCGGTCTCGGGGTATATTTTTGCGATGCTCGTGGGGGTTCTCATTGTTGCTGGCGAGTTTCACCACGGCACCGCCGTTGCAACGTTTGTCGCAGTTCCGAAACGCTCCAGGGTGCTGGCGGCCAAAATGGTGGCGGCGGGAATTGCTGGCTTAGCCCTGCAAGCATGCGCAACAGCTGCGGGCTTCCTCGCGGGGTATCTCGCTCTGCTGGCCTACCCCGATGCCGCAAGCCCCTCGATTGACATCTTTATCAACACCTCACTGTCCAGTCTCGTGAGCGGTGTGGTTCTGGGAATTCTCGGTGCCGCTATCGGTGCTCTGGTTCGCTCACAAGTCCCCGCACTCGTGGGCGTGTTGTTGTGGCTGTTCGCTATAGAACCGATTGTGATCCTGCTGCTGCCAGAGGCGTCGAAATATTCTCTGACGGGACTCATGACTGGCATCATTTCCCTTGACCTGCAAGCCGAAGCGTTCAACGTCGACCTCGGCGCCTACTTGCCACCACTCACGGCAACTCTGTTGCTGTTTGGATACGCCATTGTCTTTGCGATTGTTGCTCTGATTTCGAGTATGCGTCGCGACATTGATTAGGCTTGACGAATGAGCAAAAAAACCCTGGACAATGAGCGAAAAATCGCCAGGAAAAGAATTCAGAAGAAAATCGATTTTAGGAACTATCTCTTCGTATGGTTCGCCATCTCGGTGTTACTGGTGGGCGTGTGGTATCTGACCACACCGAACGAGTATTTCTGGCCCCTGTGGGGCATCGGTGGCATGGGCTTTGCGGCTCTCTTCGTGGGCTGGGATGCCTACGGTTCCAAGAGGGGGATCACCGAGGCAGCCATCGACGCCGAGGTCAAGAAAATGAACGGTACGAGCTAAGGCGTTCCCAACCCTGCTCGAAGGCGCAGTACCCGAACCAGCGAAGCATTGAGCTGCTTTTCAGACACCACTCCGTCGGTCACAGCCTGGACCAACGCTTCGAGCACGTCGTCATAGGTGGAAAGGTCTGGGTCCACACCCGGGTCGACAGCAATCAAAATCAGGTCATTGCCCGCCGCGAGCGCTGCAACGGCTACGATCGCGGGGTCCGCGTAAGCGTCCTCTCCTGAAGCTTGGAGCATGCGCAGATCATCGGTGATGATGACGCCCTTGAACCCTAGGTCTTCGCGCGCGATGGCCACCCAGTCATCGGAGAGTGAAGCGGGGTCTGCGCTAATAGCGGGAGCCCTCAAGTGTCCCATCATCAGTAGTTGAGCCCCCGCCCTCATTCCTGCCACAAACGGCACGGCATGGGTTTGTCGCCACTGGTCATAGTCGATATCGCTGCGGGGAACGGAGCGGTGTGAATCGCCAGACGCCATGCCGTGCCCGGGGAAATGCTTCAGAGTTTGTGCGACCTCGCCGACTTGGGCGCCGACAGCCGCCACAACATGCTCGGCCACCACAGCAGGATCAGTGGAAAACGACCGGGAATCAATATATGCACCGGGCCCGCCACTGACATCGGCGACAACACCGAAGTTCACGTTCGCGCCTACTTTATCCACCAGTTTTTGCCTGGCCAGGAACGCTTCTGCCGTTGCCTCGACACTGGTGGCGCCGAGCACCCGAGCACCCGGAAACTCATCACCGGCAATCCTGGCGACCGGGGATCCTTCTTGATCCACCGCCATCACCAAGGGAAAATCCGAGCCTTCCTGGACACCAGCAATGAGATCCCTAATGGCAAAAGTGTCACCGGCCAAGTTGCTGCGGCCTAGCAAAAAACCCGCTACGGGAATGCGCTCCAGAAACTCGCGGTGCACTGTGGGGTCCAGTCCAGACACCGTCACCACCATCAAACCTGCCACCTTGGTTCGCACATCCATCCGCGCAATCGCCTCGTCAATTCGCGCTTGGAGGGGGTCAACGGCCTCGATTACGGGCTCTGATTCAATGAGCGGGGGTTCGATAGGTTCCGGGGGTAAAAGCTCTAACACCACCGTCTCCGGGGGCTCCACGGGTAACGGTGTGGGAAGAGTGCACCCGGTGAGCATCACAACACCCAAGACGGAAAGAAGCCGTACTGCCCACGGAAGGGTGCGGGTGTGGACGAGAGTGAGGGTCACTGAGTAAGGCTAGTAGCCAGAGCAGTGGAGTGAGGGAGGCCGGCAGAGTGAGGGACACCCAAAGCTCACGGGTGCACCACTCTGGTGGGCCCTTAGCAGCGCGTCAGTTTTACGGGCATAACAATCTGCTGGGCAATGCTCGTTTCCGCCTGAATGATGGGGGGAAGCCTTTAGGCTCAAGGGATGTTGGATGACGTTTTGCGCCGACTGCGCGCCACCCGTTTAGGCAAGATAGGACACGGGAAGGTTGACCAAACACGAACAGCCTCAGCGTTGTTTACAGGCAATTTTTCTGACACCGCGACGGTGGAACACGAGTTTGGCCACAGCATCCTCGGTCTAGGCGTCATGGACAACCTCGAAGGAGAGATCGTCAGCCTTGATGGTGAAACCTGGAGAATCCCGACGGATGGCACACCGCTGCCGGTTGGCGGCGGGGAAACCATTGCCTTCGGTATTGCTGCCACCGGCGGTCTGGCTCACTATCTTCCCCTCACCCCGGGCCTTGACATGGCGGGGATAGTGGCCGCGCTTGATTCTTACCTGATGACCACCCACGTCGACCACGAGGAAGTGGTCTGTGCGATTAAGGTTGAGGCCACGTTCACGGACGTTGTGCTTCGCACCGTCGGGCGCCCCGAGTATGAGGGTGAATCGCTGGGGGACATCATTGACGATGAGACTCGGTTCGCGTTCGATACCTGGAGTGGCACCCTGGTAGGGTTTCGCTACCCCGACGCCACCACCGGGGAGACCATTCCTGGCCTTCACCTGCACGCGATTAGTGATGATCGAACCTCGGGTGGTCACGTGCGCAACATAACCTTGAGCACCCGAGCGGTGGCAGCACTCTGGATTGACGAGTTTCACCTGACCCGCGACACCTCAGATGCCACGGGGCCCGCCGCCCCTGTTGATTTTGAGGCCCTCGAGGGCCCTGTCGCCGATAGCTGAGGCCACTATCGGCGACAGCGCGCCGTGGAGCAAACCAACACAATCTCCAGCGTGGCCGAATGAAATTCCCCTCGTCTGCTCGCTGTCTCCGGCGTGCAATTGCACACGCTAGGCCTCGACCATTCCTCGCGGGAACTTCGTCCGCCCGGGCGAAACACCAACCCCTTGCCGCAAAGGGGGCAGAACGTATGCCGATTAATTCTGGTGCCCGGAAATCCGAGGGCAGGGAGTGTTCTAAACTGTCGCCAACACTCCTTATCAGGAAGAGTCCATGGGCAACAGCTTTTCTCTACCCGAAGAAGTGTTAGGTCTCTTGAAAGATGCTGTGCCGCACGCAGTGCTCACTGACACGCGGGCTCTCACAGAGGCGAGCGGCGATAAGTCGGGCCAAAAGAGCCCCGGTCTGCCCTTGTGTGTCGTCGAAGCCCGGCATATTGATGATGTTGTTGCGGTCGTGAAAATTGCCAACAAGTACACCGTCCCCGTTGTTACTCGAGGAGGAGGAAGCGGGCTCGCAGGTGGCGCTATTGGTAGCCCCGGCGAAATCGTCCTCTCACTCGCGAAGATGAATCGCATAATCGAAATATCAAACGAGGATCGATGGGCGGTAGTCGAAGCGGGTGTTATCAATGACGACCTCAATCGGGCCGCAATTAAGCGGGGATTATGGTTCGCTCCCGACCCCGCGAGTCGAAAGTGGTCGACTGTAGGGGGCAATATTGCTACCAACGCAGGGGGTCTGCTGTGCATGAAATACGGGGTAACCCGTGAAGCCGTGCTTGAACTGACCGTCGTACTTGCAAATGGAGACGTCATTCGAGTGGGGCACAAGACGGTCAAAGGCGTCACCGGGTATGACCTTGCGGCCCTCATGGTCGGTAGTGAAGGAACTCTGGGGATTATTTGCGAGGCGCGCGTCGCCCTTAAACCACTCGACCACAACCCCATATGGACCATTAGCGGTCGCGGTCGCAACATTGGATTGGCGACAAAATCTGTGGAAGAAACTGTCAGTCGAGGCCTTCAGCCGGCGATGATGGAGCTTCTGGATGAGGCTTCCGTCCGCCATGTGGCGGCATTCCTCAAACTTGAAGAAGGCCACCCCGGCACGGTCCATCTCATCGCTCAAACGGATGGGGCCGGGTCAGCCGACGAAGCAAACAAAATTGCTGAGACGTGGCGCGAATGCGGCCTTATTGTTGAGATAGGGCAGGACCGCGAGGATTTGATCGAGTTCAGACGAGCGATGCATCCCGCGATAGAGGCGATAGGCCAGGTGCTCATTGAAGACATTGCCGTCCCGCGCTCATCCCTCAGTGAAATGTTCTCCGCAATTCGCCAGATTGAAAAGGATTTCGGACTTGAAATACCGACGGTTGCTCACGCAGGGGATGGAAATTTGCACCCCAATTTTATATATTCCGGAGCTGAAATACCGGACAACGTCTGGAACGCTGCCGAGGCCCTTTTCCGCAAGGCGGTTTCGCTTGGCGGCACTCTCACTGGAGAGCACGGCGTGGGGCTATTGAAACGACGATGGCTAGAAGAGGAATTGGGTGCCACGCAGTGGCGCCTCCAACAGGGGATTAAAAAGCTTTTTGATCCCCAAGGAATTCTTAACCCGGGGAAAGTATTCGAGCCTGTTTCGCGCCCACTGGGCTAGATGGTCCTCCTCATGATTGCGGTCGCCGGAAACTTCCGGACAGACAGGTATTGGCTTGCGGCTGTGAGATTGGCTGTGTTCTCAGCGGCCAGAACTGGCCACGTGAAATCTCCGAACGGTGTCCTCGTCTATATGGACGCCTAGCCCGGGCTCCACGGGTACCTGGGCCACTCCCTCGCGAATAGGTATCGCCGGATTGACGAGCTTCTGAGCTAGCGGATTGTCCGCCGTTGACCACTCTTGGATGCGATCTCCCTTCAAGACAGCGTTCACATGCAAAGATGCCGCTTTAAGAATCCCCGTTTTCCAGGCGTGAGGAATCACCCGGACGTCGTATTCATTTGCTATTTCCGCAATTTTCATTACCTCAGAGATTCCCCCACACCTGGCAATATCTGGCTGCCAAATGTCGAGCGCTCCCGCCTTCGCAAGCTCGAGGAATTCCCACCGCGTGACGTTTTGCTCTCCGGCAGCGATCGGAAGAATGTTTTTTTTGGTCAAAGCAGAATAAGCCTCAATCTCATCGGGGAGGAAAGGCTCCTCGAGCCATTTGTATCCCAGGTCGGCGAGCGCTGAGGCAATAAACGAGGCCTCAGCCAGATCACTGCCGTATCCGTGGCCGGCATCGAGCATCAGGTCAAAGTCGCTACCTGCCTCCTCGCGCGCAGCTGTCATCAGTTCAAGGTCAAGTTCTCGGCTCTCTCCAATGGGGCCCCACCCAAGCTTGAGGGCGCTAAACCCTAGTTCTTTTGCCTCGGCAACTATCTGCTTGACCATGTCAGGAGTGCGTTCCATGAGGCGGGAAGCATAGAGAGGAATATCAGTCCTCGGATTGTCCCCCAGCAGCATCGAGATGGGGTGTCCTTTGATTTGCCCAAACAGGTCCCACAGCGCAATGTCGATGCCACTCAACGCATGAATACCCGCTCCTCTGCGCCCCGCATAAATCGAACCCCGGTACAGGAATTCCCATGTTTCTTGGACGTTGGTGACATCTTGGCCCACGAGAAGGTGTCGCAATCCGCTCGTGATGGAATGGGAAGGTGGGGCGTCAATCACTGCCTTGCAAATTTCCGGCGATGAGTCGACCTCCCCGACACCGCACTGCCCGTCTACAGTCCAGACTCTGACCAGCAAGCTGTCTTGGCCGCCATCCGCCCTACTCGCATCAAGGACTTCTTGACGCAGAACAACAGCCTCAACGGATTCAATTTTCATGCAATCACCCTCACTTTTCATTTCCGGCATACGGCAGGTTTTCCATGGCAGACAGCTCTAGCATTCGATTCCACTTTGCCGTGCGTTCAGATCTCATTGTCGACCCGACCTTGATTTGTCCCGCACCAGAGCCAACAGCCAGATCCACGAGCCACTGCTCCTCCGTGTCTCCAGAGCGAGCTGACACGATTGTTCCCCATCCTGCGTCACGGGCCACCTGGATTGCGCGCACAGCACCCCACAGCGACCCCGCCTGGTTTGGTTTAATGAGAACACTGTTCGCCTCTTGCCTCGAGATACCGGCTTCCAAACGATCTACTGACGTCGCGTAGCGATCGTCCCCCACAACCTGAACCGTCCGGAGGAGGCGAGCAAGGGTCGCCCAATCCGCATCCTCCGCGAGCGGGTCCTCAACACTTGCAATAGGCAAAGTAGACACCCATCGAGAAATTATTTCGACGAGGTCTCGTTCGGACAAGGTTTCTCCTTCGAACTGATACTTGCCTCCCTCGCCTAGAAACTCATTTGCTGCGACGTCGAGAGCCAGAGAAATCTCCGCCATTGGCGCTAGACCAGCGCGCAGAACTCCGTCAACTACGGCTTTGATTGCGTCCTCACTGCTGGCAAAGCCTGCGGCAAGACCGCCCTCATCGGCAACGAGCGCTGTGGGGAAACCAAGCTCGTCGATGATCTCGCGCGTTCCCTTTCGGACGCGCCACACATTTTCAATTGCGTCCTCGACCGTGTGGGCGGAGGACGGTATCGCCAAGACGTCTTGGATGGCAATTGCACCCGCGGCGTGCGCCCCGCCAGAAACGATGTTCACCATAGGAACCGGGAGTGTGGGAGTTCTTCCGGTCCAGTCTGCGATTACTCGCCAAGGCGCTCTTCCCTGGGAATCGGCGACAGCCAACCACGCCGCGACCGTCGCAGCCGTGGCGACATTTCCTCCGATTATGGACCAACCCGGGCTGGAATCAATATCTTGGAGTGCTGTCTCGAGCGCAGCGGGATCTTCTGCATTTTTGCCCAACCACACAGAACGCACGAGTGGCAGTGCACGACTAATCACCTCGCGGACCGACAAGCCGTTGTAATGGGATGCTCCATCCCTAAGAAACGTGGCTTCGTGCCCCCCCGCGCTCGCCCCTGCTGGCGCAAGTGCGACGCCTTGAGCTCGCCCCTCCACTCCAATCCCCACCGCAACCGTAGGGTTACCGCGCGAATCGAGCGCCTCCCAAGCGTCAACCGATGAAATTAGATGCGCCACTGAGCTCCCACTTCCTCTAACCGCGCGCCCTCGAGAAGTGCGCGCGCGACTTCCTCCGCAATCTGGTGTGAGCCCGGAGACATGTAAGGTACCTGCGCTCTGCCGGCGAGCCGAACCCCCATGAAAAGGCCGACATGGGCCCCCAAGCTTGGGGGTACGCTTGGCGCCGGAAGTCCAGAGAGAAAAGTAGCCCGAGCAGAGACCAGTGCCGAGGCCACGTCGAGCTCAGACGAGTACAGCACCGACTTGAGTATCAGGTGCGCCAGCATTGACGCGGTGTCGATCACGGGGTTGCCGATGTGGGACACCTCGGTGTCAATGATCCACAGTGTCCCATCAGGCTTGCAAAGAATGTTTTTGGGCGTGAAGTCTCCGTGGACGACCGCAGTCTTTACCGAAAGCAGCTCATCAATCAACGTTTCTATGGTGGCCCTATGCTCGGGCCACCGATGTGCCATGTCTCGGTAAAACGGCGTGATTCTGAGGTCAGTGAGCCGGAGGACGTCATCAAGAGCTGTTCCGGTGGCCGGAGACGGATCTGCTAAGTGCCATGTGCGGAGAATTGTTCCCAGCGTGCTGGCCCACTCAGCCTTGAAATCATGGGGTGAATCAAGCAATACTCTGCGCAAATCGGGACTCGGTGGTGTCGCCATGGGCAAGACCAAGGCGTAAAACTGCTCTACAACGGCAATGGGGCGAGGAACATACTCTGGAGTGAGCGAGTGAAACCATTCCAGAGCCTGCCCTTCTGCCACAACTCGCCGGCGATCGGCGCGCCACTCCTCGGTGACGTTTAACTGCTCGAGAGCTTGCTTCACCACGAATGATTCAGACCCGAGACGAGCCGAAAAAGTTTCCGACGAGACCCCTCCTGTTAGGGGGCTAATTTCCGCATCGGTGGAATCCAGCCCCGCGAGAAGCAGTATTTGCTCGATTTCGTTAAACATGGAGTGGCCTTCTAGTAAGTTGCCCGACCGCCTGAGGCATCGAACACGAATCCCGTGGTGAAGTTACAGGCGGGTGACACCGCGAAGGAGATAACTTCAGCGACATCTCCGGGCTCTCCGAGGCGTCGCATAGGGATCTTTCCGAGCATGTATTCAATCTGCTCTCGGGGTTCTGCATCCATCATCGGGCCCCGAATAACTGCGGGTGCGATGGCATTAACAGTGATGCCCTGTGTCGCATATTCCTTGGCGCATCCTTTGACAAAACCAATCAGTCCTGCTTTCGCCATGTTGTAGGGCGCCATGTTTGGGTTGCCTTCTTTTCCTGCGATCGAGGCAACGTGCAAAATTCGACCGTAGCTTTGTCGGATCATGCCAGGCAGGACGGCCATAGTGAGCAGTACCGCGCCTCTCAGATTCACCCCGTAAGTTGCGTCAAATTCATCAATTCCAAGTTCGTGAGTTGGCCGGTCCAGAGGACCCGTCACGCCTGCAGAGTTCACGAGTATTGTCACGTCACCCAGCGCCTGAGAATGAGCGACCAGTCCCTTCACGCTCTCCGCGTCGGAAATATCGGTGACACACGATGAGACCTTGAGGCCCGCCCGATCGAAGGACCCCGCCGTCTCGAGTAACTGTTCCTCGTTCCGGTCTGCCAGGACAACCGTTGCGCCTCGCGACGCTAGCAATCGCGCGGTGGCCTCTCCAATTCCGCTTGCAGCGCCCGTTACGATGGCAATTTGTCCCAAAAATTCAATGTTTTTACTCACAGGTAAGTCCCCCTCTCGATGATTCATTTGGTGGAGCGAACCTGGGCGCGTTGCACTCCCAGACCCTCAATCCCGGTCTCAACGACATCTCCCGGGGCGAGATAGCGTGGCGGCGTGAACCCCAACCCAACGCCCTGTGGGGTTCCCGTATTGATGACATCGCCCGGGCTAAGTTCCATAACATTACTGATGTATCTGACGATCTCGGCCGGCCGAAAAATCATGTCTGCCGTGCTGGAACGCTGGCGTATCTCACCATTTACTGAGCACCACATACCTTTGTTCTCTGGATCAAAATCTTCTGCGGTCACGAGGTAGGGGCCGAAAGGATTAAACGTGGGAAAGGACTTCCCCTTATCCCACTGCCCTCCACGCTCCAACTGCCAATGGCGCTCGCTCACATCTTGGCTCACGGCGTAGCCTGCGATTACTTTTTGGGCAGCCTCATCGCTTTCCAGGTAAAGAGCAGAAGCGCCAATAACGATGGCAAGTTCGACTTCATAGTCGGTGGCCTCGCTCCCCGGTGGAACACGTATGCCATCCTCGGGGCCCTGGAGCGTGTCGGGCGACTTCATGAACAGCACAGGCTCGCGGGGAATCTCGGCGCCAGCCTCAAGCGCATGCTCCCGGTAATTAAGTCCGACACAGATTATCTTTGTAGGCCTCTCAAGGGGGCTTCCTCTTCGTTCATTCGTCAAATCGAGAACCGGACGTGCTGAAATGTCCAGCGCTTGGAGGGTTTCTAATGCCCCTCTGGTCAATGTTTCCCGGGATATCTCAGAAACTACATCGTCGACATAGACGGCTCCGGATTCAGAAACCATTACCGCGAGCCGCTCAGACCCCTTTGGTCCAATTTTTGCAAGCTTCACTTGACGTACTTTTTCACATCTTGGCGTTTTTCCCAGCCCACGCTGTAAAGGGCCAAGCGCCCTCCCGTTCGAGGGTGTTCCTTGGCCACTGACTCGTTCAGCTCAATACCAAGTCCCGGCTTTTCGGGCTTAGCAAACGCCCCGGTTTTTTCATCTACCCGAGGCGCATCGGATACTAAATCGTTGACCCAGAGATCGGCAAAATCGTTGAAGTGTTCAAGAACTTTGGCGTTGGGGGCGGCGATACAGCAGTGCAATGCCGCAGCCGTTCCCACCGGCCCACAGACATTGTGCGGCGCGAGCTGAACGTTATAAGCATCTGTCCAACCGACCAATCTCATGAAGCCGGTAATCCCACCATGGTGAGTGACATCGACTTGGACGATATCCACCAAATTTTCCTCGAGAAAGGGGCGCAACTCTGCGGCGTGGTGGATTCTCTCGCCCAGTGCAATCGGAAAGTTGGTTGCTGCTCGAACCTGTCGGAGCCCTCCAATATCAAGAGGAAGGGTGGGTTCCTCCAACCAGCCGGGCCTGATTTCTGAAGCGTCTGCGGCGACCATTGCCGCGGCTGCACCGGTAAAACGACCATGCATTTCCACGAATATTTCGACATCTTCCCCAACCGCAGCCCTGACCGAGCGCAATATTTCCTGGGAAGTTCTTTGTTCCGCTGGGCTCAGGGAGCTCGCCGACGCCCCAAACGGGTCGATCTTGAGAGCTTTGTACCCACGAGCGACGACTTTGTTGGCCATTTGCCCAATCAGCTCGGGGTCCCGATCTCCCTGATACCAACCATTGGCGTAAGCAGGGACTTCATCCCTGAAAGCGCCTCCGAGAAGTCGCCAAACCGGCTGCCCCAAAGACTTGCCCATGATGTCCCAGCAAGCGATGTCAAAAGCGGCCAGTGCTGACTGCCCCACCTCACCCGGGAGACCATATTCAGCCACCTGAATATCCCACGCAAGGCGTGAAAGCTCAAAGGGATCTTTGCCTATGACGTATCGTTCGCCCAGCTCGTTAATAGCGGCCACCAGGGTGTCTGTCTTATTAACCATGCGAACTTCCCCAAGTCCGGTTATTCCCTCATCAGTTTCCAACTGCACAATGGTTAATTCTCGCCACGGAGCGCCCACTACGATGGTGCGGAAGCCGGTAATCTTCACGATTCGGTGCCTTTCTTCAGATTTTTGGTTGATTGAAAAATATTGGAAAGCGGAGCCAAATCATCGGTTCCAGGTCGACTCTTTGCAGCAGTAGTGCCAGAAATGTAAGCCCGCAGGTCTTTCTCCGACTGTTGAAGGTGTTTGCGCATGGCCATCGACGCATTACGGACGTCTTTTGCCTTGATGAACTCAAATATGCGCAGGTGAGCTTCGTAAGCATCGGACGCAGACCCTCCCCGCAAAATGTGGCCGTCAAATGAGGCGTTGAAGGTCTGGAGAAGGGAGTCTTCGAGTGCTTCCAAAACGTGTGCCAACATCCGGTTGCCGGATGACAGGGCCACTGCTTCGTGAAAAGAAAGGTCCGCCCGTTGAAAAGAAGCGCGCGCCTCTTGCCTTCGTGTTTGGGTGATGTCGGGGAGGTCGAGCAGATCGGCTGATTCCTTCATGGTCCGTAAAGAGGCTTCCATTGCTCCCAGACCGGCCCTCGTCGCCTTACTCGCCGCGAGGCTCACACTCCGTGCTTCGAGCGCCTGCCTCACCTCCACCAGCTCGAGCATTGCGGACGGGTCCCGGTGGACATAGGACGCAAAAATGCTAGAAATTACCTCGCTCGGAGGTTCGGTAACGACAGCTCGACGCCCCTGGCGCGATTCCGTAAGACCCCTGCCAGCCAAGACTTTGAGCGCCTCACGAACCGTCAGGCGACTCACCCCGAATTGCTCCGCCAGCGATGCTTCAGCAGGCAGGCTCGAGCCAATCGGGAGGTCTCGGACAAGCTCTTGCATCCTTGCGACAAGGTGGGATGTTGACTCGCCAACCGAGCTAGCAGCCGCAAGTCGCCCCGCCGCTAGTTCAGATTTGGCACTCATAGGACCACCTTCATTGGACCAATCTTATCAGACAAGTTATTTCCTCGGGGAGCAGTCTCTCGAGCAGCAATCGGAGGAAAACAGGAAAAAGCAGGAATTTGGATAACCTTTTAGCAACATATCCGGTTTCCTAATATGAATACAGTTGACTTCGTATCTGATATCAATCACACTGTGCTCCACGGGACCATTCAGGTTCTATACATAACGAAAGGACAGTTCATGAGAGTTCTCACTAAGAAGGGACTGGCGAGCGGAGCCTCAGCGGCGTTGCTACTGGCTCTGGTGGGTTGCACAACAGCAACGGACACCGCCGCGACGACCAGCGATGAAGGGGCAGTTGCAGAGGTTGCTGAAGTTGGATCAACGGGGTGGTGTAGCGGCGTCAAAATCGCAGCATTCCCCGGTGGCCCCCAAGGTGGCGTCTTTGCAAACAACGTCTTCAATGGTTTCAAGCAAGCTGAGGCAGACCTTGGTGCCGATATGACGTACTACTTCTCCGACTGGGATGCGGCGAAGCTGGTTTCTCAAGGGAAAGAGGCTCTTGCCACTGATGTTGACGGGATCGCAACCTACGGTTTCGGTGGGGAAGAGGCCATGGGTCAGCTTGCTGACGAGGCATTTGAAAAGGGAATCATTTTTACGACCCTTAACACTGAATTGCCTGACACGATGGCCAAATACCAGGCTCAGGGATCCGGTTTCGTAGGCGCAATTAACTACAACGCCGGCTACGATCTTGGTGCTAAGACCATCGAACAGGCCGGTCTCGTCTCCGGTGACGAGGCCCTCGTCTGGGGTCTTGTTTCCCTTCCTGGGCGTGGTGACCGCACCCAGGGAGTCATTGACGCTTTCGAGGAGTCCGGGATCAAAGTTGTGTACCAAGAAATAGATCAAGCGACGAACGCTGACCCGCAAGCGGGAACGCCCACGTTCGTAGGTCTTCTTGGGGCCAACCCCGATATCAAAGCTGTGGTTACCGACCATGGAGGTCTGACCGCAACGCTTGAGACCTACCTGACAGCTGCTGGTAAAGGCGCTGACGACGTATTCGGAGCAGGCTTCGATGTGTCCCCAGCTACCATCGCGGCAATCGAATCCGGTTACACCGACCTCGTAATCGATCAGCAGCCCTTCCTCCAGGGCTACTTGCCAATTCTGAACATCTGTCTCACTGAAAAGTTCGGTTTCTCCGGACTCTTCGTCAACACGGGTGCGGGATTTGTAACAATCGAGAACGTGGCTGCGGTTGCACCGCTCGCTGCAGTCGAAATTCGATAGCAATACCCTGAAAATAATCTGAAAATGAGTATCGGGGGCTGCCGAAAGGTTGCCCCCGGTACTCGCAGTGAGAAAGGTCTGAGATGAACGACACCGACGTCATCACCCCAGTAATAGAACTGAAAAATGTTAGTAAAACTTTCGGCGAGGTGAAATCCCTCCAGGATATTAATTTCCACCTCAACCCCGGCGAAATTGTTGGCCTCCTAGGTGATAATGGCGCAGGAAAGTCGACCCTGATTAAGACGATTATGGGCTTCCACTCTCCTGACAGCGGGGGTGAAATCTACTTCAAGGGGCAACAGCTAACCGACTGGAATGTCCACAAAGCTCGTGAGATCGGAATAGAGACGGTCTACCAGGAGCGCGCGCTCTGCGAGCAACAGTCAATCTGGCGGAACATGTTTATGGGCAGGGAGCTGCGAAACAAATTCGGCTTGCTTGATGTGGCCAGAATGCGCGAAGAAGCAGCGCGACTGATGAGCGAGCACATGGGTTTCACCTCGTCAGCAGTCCACCCGGACAACACGGTGATGACGATGTCGGGCGGAGAGAAACAAGGTGTGGCCATTGCGCGAGCACTTCACTTCCATGCGGAGGTAGTTATCCTCGACGAGCCAACAATGGGCTTGTCTCTTTCTGAGACGAAGAAAACACTTAACTTTATCCGCTCCATCAAGGAGCACGGCAAAAGCGCAATTTTCATCGACCACAACATCTTCCATGTTTACCCGGTGGTAGATCGGATTGTCATTCTCGATCGCGGAACAATTGCCGCAAATGTAGTGAAAGACGATATTTCAATCGACGACTTAATGGGGGGCCTTCAAAGCGTGGCTCGCAACGGAAGCTGGAGTGTGGAAAATGGCAATTGACGAGACGTATCTCGCCCAAGAATCTTCCTCAGGGGGGGCTGAGGAGCCAGAAAAAAAGGAGGCCGACCGCTCGAAAGCACCCTCGGTGTGGCGACGGTTTGGTCTCCAAATCGGGATTGGCGCGGTGGGTGTGCTGATCTGGCTACTCTTTTTGTTCTCTGCGCCCGCGGTCTTCACGAAGCCGTCTATTTATCTCGCTTTTGCTTCCACGACACCTCTGTTCTTAATCATCGCTCTGGCGCTGACCTTCGTCATTATTACCGGAGAAATCGATCTTTCTTTCCCGGCAGTAATGGCGCTATCCATGGTGTCCTTCACCTGGGTCTTCCAAAGCGGAGGCTTTCTGGGTTTGGCTTTCTTAGCCGCCCTTGTCACAGGAGGGCTGGCCGGGGCTTTCAATGGTTATTTGGTGGCGAAGATGGGAATCCCTGCAGTGGTGATCACCATCGGAACAGGCTTTCTATTCCGGGGCTTGGAACTTGCTGCGATGTCAGGAAGCGGATTCGCACTCACCGACCCCGGCTTGGACCCCCTGAGACAAGTACTCGTCGGACGCGTGTTTTTCGATATCCCGATGCAGTTTGTTTGGGTATTAGTCATCGCCGTAATGCTGTGGTTCCTTCTTAACCGGAGTCGGTTCGGGTCTCACGTGTTTCTTATCGGTGACAACGCCACGTCCGCAAAGATGATGGGTGTAAGTGTCATGTGGACAAAAATTGGAGTGTTCATGCTCGTTGGGGTCATGGCTGCATTTGCGGGTATGGTCGCTTCCTTCGAGGTGAGCTACTTCTGGCCAACGATGGGCGAGGGAACCCTTCTCAACACCATCGCTGCGGTTTTTGTCGGCGGCACCAGCCCCTTCGGTGGCGCGGGAAGCATCTTTGGCACTCTTATCGGGGGCTTCATCATTGGTGCGTTGAATGCCGGCATCGTCTCGGCCGGGATTAACGCGTTTTGGACTCAGGCTGTGTTTGGCCTCGTGATCATTATGTCTTTGGTGATGCAGGTCGTCATCCAAAACCGCGTGCGCAACTCAGGCCGCTTAAAGCTCAACGAATAACGGACAACGGACAACGGACAACAACTATGACCGCAAACTTCCTCATGGGAACAGCGGCGGTTTTCGACAACCGCCGCTGTTCCCTGGGCGAAGGACCCGTGTGGGACCCTGCCTCGGGGCGGGTCTTCTGGGTAGACATTCTCAGTCAGAAGGTGCGCTGGAAGCGCCTTGCTGATGGCGAGAAAGGGGAGTTTGACATGCCCTCGCATGTCGGTGCATTCCTCCCCGGAGAGGGTGCTACGTGGTGGGCTTTCTTGGTCGATGGTGTCTATCGCTTCGACGAAGGTAGCGGCGACCTCGAACTCTTCGCGGTGTTCCCGCACTCGCTGCCCCCTGTTAGTGGTGTTGCCCAAATGAGAGCCAATGACGCTACGGTATCTCCCTGGGGGGACGTCCTATGCGGAACGATGCCCTACAACCCTGAAGCCTTCCCCTGCGCCGGCAATCTTTATCTCTTTAACGGTCGAGACCTTACGCCGGTCTTGAGTAACGTGACAATAAGTAATGGCATCGGCTGGTCACGTGATCAGTCCAAGATGTTTTTCGTTGACACGCCAACCGGGCGCGTAGACCAGTTTGATGTTGATGAGGCCGGTCGCTTAGACAATCGGCGTGTATTCGCGACAATTGACTCCACCTTGGGCTTCCCCGATGGGCTCGCTGTTGACAATGAGGGATTCGTATGGGTTGCCCTCTGGGCAGGAGGGCGGATTCAGCGCCTGGCGCCTGATGGTTCTTTAGCAGGCTTCATCGAGCTTCCCTGCCGCCAGGTAACCAGTTGTGCATTCGTGGGAGAAGACCTCGAGACCCTGATCATCACCACCGCCGCTATCGACGACGACGCCAACGACGCTGCGGGAGTCACGTATTTCTTTAAGGCACCAACGGCAGGCGTGCCCTCATTCCGGGTGAAATCGTGACCGCTCTCCGCCCTCAAGTCACGGGGGTCTGCCCTGTTCTCTCTGCGACTTTCCATGACGATGGCAATGTCGACTCCGCCAGCTTCACGCGGCTGTGTGAACACGTTTTGGGCACAGGAGTGGGGTCTCTCATGGTGTTTGGAGTTGCGACAGAGAACGCCAAACTGAGCGACGATGAGCGCACTGTGATGCTTCAACTGCTTGTAGAAGCCCGCGGCACAAGGGACGTTTTTCTCGTCGCCACCGTGGCCGATCACGGCACAGACTTAGCCGTCGCCAGTGCGCGCAAATGGGTGGACATGGGCGCCGATTGCATTAACATTCTTCCGTCATACTTTCTTCAGCCTGCTCCCTCCGAAGTTATTGACCACCTCAGCGCACTCCTCGAGTCCGTTACAGTTCCCGTCATTATCCAGTCCCTTCCCGCCGGTGGGCATGAGATCCCCATCAGTGATGTTCTCTCCCTCCACCATTCGTACCCCCATCTCCAGCAAGTCAAAGTGGAGAACATTCCCGCCTCCCCTCTTGTAGCAGAAGTCACCGGCTTTTCACGAGGAAGTGTTTCTGCTCTGGTGGGGTGGGGTGGTTTGGAGTGGAAAAAGGCAGTGGCCGCAGGGGCCGTGGGGGTTCAGCCCGGGTGCTCACTCACTGAGCTTTACCTCAAAGCCCAGGCATGTCTCGATTCGCAGGACATGGGGGGCTTTGACACCGCGTTTGCGCCGCTTCAAAGGCCTCTGAACACCTGGATGCGTCACCCCGAAGTTCTGATTGCAATCGAAAAATACATTCTCAAGCGGCGGGGGATCATTTCCAGCAGTAGGACGCGAAAGCCCTCTGCTCCCCTGACGAATGAAGACTACGAGTTGGCCGAGGTGCTAATAGAACTCGTTGGGACAGACAAGGAGTAGAAAATGGACTTCTCATCAGCTCATACTCGAGATCTCCTGGTAATTGGAGAAGCCTTGGTCGGCCTCGCTCCGGAGGAAAACGGCGCGCTTCGCCGTAGCCGCGTCCTTCGCCGCCTCACCGTTGGGGCTGAGGTTAATGTCGCAGTAGCCGCGTCTCGCCTAGGCCATCGAGTCACGTGGATTGGTCGGGTAGGCAAAGATATCTCGGGCGAAGCTGTCCTTGATGACCTGCGTCACGAAGGGGTAAGCATCGACCACGCCATCGTGGACGATGGAGCCCCCACAGGCATTCTCCTCCGCGAGAAATCTCCGCTGGGAGTCGCGCGAGTATCTTATGCACGCACACATAGTGCAGGATCTCGCCTAGGGCCCGAGGACATCCTCCCCTCCGTTGTCCAATCACACCGAATGGTTCTTGTTAGCGGTGTGACCGCTGCTATCAGTCCGACCGGACGGGAAGCGGCGCGAACACTTCTTGAGCTCGCGAGGGACCGAGGAATCACTACGGTCTTTGACATGAACTACCGCGCAACGCTCTGGTCACCAGAAGAGGCCGGGCCTGCCCTGGCATCACTAGCTCGTCTGGCAGACGTTGTTGTGGGGGGCGCCAGCGAGTGGAAAATTGCCTTGGGAATCGACACACCTGAGCCGGAGCTCCTTCCTCAAGCAACGGCGCTCATTCGGACGGCAGGGGTCCAACCCGTAGAGGCGTGGGTGGAGGGGAAGCGCTTTGTTCAAGAAGCTTTTGATGCACTGCCTGTCGATGTCGTAGGTGCCGGTGACGCCTTTGTGGGTGGCATGATCTCTGCTCTCCTGGCTGACGCCAGCTGGCAAGAAGCTCTGCGCCAAGGCGCCTTTTGCGGCGCCCGGGTTGTTTCAGCCCTGGGCGACTGGACGAATCTTCCCTGGGGAGAGGGCGGCATGACACACATTCCCGATGACGAGCAGGAGGTTCTCCGGTGAAGCCAGAAGAGGTACTCAGAATCATTGGTGAACACAGGATTGTCGCAATTGTGCGAACGCAAGACCCACACGAGGCGTGGGAATCTGCCCAGGCGGTTATTGAAGGCGGACTTCCTGTGGTCGAAGTCTCCCTCACCACCCCGGGCGCTCTGGCTACCATCCAAAAGCTTGCCAGCACCACCCAGGGGGTCATAGGTGCTGGGACGGTCCTCGCAGTCTCAGACGTGGAGAAAGTGGTCGACGCGGGTGCCACTTTTATTGTGACCCCAAACCTGAATCCGGACATCGTATCCGCGGCGCTCACAGCGGGGTTGCTTGTGGGCCCCGGGGTCTTTACCGCAACGGAATGCCACCAAGCTTTGGAGTTGGGAGCCCACCTGCTCAAGCTTTTCCCCGCATCGAGTGCGGGGATTCCTGCGATGAAATCACTCAGTGACCCTTTCCCTGCAGCACGATGGCTTCCCACGGGGGGTATTACTCCGGATAACTTCACCGACTGGCTCAGCGCGGGCGCCTTTGCCGTCGGAATGGGCTCGGCTCTCACCCGCGGAGACCCTGAGCTCGTTCGGGCAAGAGCAAAGATGATCAGCACATCCCTTGGCAACACTCCGTCCTCCAAGAAGAACTAGGTGAGCACTTTGAAAATCTCCAAAGTCTCTGCAACATTGGTCAACGCAAAATTGCGCAACTGGGTTTTTGTGAGAGTAGAAACGACCGAGGCAGGTCTCTTCGGCATCGGGGAGGCGACTCTCGAGTGGCAACCGCTCGCGGTGGCGAAAAGGGTGGAGGAGTTTTCCGCGCTCTTGGTAGGCAAAGATCCGCGCGACATTTCCCGCCTGTGGGAAACAATGTTTCGGTACCCTTTCTTCCGCGGTGGAGCGGTCACTATGTCTGCCATCAGCGGCATCGACCAGGCGCTTCACGACATACAAGCAAAATCACTGGGTATCCCGCTATGGCGCCTTCTCGGGGGCTTGGCTCGCGATCGCGTTCAAATGTATGACCATGTTGGTGGCGGAGACTCCGCGGCGGTCTACGGCAATCTGGAAGAAGGAATTGCGGAACGAGTGGCCGCAAGTAAAGCCGACGGTTTTAGCGCCATCAAGATTCTTGCCGTTCCCAAAACACGTTCGATAGACGGCATTGCTCCCTTGGGAGAGGCCGAAAGAGTCATGCATGCTGCACGGGAAGCGGGCGGTCCCGACATGGACATCATGGTGGACTTCCATGGCCGCACCAGCGCGGCCATGGCGATCCAATATGCGAAAGTGCTTGAGCCCTTCCATCCATTTTTCATTGAGGAAGTAGTCGGGCCCGAGATCCCGGCAAGCGAAATGGCCAGAGTGGCACATTCGACAACAATCCCTGTGGCAGCAGGGGAGCGTCTTTTCCACAGAAGAGAGTTTCTTTCTCTCCTCGAAGTGGGGGCCATCAGCGTTGCGCAGCCCGACGTATGCCATGCCGGAGGAATTACGGAAACCATGCGCATCGGCGCTTTGGCCGGGACGTTCGGAGCGAGTTTGGCACCTCACAACCCGCTCGGGCCAATTGCCACCATGGTCAACATTCACATTGGCTTCGCTCTGCCTAACTTCTTGATCCAAGAGGTTATGCGCGGCGACGTGCCATGGCGAGAAGACATCGTGCAGGGAACGATTCCTATTATTGATGGCTTTGTTTCTCCTCCCCTTAAACCAGGTATTGGCATAGAAATCGACGAAAGGGCCGCCGCCATGCATCCCTATGTAGAAAGTGAACCCATCCAATGGACCCACGCGGACGGGGGCGTTGCGGAGTGGTAGCGCCCACCCTCGCCGGTCGGCACATCCTTGTTACCGGAGGCGCCCAGGGGATTGGCGAAGCAATCGTGCGTGACTGCCTCGCACGCGGTGCTGCTGTTTCGTTCCTGGATATTCTCCAAGAACGGGGGCAAACCCTTCGGGACGAGTTGGCCCACGAAGGCGCTGATGTTCGGTTCGTGACCTGTGACATCACTGATTCTGCGGCTCTGGAAGCTGCCATGGAAATCCTCGTGAAAGATGCCGGAGGCCTGTTTGGGTTGGTCAACAACGCGGGCCGAAATTCTTTCGCAGATCCGGTTGAGATGACGGAAAAAGAATGGGATGATTTTTTTAATCTTGACCTTAAGGCCTCGTGGCTGACCTGCAAGTTTGGATTGCCCACAATGCGCAAAGCAGGGGCAGGAAGCGTGGTCAATATTGCAAGCGTCCACGCCCACATGAGCTACCCCAACTATTTCCCCTACGCGGCCGCGAAATCAGGTCTCATAGGTCTCACAAGGAACCTTGCCCTCGATGAGGGACGCTACGGAATACGTGCCAACACCGTCAGCCCCGGCTTCACAATGACACCTCTCCTCATGTCCTGGTTCGACGCGAATCCTGGGTCGGAAGAACGCGCGCTTGCTGTCCATCCGCTTGGCCACTTCGGTGAACCGCAAGACGTCGCCTCAATGGTGAGCTTCCTGCTCTCGGACGAGGCCGGAAATGTCAGCGGAGCTGACTTCAGAGTCGACGGAGCACTCAGCGCGCGATTTGCTGGCTAGTCACAACCAAAAGAAAGAGGCACCTTTTATGACAATGAGTACCCGTGATCCTCAGGGCAGCATGGCGAAAGCGATCGCGATTCTTGCTCGGCAGGGCCTCCCTTCGGCCGATGCAGATTCTCTTCCTGAATCCCCAAAACGCTTTGAGGACGGCCACCGCTGGCGCCTGGAAATTCCCTCCGTGGAGGGGCCAGCAGCCATGAGAGCTGTTCTAGAAGAGGCCGCCTCCCGGGGAATCTTGGTCGACCGCGTGAGTCAAGGCAGTGGTATTTTCATGCTGAGCGAGGTCGAGATTAGCGCCATGCTCGACCAGGGCCGAGAGTCGGGCACAGAGGTGTGCCTCTTTGTCGGCCCCCGGGCTTCGTGGGATGTGGGACGCCAGGTCACCAGCAGCTCCGGCGCCGTATCAGGACCCACGCTGCGCGGCGCTGATCAAGTTCGCTTCGCACTCGAAGACGTCAGGTACGCCTGCGAAAGAGGACTCCGGAGCGTTCTTGTTGGTGATATCGGTCTTCTGGGCATCATCGGTCGGGCCAAACGCGAGGGAGATTTGCCCGAGGACCTCGTCATCAAGACGTCCGTGGCCCTTCCCTGTTCCAATCCTGCGACAGCAAGAGTGCTGGAAGATCTTGGAGCGACATCTATCAATCTCGCTACTGACCTGTCGCTGGGTCAGATTGGGGCCATTCGCCAGGCCATCGATGTCCCCGTGGATATCTACTGCGAGGCACCCGACGACTTCGGCGGTGCCGTGCGACATTACGAGGTGGTTGACATGGTTCGGGTTGCCGCGCCGCTTTACATCAAGTTCACTGTTCGTAACGCACCAGGAATCTACCCCGCCGGTGCGCACCTGGAGAATACGGTGCTGTCAACCGCGAGAGAGAGGGTTCGTCGGGCAAGTTTAGCCATCGACCTCCTCAAGCGTTACGCACCTGAAGAACAGCAGGAGGGTTAGAACCATGGGCACTCGGGAGTGGACCAACCCGCGAAGCGGTGAATCTCGAACGTTGGTCATCAGTGATCATTCGAAATGGGAAGTTCTTGAGATTGCCTTAGCCTCTCGCCGCGCATGGGATGGCTTCCGCCACTATCCGTCCCACGAGCGCGCCCGTGTGTTGCACATCATCGCGGACGCGTTGGGCTCCAGCGCCCCAGAGGTCGTGCCTTTGGCGGATGAGGAATGCGCGCTCGGCCTGCCTCGGCTCACCGGTGAAGTAGCGCGGACGTCTTTTCAGCTGAGGATGTTTGCCGAAGCTCTTGAGAAGAACGAACTCCTCCCGCCTGAGATTGATCTTTCTGACGCGGCAGGTCCCCCTGCTGGCAGGCCAGAACTGGTGAGGCACTACGTCCCTCTCGGCCCGGTTGCTGTGTTTGGCGCCAGCAACTTCCCGTTTGCTTTTGGAGTACTTGGTGGAGACTTCGCCTCGGCGCTCGCCGCGGGGTGCACCGTTGTTGTGAAGGAGCACTCGGCACACCCTCGACTCGCGCGGAGGTTGGTCGAAATCACACGGGCAGCGCTGCATTCAGCCGGAGAAAACCCGGACTTGATTCTCTCCGTCCGAGGAACAGCAGCCGGCGCAGAATTGGTCAGGGCGCCTGAAATAGCCGCAGTTGGCTTCACTGGGTCCCTCTCTGGCGGTCGTTTCCTCTTCGACTTGGCGGTATCAAGACCTACGCCGATACCGTTCTATGGTGAGCTGGGCAGCGTCAACCCTGTGATCGTTTCTCGGAAGGCCGCACACACACGGGCGGAGGAGATTGGCAGGGGGTTCGTCGACTCTCTCCTGTTGGGCGCCGGGCAGTTCTGCACAAAGCCCTCGGTCTTGTGCTACCCCGAGGGATCTTCGGTCCTGGATTATGTCGTCGATGCGTTGTCCCAAGCCAGCCCCGTGCCGTTGCTGACCCCCAAGATTGCCGACGCTTACACAAGACAGGTCGCGAAGATATCAGCCTCGAAGGCTACGAACCTGCTTAAAATGCCAGCGCCGGACCGAATGGGAGCGTGGGTCGCTCCGGCGGTCTTCCAGACTTCGGTCGCTGAGATGCTGAGCGAATCAAGTGCAGTCCAGGAGGAATGCTTCGGGCCGGCGGCTGTAGTTGTTCCCTACTCCACCGATGAGGAAGCGCTCACTCTGGCTAGTCAGGGTGGCGGGGCGTTGGTGGGGTGTGTGCACGGTGAGGATGGAGATCTGCTCGCAGGAGAGCTGGTGCGGGCTCTCGCCACGCGGACGGGGCGCGTTGTGTGGAACGGTTGGCCTACGGGCGTGTCCGTTGCTCCTACCCAAATGCATGGTGGCCCCTACCCCGCCGCAACTGTTCCCGGCGCCACGTCCGTAGGCCTGCACGCGGCTGCAAGGTTTTCTCGACCGATAGTTTTCCAGGCTGTGCCCCCGGCACTTCGACCCGCGGGCACAGCTGTCTGACTCTGGCAGTGACGATGGAGTTCTGGCACAGAAACTAAAAATCATATTATGATTGTCTTATCGGGTTCCCGTTGGTGAATTCCATGTCCCCATAGAGAAGGAAAAAGATGAGTAGCGGCGCCCTTTCAGATGTTCGCGTAATCGACGCCACCCAGATGCTTGCCGGGCCAATGGCGGGAACACGACTGGGTGACCTGGGCGCTGATGTCATCAAAGTGGAGTCTCCCGCCGGTGGTGAATTCAATCGCACTCACGGGTTCGGCGATTCCCGGGCTAACGATGAAATGACTACCTTTTTGGCCATGAACCGCAACAAACGCAGTATGGCCCTCGATCTGAAATCCCCCGAAGGTTTGAGCGTCCTCTACGAGCTTGCCAAGAGTTCCGACGTGTTCATTCAAAACTTTCGCCACGGTACGGCGGAGCGTCTCGGAATTGGATACGAGAAACTGCGGGAGATAAACCCTCGCCTCGTGTACTGCTCCATCACTGGGTATGGAACATCTGGGCCCTACCGCGATCGCCCCGGCCAGGACCTCATCGTTCAGGGTTACAGCGGTTCAATGTTTTCCGTAGGAAAAACCGGCGACCCTCCCACCGCAAGCGCCCTTTGGGCGGCCGACGTGATGACGGGGTACCAGGCGGCAATTGGGATCTTGGCCGCACTACATTACCGAGGTGATTCAGGAGTTGGTCAACACGTCGAAATTGACATGCTGTCGGTGGTTCTGGACTGCCAACTCCAGGAAATTGTGACGTTCTTAAACGCGGGATTCAAACCGGAAAGAACGAACGAGCAAAGTGCCCATGCCGCGATGCCCGCACCCTACGGAAGTTACAAAACTAAGGATGGGTGGCTGAACCTCGCGATGTCTCCTCTGCCTGCTTTGGGCGAAGTGATTGACGACTCGTGGCTTCGGACCCTCATCCACTACGACGATGGCCATCGTCTACGCGATGATATTTACGCTCACATTAGACACTCCTTTCTGCTCAAGACGACAGCGGAGTGGGTCGAGCTCTGTGACCGACATGGAGTCTGGGCGGGACCGGTCTATGACTTCCCTGCGCTTGCACAGGACCCACACATCATTGAAGAAAAGTACTTTGTCGACCAGCCACAACGAGTCGGAGGATCGGCAAAGACAGTGCGGGTGCCCATCAAGATGTCCGAGACTCCTCCCTCCATCCGGCAGGGCGCACCAGGGCTGGGCCAGCACACCAAGGAAATCCTCACAAGTCTTGGCTACACGTCCGAAGCAATTGATGATCTGCTCCGCGCCGGCGCAGTCGCAATCCAGAAGGAGACCACCCCGTGAGTTCCCCAGACATAATCTTCGAACGCCATGGTCATGTGGCGATAATCAGACTCAATCGACCTGACAAGCTCAACGCAATGACCGTCGAAATGGACCGCCTGATGAACGAATTCACGTTCATCATCAACAACGATTCCGACATCCGCTCGGTCGTACTGACAGGAAACGGGGAACGCGCATTTTGTGCCGGAAGTGACATTACTGATCTAGATGAGTACGGAGATAACTGGGAGTATCGGAACCGTTTCGATGCGCGGATGGATTACGCCAGAGCAGTACACCTGATTCGCAAGCCCGTCGTTGCGGCTCTTTTTGGCTATGTCATTGGTGGAGGCCTTGAGATGGCATGCGCGAGCGATATTCGGCTTGCAACTCCTGACGCTCAATTCGGAGCCGGAGAAATCAATTGGGGCTGGCACGGCGGTTCGGGCCAGACCCAATATCTCACCCGAACCATGGGATCTGGCAACGCTGCGAAGCTCCTCCTCACTGGTGAGAGAATCGGGATTGACGAGGCCTTCCGCACGGGATTGGTGCAAGAAATTCACAAAAAGGATGACTTGGATGCCGCAGCATATTCACTCGCAGAAAGAATTGCTGCGAAATCTCCTGTCGCAATTCAAATGACGAAGCACATGATCAGGGTTGCTCAAAACACTGCCCTCGACGTGGGGCTCATGGTAGAGAATGACTCCTTCACCTACTGCATGACCACAGAAGACGCGAAGGAAGGCCAAGTGGCTTTCGCCGAGAAACGGGCGCCCATCTTTAAGGGAAAATGATGGTTCTGGATGGTTCTGGAAGAACTCGAATCCGTATTGCTCTCGGTGAGAGATTTGCCGATCTGTGGCTTTTCAGCGGGTCGCAACGACACGTTCTGTTCGACACTGGCGTGAAAGGAACGATAGAGAGCGCGGTGATTCCAGCCCTTGGGGGGCTCGAGATTGCGCCCGAAGACGTCGACGTTGTGGTGGTCAGTCACCTTGACGTCGACCACGCAGGAGATATTGGAAATGTGCGGCCCCTTCTCCCAAACGCCACCGTTATCGCGCACGACGGTGACGCAGAAGCCATGAGTGACTGGGAGGTGTTTAGCGCCCAGCGCGGCCGAGAATTCCGAGGAGGATGGGGCTTAGACGAAACACCCGATACGGTCGAATGGATGCGAAACGCCTTCGCCCCAGGAAAGGTTGATCGAATTATCCAGAGCGAGGACACGTTGACGCTTGACGATGGCCGTGCGCTGGAAGTCTGGCACGTCCCCGGGCATACCCGCGGTCACCTCGCCCTTTACGACGTCGAGATGAGATCGTTAGCTATCTCAGACGCAATCTTGGGGAGCTTCGTCCCCTTTGCAGACGGCACCCCGTCCTTTCCCCCCACCTATCGACATGTCGATGCGTATCTTGGCACGATTACCCGTGTGAGAAAGCTCGCCCCTGAGACACTTTTGACCGCTCACTACGGTGATTTTGTTGGCCCCGACATCATGAAATTTCTTGACGAGTCGGAATCTTTTGTTCACACGCTCGACCAAGCCATCCGAAACACGCTTTCCCCGCGCGGCAAGACCCTCGCCGAAATCGTGCACGAGACCAACCCCTTTATCGCTTCTTGGCCCACGGAAGGCACTCAAACGGCTCTCGCTTTCCCGGTGTCGGGGCACATAGAAAGAATGCTTGCCGCCGGCGAGATTCAGAGAAGAGAGAGCAGCAGAGGGTGGGAATGGGCGCTATGAATCGACAGAGTATGAATGCACTTTTGAGCAAGTCTGCTCCCCAGCTGTTAGGACTCGATTATGAGACCTGGAACTTTGGGGACTCGACCGGCTTCGAGGCGATGCTGCGGGCAGGGAAAACCCTAGGAACGATCGAACTGGAAAGCTTTGCCCATGGATGGTTCAGGTCCTGGGCCACGCGCGCGACGCCCTTTCGACGACTGGATTGCACGGCGCCCGGCCTGGCGATCGTGCTTACGGCGGAGAAGTATGGGGACTCTACTCTCCTCGCTGCGGCGATATCTCTTGCCGAATACCTGGTGACGCGAAAGAAAATTGCAGGGGTATATGAAACGTGGACCAATCCACCGCTCATGGTGCCCTACGGCGGCGAGCAACTCCCCCCCGAAGAAGAAGATTTGCTGAGCAACCCCCCCGGCGGCTTTTTCGTTGACTGCCTTCATTTTGATCCACCTTTCTTTGCCGCTCTGGCCCGAGTCACAGGGGAGGACAGGTGGAAGAACGAGGCTACCGAGCAAGCGCTTGGGTACATTCGCGGTCTTCAACAGCCGTCCGGACTATTTGACCACTTCGTTCTCGAGGGGTTGCCTGGTCGAACATTTGGCCCAGGTTGGGGCAGAGGCCAAGGGTGGGCCCTTCTCGGGCTGATTGACGTCGTGGAACAACTTTCTCTTCCCCAGGACCACGAAATTGCGCAGGCAGCCCGCAAGCTCATTGGTGCAATGTTGACGCTCCAACGCGAGGATGGCAGCTGGCCGGTGGTAATCACAGATCCTGACTCTGGCGACGAACCCAGTACTGCGGCCTTTATGGCAACCGGTTTTTTTCGCGCGATTAAGCACTCTCTTGTCTCTGACGATGGTGTTGGCGTCGCTGCCGACAGAGCTTTAGCGTCCGTTATGGCAGAGGTGGACTCAGAGGGACTGCTCGGTGGCGTCTCCCGAGCAGTTATGGCGTGCACGCGTCCATCCCACTACGCCCACGTCCCCAGGGGGTTCAACGTTCCTTGGGGACAAGGACCACTGGTTCTGGCGCTTTGTGAGGCTCTGGACCAGTGAGAACCGCAATTGTCACCGGTGCCGCTTCGGGAATCGGGCTCGCGACCCTCACGAAGCTCGCCGCAGAGGGCTATGAAGTTCATGGTGTGGACATCAGCGACAGGCTCGTCGGGGTACTCGATGCAGTGGATTCGGATTTTGTGCACGCACACATTGGTGACGTTGGCGATCCCGGTGTGTGGTCGTCAATCGCAAAGTTCTTCGCTAACGGACTCGACCTTCTCGTTCACAACGCGTTCGTCCTCCACATTGCGCCGCTTCACCAGCAGACTCAAGAACAGTGGGGCCGGCAACTGGACGTGATTCTTGGCGCAGTTCTCCACTCCATGACGCATCTACACGAGGCTCTGGGTGCTGCTCGAGGCTCGGTGGTTCTGGTTTCCAGTGTCCACTCCCGCATGGGTCTGCCCGGTTATCCCGCCTACGCCGCAGCCAAAGGAGCGCTCAACGCCCTGGGGCGTCAACTTGCAGTTGACTACGGACCTGAAATCAGGGTCAACTCTGTGATTCCTGGTCCCATTAGGACGCCCATCTGGAACTCAGCGACTCCCGAGGCACTGGAGATCACAGCTCGTGCCACTGCCCTTAAACGCCTCGGTGCCCCCGAAGAGGTTGCCAACGTCATCTGCTTTCTTGGTTCTCCATTAGCAAGCTATGTCGACGGTGCCGAAATCGTGGTCGATGGCGGGTGGAGCATCACCAAAGAATCGAGCTGAATATAATTACAAATATGCAGACGTGTTGTGATAGCACCTCGTAATGGGAAGAATTCGTGGGCTATCTCCGCAGATTGCCGAAAATCTCGGCCGCCAAATTGTCGCGGGGAAAATCGCTGAAGGGGAGTCCTTTCGGCTTCAGGATATTGGCGAGTCATTTTCGGTCAGCGTGACTGTTGCTCGCGAAGTGATGCTGGCTTTGCAAGACAAAGGTTTAGTCCAGGGGCGTCCACGCCGCGGAATTACAGTTCTTCCTCGTGACTCTTGGGACCTTCTCGATGCGGATATTCTTCAATGGCACGACAACCATCTAGGGCCGATCATCGCGGACCTGGAAGAATCCCGAGAACTCATTGAACCGTGGGCAGCGCGAACCGCCGCCCAGTCCGGTTCGACGGCAGACATAGGGCTGTGCAGGCTGGCCATGGACAACCTTGTCGCTGCGACGGAACTCGGAAACACGGCAGCAATGACAGATGCGGACCTCCTTTTTCATCGAGCTCTCCTCAAAGCCAGCGGAAATTCCATCATTTCCCAGATTGGCCGGGTTATAGAACCTGCCTTGAAGCGAAGAAACGAACTCACCATGCGCGACAGAAAAAGAGAGGACCTTACTTTCTTGCCTTTGCACGAAGCGATTATTTCCGCCATAGAGCGGAGGGACCCAGATGGCGCTGGCGTTGCGTCCTTACGACTTATTCGAGAAAGTGGGACAGATAGCGCCGAAGCGTTCAAGCAGTAGCGGAGAACGGACCGCCACTGCTATGGCTGCGATAGGCGGTGGCCGGAATTCTGACTCGGCCACCCCCAAAGGTGGGAGCTAATCCGCGCCAGGTGGCGCCTCATTGAATCTGGCCTCAGCATCGCGACAATGGAGCGCTGTAGCGCTCCTATGTATACATAAATTCCACCCGAGAGCCTATATTGGCGATAATTGAGCTAGACTTGGTGTTAATGTATACATCTGGACCCGGAGTAATGGGATGAAGGCAAGTGAACGGGCTTATCGAAGCCTGGTTGCAGATATTCTTGATGGTTCCTTGCCGCCAGGGAGCCTGATGTCCGAAGTCGAGCAATCCACTCGGCTGGGAATCTCTCGAACTCCCTTTCGTGAAGCTCTCTCGCTCCTGTATGCGGACGGGCTTGTCACAAAACCCTCGGGGCGCAACGTTTTTGTTTCTCCTCTGTCCCTCGAGGGTATCCACAAGCTATATGAAGTCCGGCGCTCACTCGAAGAGCTCGCGGCTAGGCTCGCGGCCCGACGAGGCGACGCTGAAGTATTTGAAAAACTTGCTCTTCGATTTCAAGACGCCCACCACCAACTCGAGAGCTCAGAAGAGTCCGTCGATAGCTATTACCAACTCAACAAGGATTTCGATGAGGCAATTGATGCCACCGTTGAGAACGGATACCTCGTCTCTGCTTTAGCCACCATCCGACAACACTCCACACGAGCCAGAAGCATTGCCCGCAGCGATCTTCCCAGGCTCCGAGCAAGCGCCGCAGAAACCCGCGTCATCTGTGACGCCATCGTGTCGCGCAATGAAGATGTCGCGGCGCACGCCACTCATCTTCATCTCCACCACAGCCTCCACCACGTTTTTTCCACCATCGACACTGCCCTCCCTGCATAATTGCGCCACCCCCACCACACGAAAGTTGGAGCTCCCCATCATGGCCACCACGCACACCGTGAGAACGCACCCCAGCAGCGAACATCTGGAAAAAAAATCCCAGTTGGCCTGGAAGCTCGCTGAGGTTGCCTCGGACACCGCTCTGGCAACCTCAGAGGTCAGCGCAATGGTGGCAAACCGCGTCATCGATAATGCTTCCGTTGCCGTCGCCTCGGTAAATCGACCGGCTGTGCGCGCGGCAAGAGACCAAGCACTCAGCCACTCCCCGTCACACGGTGGTCTGGGAGCAAACGTCATGGGGGAGAAACTAACTCTGCGCACCTCACCGGAGTGGGCGGCGTGGGCTAATGGAGTGGCCGTGAGGGAACTTGACTTTCACGACACGTTCCTGGCAGCTGACTATTCCCACCCCGGAGACACTATCCCGGCCTTGATCGCTACCGCCCAGCACCTCCAGGTGGAGGGGGACAAGCTCACCCGGGCAATTTCCGTCGCCTATGAAATACAGGTATCCCTGGTCAAGGGAATGTGCCTTCACGAACACAAGATTGACCACATCGCCCACCTTGCCCCAGCAATTGCGGGCGGGTTGGGAAACCTTCTCGAGCTACCCACCAGCGTAATTTTTGACGCCATCGGACAGGCCCTCCATACGAGTACCGCTACCCGGCAGTCCCGAAAAGGAGAAATTTCTAGTTGGAAAGCGTACGCGCCCGCCTTTGCCGGAAAGATTGCGATCGAGTCCGTCGATCGGGCCATGCGCGGAGAGACCAGCCCCTCCCCCATCTATGAGGGCGAAGATGGTTTTATCGCCTGGATGTTGGGCGGAAGAGACGTCATGTACAGCATCACCCTGCCCGACACAGGAGAGCCACGGTCCGCCATTTTGGAAACATATACCAAGGCTCACTCGGCTGAATACCAAGCCCAAGCGCTGATTGACTTAGCGGTGCGCCTCCATCTGCGCCACCAGGAGTTGGCCGATCCGGCGGCGATGAACAGCATCACCATTCACACGTCGCACCACACCCATTTTGTCATTGGATCAGGCTCAGGCGACCCCCAAAAGTATGATCCCCAGGCGTCGCGGGAGACGCTAGACCATTCTCTTCCCTACATTTTCGCCGTGGCACTGCAGGATGGTAAGTGGCATCATGAAGAGAGTTACACCCCAGAGCGAGCCAGACGTCACGACACCGTCGACCTGTGGAGAAAAATCACCACGCAAGAGGATCCCTTCTGGAGTGCTCGATATCACTCTGTGGATATGACGGACAAAGCTTTTGGAGGCCGGGTGGACATTGAACTCACCACGGGTGAGCACATCATCGACGACATTGCTGTCGCCGATGCGCACCCCCTGGGCTCATCGCCCTTTAAGCGCGAGGACTACATCGAGAAATTCCAGTCCCTCACCTCGCCGTTCATCCCCGCCACAGAGTCGGAAAGGTTCCTGGACTTAGCACGCCGATTATCCACGCTGTCTTCCGATGAGGTGGCGCAGTTGTCCGTCCACGTAGAGAGCGCGCACACCGGTTCGACGAAAGGGCTGTTCTAATGCTTCACTCCCGTATCTCTGTTGCTGATAAACGCAGGAGCCTTCGAGAGAAACTTTCCGGCACATCGATTATTCAAATGCCTGGCGCGTTCAACCCACTCTCCGCAAAAATCATCGAACGCCACGGGTTTGGAGCGGTCTACATCTCTGGGGCAGTTATTTCCGCAGAGCTGGGATTGCCCGACATCGGGCTCACAACGTTAAGCGAAGTGAGTGGTCGCGCACAGCAAATCAGCCGAGTCACGGACCTGCCCACACTTGTTGATGCTGATACCGGCTTCGGTGAAGCCATCAATGTTGCACGAACGGTGCAGGTGATGGAAGATGCCGGCGTATCGGGAATGCACATAGAAGACCAGGAGAACCCCAAACGCTGCGGTCACCTCGATGGCAAAGCAATCGTGGATAGGGCTACGGCGCTTCAGCGCATACGCGCGGCAGTGGATTCGCGTCGAGACCCCGACTTTATGATTGTGGCACGAACTGACGCACGGACCGTTGTGGGCTTTGAGGAAACCGTGGAGCGCGCCAAAGCGCTCGTCGGTGCTGGCGCCGATGCGATATTCCCGGAGGCGCTCGCCTGCCTCGACGAGTTTGAACAGCTATGCAGAGCAGTCGATGCCCCGGTCATCGCAAACATGACGGAGTTTGGAAAAACCGAGCTCTACACGGCCGCGGAGCTGGAAAACGTGGGAGTCAAGATTGTTATTTATCCCGTGTCGTTACTGCGTCTCGCGATGGGGGCGACCGTGCGGGGGCTGGAGACTCTCGCCCGGGAAGGAACGCTTTCTTCGGTGACGCCAGAGATGCAGACTCGCTCCGATTTATACGACGTTCTTGATTACGAATCGTTCAACCACTTTGATTCCGAGGTTTTTAACTTCACCGTCCACAACAACGGCTAGGCACCAATCATTGTGTGCCACCGAGAGAGAGGAAAAGATAATGACAGATGCCACGCCCACAATCCACAAGGGGCTTGCCGGTGTGGTCGCGGATTCAACCGGAATATCCACGGTTAACTCCGAGACCAATTCTCTTCTCTACCGGGGGTTCAGTGTTGAGGACTTAGCTCGCGAAAA
>Ga0335398_10001285_pt1 | contig 43324 bp, 36 predicted proteins | sample BON03_FD_205742 | JGI IMG/M metagenome (GOLD analysis project Ga0335398, IMG submission 205742) | Freshwater microbial communities from Lake Bonney liftoff mats and glacier meltwater in Antarctica - BON-03 (spades assembly) (version 2) | ecosystem: Environmental > Aquatic > Freshwater > Ice >... | reverse complement strand
TATCCGTCCAATCAATCGCCAGCACCTTCCCCGGCTCGTGATCCTGCGTAAAAAACACCTCCTTCTCCGGCCCCTCCGCCAGCCGCCAGCTGCGCACCCGGCGTTGAAAAGTACGAAGCATCTCCGGCTTCAGCATCCCCGGATGGCACTGCGAAAGATGCTCGAAAAGCGCTTTCGCCTCCAGCTCCGGAGCCTCCCGCAACATCGCCACAGCCTCCGGCCAAATCCGCTCCAACGGATCCTCGCGCGTCCTCCACGAATGGGGCGCCTTTTCCTGCTTCAGGACATCATCCTGCCGTAAATACTTCCGCGCCGTATTGCGCGCCATTCCTGACTTCTGTGCACTCATCATAATTGATTTTCCTTGGTTGCGCTCATCGCTGAGCCTGGTGAGTTGGGTTCGTGTGACCACAACCCGAGGAAGCACCAGCCACCCCGCCCGGCGTCAAACCGCGAAACGCGATCCACCCCCAAAAAACCGCCCAACCCAAAGGGTCAGTTTTAATTGTCGTCAGGGGTCAATTATAGTTGTCGTTCTACACGAGTTCTCGGAACAAGAATACACGTTGGCTAAATCGTGGACTGTCCCCACCACTCAAGGCTCATCGGTAGGGGACTTGATGGCCATGCTACCTTCCCTTCGACGCGATCAAGACGGAGCCACAGTGGACCTTGTTACGAATCCCGTTACGAAACGACAAAAAATCAATGAAAAAACCGCCCGCAAATCTCCTCAGTTCCCTAAACTACGGGGAATTCCAAGAAAAAGTACCGGCGATGGGAATCGAACCCATACTTCCTAGGAAACGCGATTTTGAATCGCGCGCGTCTACCAATTCCGCCACGCCGGCTGCTTCTCGTGAAAGCGGGCGAAGTCTTTCTCGATCTGAAGAGTCTGTCAAGCACACCCGACACGGAACCTGCTAGACAAAGTCACTTTCCTGACAAATCTTCCCGTTCATGAACATTTCTGTCACCGGACGTTCCGGCCGCATGGGCCAGGCCGTCCTTGCCGCCATCGAAGCCGACGCGAACGCTTCCGTTCACGCCACTCACGATTCGGGCGAGGACCTTGCCAAGGCCCTCGCCGGAACCGATGCGGTGATCGACTTCACCCTTCCCCAGCTCACCCACGAACTCCTCGAGAAGGCCGTTGCCGCTAAGGCCCGGCTCGTCATCGGCACCACCGGTCATTCCGAAGGCCAGCGCGAGGCCATCAAAGCAGCCTCGACCCATATTCCCATTGTATACGCCTCCAACTTCTCAACCGGCGTCAATCTCCTTTTCCACCTCACCCGCAAGGCCGCCGCTATCCTCGGCAAGGAAGCCTATGACATCGAGGTCACCGAAATGCACCATCGCCACAAGGTCGATGCTCCTTCGGGAACCGCACGGACCCTTCTTGAAATCCTGAACGAAGAGACCAAGACGTCCTACGAGGACGACGTCGTCCACGGACGATTTGGAAATGCCGGCCCCCGCCCCTCCCGCGAGATTGGCATGCACACGTTGCGCGGCGGCGATGTCGTGGGCGACCATACGGTCCTGTTTGCGGCTGAAGGCGAACGATTCGAGCTCACCCATAAAGCGTCTTCCCGAATGACTTTTGCTTCTGGTGCGGTTCGTGCTGCCCTCTGGTTGGAAAATCAGAAGGCGGGACTCTATGACATGCAGGATGTCCTCGGCCTCAAATAGTCTTATTTATGGCGAACAGGACCGGCATTTCACTCGGAACGAATCTCGGCAACCGCCTCGCGAATCTCCGGGAGGCGCGCGACCTGCTGGTCAACCTGATGCCTCCGGGCACCAACTTTTTACAGTCTTCGGTTTACCAGTCCGAGCCCGTTAATTGTCCGCCCAACTCGCCTGATTTCTACAACTCGGTCATAGAAATCGACTACATCGGCAAGCCCCAGGATTTACTCAAAGCAACCCAGGGAATTGAGTGGCGACTGGGTCGCACGCCCGCGCCCGAGCGAAACTCCCCGCGCGTCATTGACTTGGATATTCTTTATTTTGACAATGTCATCGTGAATGAAGACTTCCTGACCCTTCCCCATCCCCGCTTGACTCACCGCCGTTTTGTTCTCCGACCGTTAACCGACATTCGTCCGAACCTCGTCCTCCCGGGTGATGAAACCACGGTGGGCGAACATTTACGAAAACTCGATTCGGATGAACCCGAGCCGAACATCATCCAAACCGTGTGGTAGACTGCCGCCATGCCACTGATTCAGAAAGCCGACCAGATTGCCGCTAAAAAAGGGCACTCTCCTGTTTCCGCGCTCACGGCCTACGATTATGCCACCGCGCGGCTCTTGGATGAGGCGGGGGTCGATATCCTTCTTGTTGGCGATTCCCTCGGCATGGTGGTGCTCGGCTATCCGGACACCACGCATGTCACTCTCGATCACATGCGCCATCACATCGAAGCGGTGGCGCGGGGCGCAAAAAATGCCCTCATTGTGGGAGATCTTCCCATCCACACCTACGCCACCGCTGCCGAAGCCATCAACAACGCGCAGCGATTGGTGCAATCCGGTGCCCAGGCCGTCAAACTCGAGGGCGGAGTCCGGCAAGCCCCGAAAGTCAAGGCCATCATCAAAACCGGCATTCCTGTCATGGGTCACCTCGGCATGCTTCCCCAGCGGGTCAAAGAAGAAGGAGGATACAAAAAAAAGGGACGGACCGAGGAAGAGATCGAAAGCCTTCTCGAAGGTGCCTTGGCCCTTCAAGAAGCCGGAGCCTTTGCCATCGTTCTCGAAAGCGTTCTTCCCGCCGCCGCCAAAAAAATCACGGCCGGTCTCAAAATCCCGACCATTGGAATCGGCTGTGGCAAAAAGACCTGCGACGGAGAAATCGCCGTGATCACCGACGTCATCGGGTCCTACCCGTGGTTCGTCCCGCCTTTCGCGACTCCCCGCGCCGACGTCGCCGGAGAAATCACCAAAGCTGTCAAAGGATATCTCGATGCTCTCGCCCGATAAAAAAGCAGCGCTGGAAAAGCGCATGAATTCCCTTGGGATTTTCGAGGATGATCTTGTCGAAAAGTTCATCCGGGGCACCGGCAGCGGCGGGCAGAAGGTCAACAAGACCTCGTCCTGCGTCTTTCTTCAACACCCACCCACCCACCAGGAGGTGAAAGTGCAACGGGAGAGATCGAGGGAAATGAATCGCTTCCTCGCGCGTGAAGAGCTGTGCGACCGCTTGGAAGAGATCCTTCGGGCCAAGAAATCCGCCCGCAAGCAAGCCCGCGAAAAGGTCCGACGTCAAAAGCGGCGGCCCTCGCTGCGGGCCCGGGCCCGGAACGTCGAAAAGAAGCGCCAGCACGGTCAAAAGAAGGAAAACCGACGAAGACCCTCGTCCAACGATTAAAAACCGACGAGCAAAAATCCGGCGTTTCTGATTGGCCCGCCTGCTCGGATGTTCCATCGTTTCCCCATGCAGACCTACCTCGATCTTCTCACCGACGTTCTCGAAAACGGCGAAGAGCGGGGTGATCGCACCGGGACCGGGACTTTAAGTGTTTTCGGGCGTCAGGCCCGCTATGACTTGCGCAAAGGATTCCCCTGCCTCACCACCAAAAAGCTCCATTTACGCTCGATCATCCACGAACTTTTGTGGTTCCTCAAGGGGGAGACCAATATTGCCTACCTGCGGGAACACAACGTGCGCATCTGGGACGATTGGGCTGATGCCGACGGCAATCTTGGCCCCGTCTACGGACAACAATGGCGTGCGTGGCCGAAGGACGATGGGTCCTCGGTGGACCAAATCGCCGAACTGATCGAAGGACTCAAAAGCAACCCAACTTCCAGACGTCATCTCGTCTCGGCCTGGAACGTCGGCAAAGTCGATAAAATGGCCCTCCCGCCCTGTCACCTCCTCTTTCAATTTTACGTTCACGACCCCGGGTCCGGGCGTCCGGGCCTGAGTTGCCAACTTTACCAACGAAGTGCCGACCTGTTCCTCGGCGTCCCTTTCAACATCGCTTCATACGCCCTCCTCACCATGATGATCGCCCAGGTCTGCGGATACGAAGCCCGGGATTTTGTGCACAGTTTTGGCGACCTCCACCTTTATTCGAATCATCTCGACCAGGCCCGCGAGCAACTTTCCCGCTCTCCCCTTCCCCTTCCGACGATGAAACTGAACCCGAAGGTTCAAGACATCGATTCCTTTACCTTCGACGACTTTGAGCTGGTCGATTACGAGGCCCATCCCCACATTAAAGCTGCTGTCGCCGTATGAAACTCACTGCAATCGTTGCCATGACCCCGGAGAGGGTGATCGGAAAGGATGGAAAGCTCCCCTGGCATCTTCCCGATGATCTCAAATTTTTCAAGAAACAGACCATCGGGCACCCGGTTGTGATGGGGCGCAAGACCTTCGAATCCATCGGCAAACCGCTCCCGAACAGACAAAATTTCGTTCTGACTCACGATCCCGCCTGGCATCACGACGGCGTGGAATCCATCCACCACCCCAAGGAACTCAACGAATACCCCCTGATCCATCAACAGGTCTTCGTCATCGGCGGCGCTGAAATTTACCAATTCTTCCTCCCGATCCTCAACGACCTCATCATCACCCATATCCCGGAATCACACGAGGGCGACACCTTCTTCCCGGAATACGACCAGGAATTTCAACACTCCGTGCTCGTTTGGGAACAAGAGAACTTTGAAATCCGTCGTCACTTCCGCTAAACTCCCACCAACACTCAGAATCATGGCCAACTCATTCGAACTTACCGGAACCCTCAAAGTCCTGGAGGACACCCAAACCTTCGCCAGTGGATTCGCGAAACGTGAATTCGTGATCGAAGTCCCGGACGACAAATATCCCCAAATGGTGAAATTTGAAACCGTCCGCGAAAAAATCGACCTCCTCAATTCCCTCTCCGTCGGCGACGAAGTCAAAGTCACCTTTGATATCCGGGGAAACGAATACAACGGGCGATACTACGTGAACCTCAATGCCTGGAAAATCGAAGGCGGCAGCGGCGGCAGCGGCGGCGGGAATAGCAGCAGCAAAGCCGCACCCGACGATCCACCACCCGGTTCTTTTGACAGCTCCTTCGACAATGAGCCGGAGCCCACGGACGACGATATCCCCTTTTAACCTCTCCCAAGGCCGCCCGACTCGGCGGCCTTTTCGGTGCCCGCCAACCGGGCTCCCCCAACCGGGTCTAGGGTCTAATAAACTTCCACCTCGCGATACTTGCTTCGGTGCACCCAGACACTCTGGACAAGGCCCAGGAGGAACATGCAAATCACCACGAAGGTTCCCGAATAGCTTACGAGAGGAAGGGGAATCCCGGTGATCGGCGTGAGCAGGACACACATGCCAATGCTCTCGAACATGTGGGCAAAGAAGAGTCCGACAACACCACCGACAATGATGCGTCCGGCCAGGTCACGACTGTAGAATGCGATAAAAAGACACTGAATGAGCAACAAGGCAAAAGCCGTGATCAGAAGAAGAGCACCACGAAAGCCCTGCTCCTCGGCAATCACCGCAAAAATGTAGTCATTGTGGGCGGTCGTCTTGGGAATGTAGCCCTTGGCGTGGATCGACCCCCGCTCTTCGGTGGCATTCCAACCCAACCCTTTCCAACCGGCCTTACCCACGGCAGTTGAGACCCAGTAGGGTGCATAATTTGTGTCATTCTTTTCGACAACCCCGGTAGAGAGAGACGCCAGATACATCTCAATGCGCTCGGTCCCACGGGGCGAGACCGAGGGAAGAACGACATAGTAGGCAATTGCGGTGAAGCCGATCGACATCGACGTTAGAAAGGTCAAATAGCGCCAGGGAATTCCGCTCACGAGGAGGGCCACCAGGGCCACCGGAACCCAGACCAGGGCGGAACCCATATCCCCCAGCTTCACCACCATGAGAAAAGGGACGCCCGAGAGCACCGCAATGAGAAGCACTCGAAACGAGGGTTCGGCAAAGAAACGATGAAGCTTGGGGAGTTCCTGGGCCAAGGTCGCGATGGCGATAATTCCCGCAGCGATCGCCAACTGCGCCGGCTGGAAACTGATGGGGCCAAGATCGAGACGGTGAACGTCATCATCGGCCCCCATTGCCTGGAAGGTCAGGGCAAGCCCCACCAGATACATCGGGAGTCCCAACCAGCGCACCCACCGATAGTCCACCAGGGCTGAAAAGAAATAAACGACCGTCCCAATGGCCATCCAGACCTTGTGGCGCCCCGCGTAGAATTCTCCCCCGGTCATCCCATCCGGGGCGGGCAGGTGCCGGGCAGCGCTCTCAATGGCATAGACCCCAAAAAAGAGGAGCCCATACATGGTGAGGACGAGCACCCAATTCATTCCCAGGATCTTTCGGAAAAGCGGCGTCATTGCGGGCGAGGTGCGGAATGTAGAACGGGACGATTCGTCAGCCCACAAAAAACGGCTCCGGTTGCCCAAAGCCGTTGAATTTTGATAAGTTACAGAGCCTAGTTTTGCGCCAGACCCTTCGCCTTGACTGCCTCGTTGTGCTTTTCGAGGGCGGCCTTGCTCTGCTCGGCGGCCCAGGATTCGTAGGCCTTATTGGCGACAACCTCCATGACGCCTTTCATATTTCCGTGTCCTTCACCACAAAGCTGGCCACAAACCACGTTGGTTTCGAGGGTTTTGATCGGTCGAAACCACATTGGAATGTCCTTCCCCGGAATAGCGTCCTGCTGGATACGCATCGGAATAATGGCATAGTTGTGAATGACATCGGTCGAAGTAACCTGGAGGATGGCATTCCGGTCAACCGGAAGCTTGAGGATGCTGGCGATGAAGTCATCGTAACCGTTCGGGTCGTCGGGGTCGATACAAGGATCACCCACCGTGCTCACAAGAGTGCGGTCAATTCGACCAAACTTCCCGTCGGCCCCAGGATAGTGGTAGTTGAAGGCAAATTGGTAAGCAATCACGCGGACGCGAACCGGATCAGTCTTCTGAACCTCTTCGAACTGATCTGTCCGCTCCCACCAGAGCGGGAAGGCAAATCCAAGAAGAAGGACCGCTTCGATAATCACCACCCCGATCTCCAGGTGAGTGGAGACGTGGTTGGTGACGCCATGATAGTTGGCCTTGGGGTTCTTGCTGGCGCGAAATTTCCAAAGGCAGAGGAGGAAGAAAAGGGTCCAGCCCAAAAAAAGGGCGAACATGAACCAGTGCACAATATCGATCAAGTGATCAACATTGCCACCATGGTCAGAGTAGTTTTCGGGGATGCCGAGCCACTTGGACCAATTGAGTGCGGTAAACATGGTTTGGAATGATTAGGAATGGGAGGCAGGGGCGATGTAGTCGTCGCAGTAGCGGGGATCAAGGGCGACCTTCTCGCGCTTTGCGATGCGAATCAACGTCCAGAGAACGCCGGAAACGAGAGGAACGATCACCATGAGCATGATGGCAATCGACCAACCGGCAGCATCTTGGCCGCCGTGTTTGAAGGCATTGGCACAAGTTGCACAAGCGAGAACTGAAGAAGTGATCATGGGATGATGGGGTAATGGGGTGATGGAGTTAAACGATAATGTTTTTGGACTTACGGCGGAAATAGATCCCGTAGAAAACGAGGCCCACGGAGGCAATCAAAGTGACAACGCCAGCGATCTTGGTCCCCATTCCCGAATCCTGCTGGTCGAAAAAGAGAGCCCAGACTCCAAACCCCGCGAAAAAGAGGGCGGCGATGGAGATGAAGATGAGGTGAAAACCTTTGATGGACATGGTAATGAGTGGTTAGTGGTCGGGCTTGGTAGCCGGTTTTTCGGGATTGTAAAAGCCATCGGCGTGCTCCCAGTTGCCAAAGCGAATGGGGTCAAACTTCGCCCATCCGATGAGCGCCATGCAGAAGAACGCCATGACGAGGCCCAACCCATAAATGAAGTAGATGAGCTTCTTCTCATGATTTAGGTGCATGAAGATCAACATCACAAGGGAGGCTTTGAAAGCTGCAATGGCAAGGCCGATAATGGCATCGACGTGGTCGAAGCCGTGCTCGCCAAAGTCAAGGGGCTCAAACGTGGCAACCATCACGGTAATGGCAGTAAAGACGAACAGAAGGCCGCCAATGACCATGTAGAGCTTCTTTTTTTTGTTAATTTCTTCCGGGGAATCAGCCATGAGAAAAGAGTGTTAGAGTCGGGAAAAGTTCGAAATGAGAGGGGTTACATCAAGTAAAGGATGGGGAAGAGGAAAATCCAGACGAGGTCCACGAAGTGCCAGAAGAGACCACCCACCTCGACCCGGTTGGCGAGCCATTCGGGATTGGACTCATACATTTTGCGGCCGAAGAAGAGGTAATACCCAAGAACGAGCGCTCCTCCGATCACGTGCAGTCCGTGAAGACCGGTGATCACGAAGTAGATCGCATAATAGGTGTTCCACTTGGGGGTAAAGGTGGACTCGAATCCAATCTTGTCACGTGGAATTTCAATGTGGGGGAATTCGTATTTCTTATGGTTGGCTCCGGCAAAACCGCTCGGGTCAAAAAGGTGCGTGCTGTAGAGCGAACCGTCGTCGGCCTTCGCGGCATTGTAAACCGCCTCAGGATCATAATCGAGTTTCTTGTAGGCCAACATCTGATCCCAGTTGACGCGGTACTTGTCGTTATCGGTCGGAACACGGCCGTCCTCTTTGAGCCGCTCTGTCTCATACTTCAGCCAAGCGGTATGACAATCCCAGGCCTTCTTGAAGTCATTGCGGTGGTCCGCTTTTCCGGACCCCTCTTCGGCGTGCCCATCACCGTCATGGTGCGCCGCCTCATGAGTGAGAATCCAGCTGGTCTTGATCACTTCCATGGGATCGATATCCTCCAACTCAGCCCGCTGTGCGGTGTAGCTGAAATCAATCGCATCAACGCCCATGATGATGGGGCTATCGAGCATCTTCCCCTTCACGACGGTGTCATCACGAAGACGGACCTGCTCGTTGGTCCGCAGACCTCGAGGAGTGTCATCGGGATCGAGAACGAGATTAAAAGGTGGCTCGATTTTGAAGGCAACCTCTGCGGCGGCGCTCAGCATGAGCGGCGTGTAGGCCACCACATCTGCGGCACGGCGGTCCTTCCAAAGGTCGGTTTCGACGACGTAGGTCGACATGTCAGTGACACCTTGCTCGTTCTTAATCCAAGCCCATGAGGCCTTTTCAAACTGAGTGCGAATTTTGGAGTCACGTGCACGGGCATCGAGAAATGAATCCTCAAGATCAGAGAGCACATCGATCGAAAGTTCCGTCCCCTTCTCCATGATCGTCTCGCCATCGACCACGTAGTCATCAACAAGCTTGATTGAACTTCCTTCCGGAGTCTGCTCGAGAATCATATCGACGTATGCCTCGTGAGCGGGACGCTTGAGAGCGAAGGTCAGGTCACTTGCTTTGAAAATCAGCCGGTTGGCAGGGAAGACCCCCTCATCATGTCTATTTTCGTAAGGAACCTCTTCGAGCTTGTCGCCATCAAGCTTCACATAGTGGACGTGCCCTTCGAGAATGCCGAAGTCCTCCACCGGACCTCCCCCGCTGATGCGGACAGCCTGGTGGTCGAACTTGGCTTTATACTCGACTCCCTTGAGCCCCAGGAAGAGCAAGGCGCAGAGCAAGGTGATCCACATGTAAATCTGAAATTTCCTCCACTCCCTCATTTTGAGGGCCGCCCAGGCAAAAACCACCGTCACGGAGGACGCGATCAGCACGAACGTGTTGATCAGTCCGGGAAGGACCGGCAGGGCACGCTCGGGCCAGGGGTAGTCGGCGTAGAGGCGGAGGAACAGGTAGGCCGAGAAGAGGCCTCCGAAGAGGGTCACCTCGGAGGCAAGGAAGAGCCAGATACCGACTTTCGAGTTGAAGAGACCGGTGTCCTTGCGGGCGTTAACGACAAATGGGATTTCCATGGATCAAAAAAAGTGAGGCTGGGAGAGCGTTGGGACGTTAGTGCTTGTTGCCTTCTTCGGCTTTGACTTCCTCGGCAGGTTCCTTGGAAGGTTCTTCAGCCGGTGCGCTGCGCTTGGGTTCCTCCCACTGGGGGAAGAAATCCTTATCGTGGTCGGGACGGCTGTATTCGTAGGGACCGCGATACACGGCTGGATCGAAGGTGAAGTTTCCATGTCCCGGAGGGGTGGGAGTGGCCCACTCGAGGGTGGTGGCATCCCATGGATTGTCACTGGTGACTTTCTTGCCCCAAAAGTAACTTACAAACATGTTGATAAGGAACGGGAGCTGGAAGATCGCAAGTGCCATCGCAGCAGCCGTCATGACCTCGTTGAGGTGAATGTTTTGAGCGATGGTCTGACCAAAGACGTTGATGCCACCCTCGGCTTTTTCAATGTATCCTTCACCACCGTTGTACCAGCGACGGTGGAAGCCCGCCATTCCCTGCGTAAGCATGGGGAAGAAGAGAAGGTTCATTGCCACCAGGGACGGCCAGAAGTGAAGGTGCCCCAGGGTGTTGTCCATGAAGCGCCCCGTCAGTTTGGGATACCAGTGATAGACCCCGGCAAAGAGACCAAAGAGGATTCCCGGCGCCACCACGTAGTGGAAGTGGCCGATCACGTAGTAGGTGTCGTGCAGGTGAAGGTCAGCGAGATTGAAAGCGAGCGGGAGACCGGTGAGACCACCGATCCCGAACATTGGCAGGAAGGCCGCAGCCCAGATCATGGGCATCGTGAACCGAATTGATCCACCCCACAGGGAGATGATCATCGACGTCAGAAGAATCACCGAGGGAATGGAAATCAAGACCGTGGTGGTCTGGAAGAAGGTCGAGATCACGGGTCCCATTCCGGTGAGATACATGTGGTGGGCCCACACGATGAAGGAAAGAAAACCGAGAACAATCAACGCCCAAACCATGGGCCTGTATCCCCAGAGCGGCTTGCGGGTGTTGCAAGGAATAATCTCAGCGACACAGGCAAGCGCCGGAAGGAGAAGAACATACACCTCGGGGTGACCCAGGAACCAGAAGAGGTGCTGGAAGAGAAGCGGACTTCCCGAACCGGAAAGGTCAAGGACGCCATCGGACTTCGAATAAAGGCCGCTGGGCATGAAGAAGCTGGAACCGACCACGCGGTCCATCAACTGCATGATGCCGGCAGCCTCGAGCGGCGGGAAGGCGAGAAGAAGAAGGAACGCAGTGACAAGCATGGCCCACACGAAGAACGGGAGGCGCATCCAGGTCAGGCCTTTGGCACGAAGCTGGATGATGGTGGTGATGAAGTTCACCGAGCCGAGCAGGGAGGAGGTAATCAACAACACGAGGCCGATCAACCATTGCGTCTGCCCTGCGAGGAACTGGTTCACGATTTGTCGGTCGGCGTATCCCGCCAGCGGGGAATAATTGGTCCATCCTGACTTCGCGGCACCGGACTCCATGAAGAAGCTCATGCACATGATCAGGCCTCCGGCGACGTAGAGCCAAAGACTGGCCATGTTGAGCTTGGGGAAAGCCATGTCGGGCGCACCAATCTGAAGGGGAGTGACATAGTTCCCGAAAGCACCAAAGCCGAGGGGCACGACACCGAGGAAAACCATGATCGTCCCGTGCATCGCACCGAACATGTTGTAGGTCTCCCCGGTGACTTTTCCATCGTCCAACCAGCGCGCTTTCCAGCCGTCGGTGAAGATCCAGCTGAGATAACCGGGAAGCGGCTCATGGGGATAAGCGATGCTCCAGCGCATCACGATCATCAGGAAGAAGCCGAAAAGCAGGAAGGCACCTGCGCCGAGGCCATACTGGATTCCGATCGTTTTGTGATCAGTTGAAAAGAGATACTTCTTCCAGAAAGGAAGAACGTGGTGATCGTCGTGGTGATCGAGGGAGGCTGCACTCATGGCGGAGGTGGATGATCAGAGGTTGGAAATTACTCGGCCGGCTCGTCTGTCGGCTCGAGGGAGATGGGATCGACTAAAGTGTCCGGTGCAAGAGTTGCACCTTCTAGCATCCTGTCATGATTTTTCTTAAGTTCTTCGACCGTCACCTGGTCAGAACCCCGTGCCTTGGCAATTTCGAGAGCGCTTGCGGCCATTTCCAGAGACACAAGCGAACCGTCGTTCCCCCACTCCGAACGGATGTAGGTGAGGAGGGTCGCAAGTTCCTTCTTGCCGAGTCCATCGCGCATTGCAGGCATGTTGTTATTGTAGGAAACTCCGGACACGGTGATGGGCCCATTCAAACCGTGAAGGACGATTTGGGAAAGCATCTCGGTGCTTCCATTGACCCATTCCGAACCAGCGAGTGGTGGAATTCCGTTTCCGGGCTGTCCGGCGCCGCTGGGCTGGTGACAGCCACTGCACTTGGCATACTGCTTGATTCCCTCTTTGCGATAGAGTTCCAGGGCCGGAGCAGGCAATAGGGGCGGGGCATCATCGATGTATGATGGCAAGCGCATGTAGCCGTCCTTGATGACCTCCTTGTAGGCGAAGAAGGCACCGCCTTGTCCCATGACCGCCCCTCCGACGAGGACGACGATGGCCGAAGCCAAGATGAGCCAGAGGGAAACGGGCTCCATCCCGTTTTCGAGAAGGCGTTTTTCACGACCAACGGCAGGGAGGGTTTCTTCAATCGTTTGATGGGCAGCGGCAACGTTGATGCTCTCGCTGAGATCGGGACGCATCTCGCTTGATGAAATTTGATCAGACATGGCTTATTCGGCTTGGGGAGCCTCGGGGTTGAAGTTCAAGGCCTTTGGGAGGGGGTTGCGCAGCGTATCCTTCTTCAAGGAGAGAAGGTAGCTGGCAAGGGCACGGGCCCGGTCGTTGGGGACAACGGCGAGGCCGTCCGGAGTTGCAAGCGGCAGGGCATCGTCTCCGGCCCGGTAAGTAGGAACTTCGTCAAACATTCCTCCCTTCGAAGGACAGGTTGACTTCTCAGGAACCCGCTGGTCATCCAGGTAATTGGCAAGACCGCGGGGATTGTAGAGATGAAGTAGAACCCACTCTTCGGGAGTATACTCCCCTTTCTTCAGATAGAAATCGATACGTCGCCCAAAGTTCGAGAGATCGGGTCCCAGTCTTGAAATTCCGACGTGGGCAATTTCCTCGTCTTGAAAGTCCGTTGCCAGGGTCTCGCGGCGGGTATCTTCAGAATTGTCGGCGGAAACCCGCAGTCCGGCCCATTCGTCCCGATGCACATCCCAACCCGCATAGGTGGGACGAATCAACTGGGTGTGGCACTGGTAGCAACCCTCTTGCCCGTAAATCCTGGACCCTTCGGTGATGCGTCCGTCGCGCTTCGGCGTGTAAACACCGGAGACCTCTCCTCCCTCCTCATACTCGACGGGGTCAAGAGAGCGCATTTTGGCAAAGGGGAGAACCACCGCAAACAGCCAAGGCAGGCCGAAGCTGGCGAGCATTCCAAAAATAAAAGCTTTAAAAGTCATGTCAGTGCAAGCGGGAACGGGTTAGGCCGTGGCGGATCCGATGTTGTCAATCTCCCCTTCGGGGCCGTGCGGGTTCTCAGAGTGATGCCTCTGAAACAGAGTGGGGTGGGAGGAGCGTCGTCCAAGGCGGGCCCACATCAAGAGAAGATGGACACAGAAAAAGAAGTTGGCGATGAGCATGAAACCCCAGGCAAGAGTGATCCCCCAGCCATAGCTGTCCGAACGCTCGGCCATCGTTGCAAAAGGCTGGGACAGATCTTCCATCCCCTGCCCTTGAATGACGCCGCCGACGATGGCGCAGATCACGATGGAGGCGACCCCGTAGACCGAAAGGAAGAAGTGCCAGTTGATAAAACGGCGTGAAAGCCACTCGCGACGGGTGATGCGGGGGACGATGAAATAGATGGCACCAAAGGCGCAAAGTGAAAAGACCCCGTAGATCGCGAGAATATCGAGACCGTAGCCCGTGTAGCTGAACTGGGTCATCTTCATCACCGTAACCGTGTGAAGGCCAAAGGACAGAACGCCGAAGACCATGAAAAGAACAATTCCGGAAACCGTGAAACGGAGCGACGGACTTTGTGCGACGACATCGTCGTGCCCGAGAATCGTCTTGAGAATGTTCACCCCCACCGCAATCGCGGGGACCAGAATGAGAACCATCGCGGCCGCTCCGACATAGGGAAGAAACTGGGGAATGGGCGCTCCCATAAGTCGCTCCATCCCCGCCCACGGTCCGAGGAAGGCAAGAGACCAAAAGCCGAAGAGTGCCAGGTTGTAACTATAGACCGGGCGACCGGTCACCTTGGGGGCAAGGTAGTAGGCGCTCGCGAGAGCGGTTGGCAGGAAGAAAAGGAGGAAAAGTCCATTCTTAAACCAAGCTGCAATCGCCGCTACCATGAGCGGATTCCCGTCGAAAGCGAAGACAAACAAGTAGGCTGTCACCATGATCCAAGGGAACCAGAGGAGTGCGGCAAGAAGATACCACTGGCTGACATAAACGTGCCCGGCATCACGAACCTGAAATTGCACCAGTGACCAAACCGTGATGAGAACGTAGGCGAACAAGAGAATAATCCAGACAGCATTTGGAAACTCCATCAGGCCAATGCCCGAGGACAAACGACCATCCAAAATGCAGACGATGCCAATCAAAACACCAATATGCCAGATGTGCCCTGCCAACAGAATGATCCCGGCGGAGGTGCATTCCTTGCGAGACAAGCGGGACATCAACCAGATGATGATTCCAAAGGCAGCGGAACATCCCCAGCCGTAAATCAAGGCGCTCATGTGAGCGGCATCGATCTTACCGGCATCAAACCAGGAGAACGTGTCAAGGAACTGTGGGGCGTGCTTTTTGGCAGAGGCGATGAGCCCAAAAACGATGGCGACCGCAAGCCATAAGGCGCCGCTGGTGAAGAAGAACATCACCGGGTGACGAAGCGAGCGATCGATAGCCGAACGCAACTCGATGTCGTTTGTTTCAGTGGTAGGATGGGTCTCGGACATGAGGAAAATTAGTTGGAGGACTCGGGATTCGTCTCGGTGGGCGTTTCTTCGGTGGGAGCGTCTTCGGTGGGAGCGTCTTCGGTGGGAGCGGCTTCGGCGGGAGCGGCTTCGGCGGGAGCGGCTTCGGCGGGAGCGGCTTCGGCGGGAGCGGGTGCCGGGATTACAACCGGCATTGCTCCCTGAGTCGGTTCACCACTGTGCAAGGTTTTGGCCAAGGAGGCCATTTGATCGTTCAAGGACTCCACATTGAGGGTCTCAGCCTCGGCTTTCAGAACCTCGTTCTTAATGGCCAGCCGTCCTTCAGAAGCCGCCTCGTAGGCCGCATTATCGTTCCCAAGCGTGAACGGGCGTAGAATGATGCAACCAATTCCAAAGGTTGTCACGAGCAGAATGGCGACCCAGAAGGCGTTGAATCGCTTGAGAGGATTGTCGCGGGTGTGGTCCATGACTTTAGTTGTGAAGGTTTGCGGACTCGAGGATACGAGGATCGCGGTGAGGATAGAGCGCAGCCGAGGTCAGGTTGCGGAGGTAGAAAAAGAGGAAACCGGAAACCGCGATCACCAAGGCGATGATGTCACCAATCCATGACCCGGCGATCCAGAGTTGCGGGGCGTGATCAACGACGAGGCCCACCGATGGTCCCCGCTCGGGAATGATCATGTGATAAACGTCGATGGCGTGAATGAAGAGAATGTAGGTGCAGAGCGCCATCATGAACTTCGGGCTTTTTTTCACGTCCGAACGAAGGAGCGCGAGGAAAGGAAGGGCGAAGTGGAAGAAGACCAGGAAATGACTGACGAGGTTCCAGTTCTCGGTGTTCCGGAGGAGGAAGTATCGGGTTTCCTCGGTGATATTGGCATACCAGATTAGGAAGAATTGCGAGAAGGACACGTAGGCCCAGAAGATCACGAAAGCGAAGCAGAGCTTGCCCATGGTGTGGTAGTGCTCCTGGGTCACGACCTTTTTAAGGTAACCTGCCTTTTGAAGTAGAAGTCCGGTAAGGATCAGAACCGCCATCGAAGACAAGGCCGATCCGGCGAAGACATAGACGCCCCACATCGTTGAGAACCAGGAATAATCGAGAGCCATCACCCAATCGAGAGCGAGGAAGGTCATGGAAACGCCGAAAATGATCATCGCCCATGAAGAGTGCTTGCGAGCGGCGAAGAGATTCTTGGTGCCGGGATTGGGATCAGTGTCCTGGGCGATCGAAAACTTGCGCACAAGCCAGATGAAGAAGCCGAGGAGGAGGAAGAAGCCGACAAAACGGAAATGCCAGAAGACAGGGTTGAGGTAGAAGGTCTTCTTGGCGAGAAGGTGATCGTGGACGTCCGGGCTGTGAAGCAAGGCATCACTTGAACTCAGATTTGGATGAGCGGAGACGGCCTCTTTAAAAGACGGCATCCATTCCCAAAGATACTTTTGCACTCCGGGAAAAAGGAAAGGAATTGCGAAGACAAAGAGAAAGGGAAAAACGAAGCCCAGATTCTCCATCATGCGACGCACCGAGGTCCCCCACCCCGAGTTCGAGAGGTTGTGGAGGAAGGTCCAGAAGCAACCACCGAAGGTGATGGTGATCACGAAGAAGAGCGCGAAGAGCCAGGAGAAGGCGTAGGAGCCATGCGCGGTGCCGTTTCCAACCGCAAAAAAGATGATGCTCCCCACCAGGCCGACGGCCGCAATGATGCCGGTGATCGCCTGGAGCTTCGCAATTTTGCCCTTCTCCAGATGTTCCCCGTTGGTTGGGATGTCTTTGGATGTCACTTGGTGTGCCATGTCGTGATCAGTCGAATGAGAAATTATTTGGCAGATGCCTGGAGTGCGCGGAGGTAGGCCACGATGGCCCACCGGTCCCGCACGGGGAGATTGTGTTCGTAGCCACCCATCAGGCCCTTGCCCTTGGAGATGACCTGGTAAATGTATCCGTCGGGATGAGACTCTTGCGGAAAGCTGTGGAGATTGGCCACGACGACAGCGGAATTGGAGAGATAACGCGCGACGACACCTTTGCCATCACCAGCGGTGCCGTGGCAGATCGCACAATGAACGCCATACATGTCCTTGCCGCGACCCATGAGGGCGACCGAATCCGCTTCGGTCTCGAGATTGAGCATTTCCGGCATTCCGTTGCCGAAGGTGCCTTCCAGTTTGCCATCGTAGGCATAACCGGAACGGCCCACGCCGAACTCAATGGGAAAAACACCGCTCTCGGCATGCTTGGGGACGGTACCCAGGACGGGACGACGTGAACCCATGCCATCAGCGAAGAAACCGGAAGTGGATTGCGCCTTTACCTTGTCCTGACGGTCCATGTCGGGGAAAACCTCGATGGGTGCCTGGGAGAACTTGTCGCCAGGGAATCCGAACACCCCGACAACGAAGATCGAGAGTGCGATAAGGGAGAGGAAAAAATATTGCATGGTTTACTCGGAGTCGTCCTCCACGAGTTCGATGTTGGCACCGCCGATTTCGTCGAGAAGCGCTTTCGTTCCCTCGGCGGAAAACTTGGCGTCGCGGGCTTCGATCGCGATAAAGAATTTGTCATCCGTCGCCCGCGAGAATTGCTTGCTCGCAAAGATGGGATGGTTCCAGCGTGGCAGTCCAATCAGAGCCAAGAGGCCGAAGAGAACGGTAAAGCCGGAGAGAAGAATAGTGAGCTCAAACATCACCGGGAAGAAGGCTGCGGTGGTGAAGATGTTGGTGGGCTTTCCTTGCACCACGGTGGGATAGATGGCGACCTGGGTAATGTAGGCCAAAGCGAGGGCGGTGATGAATCCGGCCACTCCCCCGCAGAAAACCAAATAGGGCAGGATGGAGCGCTTCACGCCCATGGCATCGTCGAGTCCGTGAATGGGATAAGGGGAATAGCAATCCCACTTTTTGAACCCGGCACCGCGCACCTTCTCGGCAGCTTTGTAAAGCTGGGAAGCGTTCTTAAATTCGGCGAGGTAGCCGTATACTCTGCGGACTTTTATGCTCATGCCTTGTCAGCCGTTGGGGGTTTACCCTCGTGTCCGGCCTCTTTGGCCGCACCTTCGGGGTTTTCGTGTAATTCGTATTGGTAGGCCGCGATGAGTTCGACGCCGTCGTCCGGATGGGCGATCTTGTCTTCATCGTGCGGATCACTCTCCTTGAGCGTCCACTTCACCTCGGCAATGTTGATGCAGGGAAGGAAACGGAGGAAGAGCAGGAAGAGGGCGAGGAACATCCCGATCGTTCCGACAAAGGTCAGGATATCGACATCACTCGGGCTGTAGGTTTTCCAGTCACCGGGCAGCCACATCCGGGCCAGCGTGGTGACAATAATCACGAAGCGCTCGAACCACATTCCGACGTTGACGCACATCGCGACGCCCATCACGACCCAGAGGTTTTCGCGGCATTTCTTGAACCAGAAGATCTGCGGAGAAAGGACGTTGCAGCCCATCATGGCGTAGTAGGCCCACCAGTATGGCCCGTCGATGCGGTAGAGGAAGGCGGCCATCTCGTATTTCGCACCGGAGTAGAAGGCGATGAAAAGCTCCATCAGGTAGGCGTATCCCACGATCGTGCCGGTCAGGAGGATGATCTTGGCCATGTTGTCGATGTGCTTCATCGTGATCATATCGTGCAAGCCGTAGAGAGCACGGGCAGGAATCATGATCGTGAGCACCATCGCGAAACCACCGAAAATCGCACCGGCCACGAAGTAGGGTGGGAAGATGGTGGTGTGCCATCCGGGAACCACCGAGGTCGCGAAGTCGAACGAAACGACCGAGTGCACCGAGAGAACGAGTGGCGTGGAAAGAGCGGCGAGGAGAAGGTAAGCCATCTCGTAGTGGCTCCACTGGCGGTTGCCGCCACGCCAACCGAGCGAGAACAGGCCATACATGAACTTGCGAATGCCGGGCTTGCAGCGATCGCGAATGGTCGCGAGATCGGGCACCATGCCGAGGAACCAGAAGATCAAAGAAACGGTGAAATAGGTCGAAACCGCGAACACGTCCCAGAGAAGTGGTGACTTGAAGTTCTGCCAGATCGCATTGGAGTTCGGAATAGGAGCGAGGAACCAAGCCATCCAGACCCGTCCCACGTGGAAGGCCGGGAAAATACCAGCACACATCACTGCGAAGATCGTCATGGCCTCGGCCGCCCGGTTGATGGACGTCCGCCAGTTCTGGCGGGTGAGGAAGAGAATCGCGGAAATCAGGGTCCCCGCGTGACCGATACCAATCCAGAACACGAAGTTCACGATGGGCCAGCCCCACATCACGCGGTTGGTGTTTCCCCAGACCCCGACGCCGGTGGAAACGAGATAAGTCAGTCCACCCACCACTCCGATCAGAGCAATGATGGCGCTGGGGATGAAAAGGATCCACCAAAGGAAGGGCTGCCGGCCCTCAACAACGCCGCAGATTCGCTCGGTGATCCAATGGTAGGAACGGTTGTTGAGAATCAACTTCTCGCGCTCAAGCACGGGAATTTTCACCGCGGCGGAGTTGTTCTCAGACTGTGTGGTCGCTTCGGACATGGGTTCAGTCGCTGGAAAGGATTCTCAGATTAGTGAAGGTTAATGGTGGCCTGACCGAGGAATTTTGCATCGGGCATGTCCTTGTTCGGGTTCTTGACACGGGCCAGGTAGCTCGTGCGGGGACGGGTGTTGATGTAGTTGAGCAAGTCGTAGTTGCGCTTGCTCCCCTCTTTCGGCGTGTATTTCTCACCGGTGGTGTGTTCCTTGATGATTCTGATGGAATCAAGGTCGTTGCCCTTGGCTCCGACCACTTTGGAGTCTTCATTGAGTAGGTTGCCGAAGGTGATGGCACTCGTGGGGCAGGCGTCCTGACAGGCGGTCTTGACGCTGTCGGTCTTGATGCGGAGATCCTTGACGCGATCGACCGCAACGGCGGGAGACTTGAGCCCGGAAGCGAGCGTGTTGTGCTTCTGCTGCTGCTTCTGCTTGATCTTGGCGGACTCGAGACGCTGCACACAATAGGTGCACTTCTCCATGACACCGCGCATGCGGACGGTCACGTTCGGGTTGCGCTGAAGGTGTGGAGCATCGCCCACCTTCTTCTCCCCGAAAGGACCCTTGTAGAGGTTGCCTTTGATGAGAGGATTGCGCTTATTGTAATCGAAGAAGTTAAAGCGGCGGGCCTTGTAAGGGCAGTTGTTCGCGCAGTAACGGGTTCCGATACAACGGTTATAAGCCATTGCGTTGAGGCCTTCCTCGGTGTGAACGGTCGCGTTGACCGGACAAACGGTTTCGCAGGGTGCCATTTCGCATTGCACACAAGCAACGGGCTGGGGGATCGACTCGGGGTTCTGGGTCACCCACGCTGGGTTCTCCAGTTTGTTTCCTTCCTCGTCCTTGACCTTGTGGCCCTTCTCGTAGGTGTATTCCTGGGATGCGAAGTAGCGATCCATGCGGATCCAGTGCATTTCGCGACCCATTGCGACCTGGTTCTTACCAACTACGGGAATGTTGTTCTCGGCCTGACAGGCGACGAGACAGGCGTTGCAACCGATGCAGGTATTCAGGTCGATGGCCATGCCCCACTGATGAACCTCATCGGAAAGATGGGTTTTTTTGGCGAGTTCGGTCTCGGCCCACATTCCCCCTTCGGGCTTGTAAAGGGAGATATTGGGCGGGGCGTGGGAGTCCATGCCCTGCTTCGCGACCCCTTTGAGTTGCTTTTCGTAGGTCCCCTTCCCTTCGAGTTCGTTGGTGGAAATCTCCCGGGCGAGAGCACGTCCATACATGGAATTGTGCTCCTGGGTGAGGGCGATCTTGTAATACTCGTTGGTCGTTTCGAGCGAAGCGCCCGTGACCATGTAGGGGGTTTTGGAGGACCTAAGCTGGTATCCGTTAAATCCGGTATTCAGTCCAACGTAACCCACGACTGGCTGGCTCTTGTCAAAAGGAACCGCTCCGGAACGACCATCGTTAGCAGCTTGTCCGTATCCGAGAGGAATGACGACGGTATTGTCAGCCTGACCAAAAGCGATCAGGACAGGAATCTTGAGTTCGCGGTCTCCTACCTTGACCAGGACGAAAGGAGCGCGGGCATTTTCGCCCTCTCCAGGGCTCCCGTTTTCACCGGTGTGGGCTTCTTCGGCCGTCTTGGTTTCCAGCTTGATAATGCGATCATAAATCCCAAGATCTTTGGCGGTCTGTGGAGAGATCTGCGCCGAATTGTCCCAGGTCTGCTTGGTAACGGGATCGGGAGCTTCCTGCAGCCAGGCGTTGTCGATGAACCGTCCGTCGAGAACGGAAGCATCGGTCGCGAAGACAACCTCGAGTTTTTCCATCGAAGGAGCATCGGGAAGCGCGACGGCGGCAGGTGCCGGGACTTCGGGGGTAGCAGCTTCGTAGGCCGTTGCTTCTGCGAAACCATTTTGGAGAGCCTCCATCCAGGCCTTGTCGTCGGACTGGCCGGTCATTTCCGCAAAGGTCGTCTTCACCTCACCCATCGCTGGTGAGAACTCGCCTTGCGCGAAATCTCCTCCGCCAAGAACATGGAGAAGCTCAAGCTCGGAAACTCCGCCGTAGAGCGGAAGAATCATGGGCTGAATCAACGAAAGGATCCCCGACCCGGTGCGGGCATCCGCCCAGCTTTCGAGATAATGGGCAGCGGGAACGTGCCAATCGCAGGCCCAGGAGGTGGCATCGTTGCGAAGTCCCCAATGGATGGAGACTTCCGCCTTTTCGAGAACCGCCGCGAAACCATCGGCATCGTAAACCGGGTTGGCTGGAGTGAGGAGAATGACGTTCTTGACCGATCCCGCTTCGAGCTTGGCACTCAAGTCAGCGAGTGAACCGTATTGGCCGAGGTCAGACTTCACGGCCTTGACCGCAGCGGACTTGAGCTTGGCATTGATGGCAGCGGCGAAGGCCTTGACCTCCTTGGTCTGGCGCGAACCGGCGAGCACCAGAGCGCCAGATCCCGCTTTGTTGAGATCTTCAGCACACTGCTTAATCCAGGAATCGAAAAGTTCACCAGCATTGTTAGCACCGGGGAAGGCCGCCTTCTTTTCGGCATCCTCAACAGATGAATCTTGATCGTTGAGTGCTTGATAAATTGACTCGGCAATCAAGGCCACGCGGCTTGGTGCCACCCGAAGGCGGTGGTCAGCCAATCCCCCGGTTAGACTAAATTGAGTCTCTACCTGGTAGAGGCGGTTCATCTTGTCCTTATCGACATCGCCTTCCTGATCGTAGTTGGCATTCCCTCCCTGGCGCGCGGCCGCAAAGACGCGGCTGTTGCCGATCAAGTCCATGCCGAGGAAGTCACAATCAAGGGATAGAATGCGGGAGGCCTTCGAGAAATCGACGACATGAGAGACATTCTGATCGAGAGCCTCTCCGGTGAGCGGCTCGTAAGAAATAAGAGTGGCACCTTTTGCCGAGAGCCCCTTGGCGAGCCGATTGCGGGTCGGGCAATCGTCCGCTCCGAAAACGAGAGCGGTCGAGGCAAGATCAAGACCTTGAAGACCGGCTTTCAACTCGGAGAGTGTGGCAACCTTGCCGCCTTTGAGAACTTTTTGGGAACGCGAGGGCGAGTAAAGGTCAAGAATGGAGGCCTGCGTAAGAGCGTCCGTTCCAGCGCTATCCGGATGATCGGTATTGGGTTCGAGCTTGGTGGGGCGACCTTCATAGGTCGTGACCACCAGTGGAACGGCACCGCCGAAGCGGGGACGCGTGCTGGCGTAGAAAAGTGGCTTGCCGGGGATGACCCACTCGGGTGCCTTTACGTAAGGCACAATGTAGGCTTCGGGACGGCGGCAGGATGCCAAACCAAGCCCGGCAAGAGCAGACGATGCTCCCATCAGCTTGGTGAAATTACGGCGGGAGACTTTCTGCTCCTTCCCGGTCAGGGTATCCCCGTTGGGGAACTCCTTGTCGAGGTGGTTGCGGAAGGTCGTCGAGCCTTCTTTTTCGCCGACACTGCGCCAAGCAGTAACGGTGTCCCCCTCTTGAGGCGGGATGGGTGGATTCCAGACGCGTTTGCTCATCTCAGACAGGTAAAATTAACGGTGACAGGTCGCACAGGACTCTTTGGGTTGAACTCCCCAGTGGGCGACAAGGAACTTGCCGAACTTTTCGGGATCGGTAATACGCTCGTCGTTTTCATCCTTCACTTCATTTTCGGCGAGGTATTCAACGGGATCGTAATCAAGATTAAAGACCTCCTCGAGCGGACGGATGTGCTTCTCGGGGTTGCGGTGGCAGTCGAGACACCATCCCATGGAGTGACTCTCGGCCTGATACACCTTCTCCATCTTGTGAACATCACCGTGGCAGCTCTGACAGGAAATGCCGCGATTCAGGTGGGCGGAGTGATTAAAGTAAACGTAGTCAGGTGACTTGTGGACCCGGACCCATTCGATGGGCTTGCCCTCACGGGGATTTCCATCGGCATCCTTGAGCTGGGAAATCCCGTCGCCCTCGAAGCCCATCGCCTCATAAAGACCCGCCAGCTTGGGCGAACCTTTTTTGACGTGCTCGTGACAATTCCAGCAAGTGTTGGCAGTGGGCACGTTGGCATGCCCTGAGTGTTCCACGAAGCTGTGACAATACCGACAATCGATCCCCAGCTGATTCGCATGGAGGTTGTGATCATAGTGGATCGGCTGAGTCGGCTGGTAGCCGACTCGCTGAGCCTTGGGTGTCGCATAATAAGTGATCCCGGCTACTACACCGGCACCGATTGCTCCGAGACAAACCGCAATTTTCAGCGGCATCAAATTTGTCCAACGGGGAAAGAAGTTGGCCATCGCTAAGCGCGTTTTAGGAGCTTGTGAAATTTTTCACAAGCTGATTTTGTGAAAAATTTCACAAGCCCACCGAAGACCGATGCCAGCAAGGTTTGATGACGCCCGAAAACCCGCAAGGACCCCACTCTCCCGGCCGCCGGAGACAAGAGATGCGGAAATGGAAACCCGGGGTTGCGGAAATCCGGCATGATCCTTCCGGGCAAATCAGGAATGATTCCCTCGCCGCGTCTTGCCTTCATTGTTCCCAATAAAAAAAATCCGGCTTTGGGACACTTTCGTCTTGCCGGGATATGGGAATCACTTAGTCTGACTCTGATCGAAGCTTTTATAGCTTTGATCAAACGCAGATAATCCAGATGGGGGTAAAGGTCCAATTCCTTTACCCTCATTTACTTGAGGGACGACTCTACGCGAGATCCATGACGAGGACCTTGGCCCACCAGTCCTTGAAGGAAGCGATAAACGCGTCGTGAATGGGATCCCCCTCCTGATAGCGATCATGGTCCTCCATTGAGGCAAATTTTAGAGAAACGGCATAGCTCCAGGAATGATCAGTGACCGGACGCGCGGTGGTGGCGGCGGGCCCGGCCCAGTAGGACGTGGCAATATGGGGCGACTCGCAGAGAGCGGCCAATCCGGCTTCAAAGGTTTGACGATCGCCCGCACTGAGGCGCTCTTCCTTCAACCAAAAGTAAACATGATGTTCCATCCCACTTGCATAAGATGCCCCACCCCATCACGCAAGACTTCGTATTTCACCTGCTTTTACGCTCAAGGATGGGAAGGGATCGCAATCGGAAGAGTTGATTTTTTAAGACGAACGTGCCAATTTCAACCCCCGGGACCCTCCCGCCTCTCCCGCCTCTCCCGCTTCACCTCTCCAATCCGTGACCCACCATCCACCTCCTTTCGCCCGGCTTCTCATCTCCCTGCTGACCTGCGCCTTCCTCACGTCTGCCGCTTACAGCCAGACGGAGTCCGAACAACGGCAGTTCATGGAAGCGGAGCGCTATTATGATGCCGGCATGGCCCACTCCGACCCGTATGAAAAAGGCCGCTACATGACCTATGTCATCGGCCTCTATGTCAAGCATCTCAATACCTACGCCAATTCTCCCAACGCCCCGGCAGCCTGGTTCCATCTCGGTCATGCCCAACAAACGCTCGGCAGGATCGAGGAGTGCCGCAACTCCTACCGTGCCCTAATCGAGCGCTTCCGCCGTGGACCCTACGTGGGCAGCGCGGCCCGCCAGATGGCTTACCTTGCCTACGTCGAAGAAGATTGGGCCGATGCCGCCAAATATTTTGAGATCACGGCGGGCCATATCACCCAGGACAGCCTTCGCTACAGCGCTCTGACCAAGCAGGTCCAATGCCTCCTCAAACTGAATCGGAGCGAAGAAGTCCAGGAAGCTCTCAAAAAAATCATCGACTCAAAAAGCCACCCCTATCGTGACTGGGCCCGCTTCATGCTGGGATACCAATATTACGAGTCTGATAAATTCCAGACCGCCATCAATATTTTCGAACCCCTTCTCGATATCGAAACAGCCGGCAACTACCGCTCCCAAGCCCTCTTCTACACCGGTCTTTCTTCGGCCGAACTGGGGCGGGATGATGTTGCCGAATCGCACCTTATTTCCGTCCTGGAAATGCCCGCCAGCCACCCTTCCCTCACCGCCGAACAACGGAGTCATCTCTCCACCAACAAGGGCAAGGCCCAGACGGCCCTGATGGGACTGTATTCAAAAAAGAAAGACTACCAGCGCGTCATTGATTTCTACAAGATGGGTGACTTCGGCATGACCGGCAGAGTGGAAGCCCGACGGTCGATGCGGGGTGGCAACGCCTTTTTCAACCTCGGCGACTATCAGCAGGCCCGCTCCGCCTATCGCCGCGTCGACCGGGCACTCCCCAATTCACGCACCGCGTTTTTAGCCTCCTTTCAGTGCCTTCTTTGCGATTACCAACTCCAACACCCCGGGCTCCCGCAACGAGTTGACATCTTTTTGGAAATCTACGGCCAGACAAAGGGATTCGAGAGTGAGATCGATACGGCGCTCTTCCTGAAGGCCGAAATCCTCTACCTTGAAGGAGCCTTCGAGCAGGCCGCAGTCATCCTCGAGAACATCGATCCCACGAATCTCGCCCCCGGGTTCCGCCCCGAGATGCTCTTCAAGCGCGGATGGAGCCTCAGCGAGTCTGGGAACTTCGACCGGGCCGCCGCCAGCTTCGGAAGATTCCTTTCTGAATTCCCCGAAGATCCCCGCCGTCCGGCGGTTCTCGCGAAACGTGCGGAGGCTTATTCAGCGCTCGGAAATAGAACGGCGGCCCTCCGTGACTTCGACGAACTCATTGAACTCGAAACCGAACCCGACTCGATGGCCTTCGCCTTGCAAGGGTCCGCCCGCTGCCTGCGCGAAGAGAAAAAGTATGAAGCCATGATTGCCCGTTTCCGTCGGCTCATTGCCGACTTTCCCAACCTCCCCGAATCGACGGTCGCAAATGCCAACTACTGGATCGGCTGGGGCTATTACAAACAGGATCAGCACGATGATGTCGCCCGCTATATCCGAAAGGCCCGCGATCTGGCCCCGGAGTATTATAGCCAGCCCGCAGGGAATATCCTCATTTTATCGGCCTTCGCACAGCGGGACAAAGCGGCACTTCACACCGCTCTTCAGGAGGTATTTTCGGTGGCACCGGCAAAGTTCATTCCGCCGCTCATGCTTTCCTGGCTGGGCGTGCAAATGTTTCACGATGGCCAATCAGAGATCGCTGCCGACTACCTTGAACGTGCCACCGATCCCTCACGCCCGAAACGAACCGAAGCAGGAGTCTGGCGGACACTTGCCAAAGCCCAGAACAAAACCGGGCGGTTTCAAAAGGCTCTCACCACCGTCAAACTTCTTCTAACCCTTGAGGAAAAACCCGTCTGGATCGCCGATGCCCATCTCGATCTCGCCGAGGCACAATTGGGACTGGGTCACTATGACGACGCCCTCGCTTCGGCTCAAAGCGGCCTCGCGATGGATATCCAAGGCCCCCATCTGGCAGGACTCCACTTAATCGGGGGCGAAGTCGCCCTTCAGCAAAATCGCATGGAAGAGGCTCTCGCCGAGTTCGAGACCACCATCACCATGGTTCCCGATGATCCATTCCTTCAGCCACGCGCTCTCGCCGGTGCCTCGATGGCCGCCCGGGCCCTCGGCGACGAAACCATCGCAGCAAGCTACCAGAACAGATTGAAGAGCTCTTTTCCCGATTGGAAACCTGTCATTCTGATCGCCGAGGAACCGGAATAGTCGCGCAGGAGGCGGCAGGAGGAGGTCATTACTTCATCAAGCGGGCGATGACAGGCTTCAAGGTCAGGCCCTGCACCGCGATGGAAAAAATCACGACCAGGTAGGTCGCCATCAAGATCGCCTGACGGGCTTCCTCGCCAATGGCATCCTTCGGAAGCGCCAAGGCGAGCGCAACCGAGATTCCCCCTCTCAATCCGCCCCAGGTCAGAATGCGGATCACTCCCGGCGAAAATTCACGGGATTTCTTCAACATCAGCACCGGCAAGCTTACCGAAAACATCCGGGAGGCGAGAACCACCACGATTAAAATACACCCGGCAAAAAACGATTCAGGACTCCAATCCAGGACAAAGATCTCCAGGCCAATCAGGAGAAACAAAAGCGCGTTGAGAATTTCATCAATCAACTCCCAGAAGAGATCGAGATGCTCCCGGGTCGTGTCACTCATCGCCATCAGACGGCCTTGGTTTCCAATCATCAAACCTGCCACAACCATTGCAAGGGGCCCGCTCAGGTGCCAATAACTGGCCAGTTGGTATCCCCCGGTGACAAGGGCCAGGGTGATCAGAACCTCGATCTGGTAGTTGTCGATCGTCTTCAACATGAAGTAGGCAATCGATCCGAGCACACCCCCTAGAAGGACTCCTCCTCCGACTTCCTCGACGAAAAGCCCTCCCACTTCACCCACCGAAACTTCTCCGCCGGCAGCCACTCCGATCAGCGCAAGATAGATCACCACGCCGACCCCGTCGTTGAAAAGAGACTCTCCCGTGATCTTGGTTTCGAGCGACTTGGGCACCCCCACTGTCTTCAAGATGCCGAGAACGGCCACCGGATCAGTGGGCGAAATCAAGGCTCCGAAAACGAGACACCACAGATAGCCCACCTGCACGCCGGTCCACGCAAAAATAAAATACGCCACCGTCCCGACCAAAAAGGTCGAGACCACCAACCCCACACTCGCCAGAATCGCCACCACTCTTCGCTGACTGCGAAGATCACTCAGATTCACATGCAAGGCCCCGGCGAAAAGCAGGAAGCTCAGCATGACATCCATCACGGTTCGATTGAAGTCGATCTCTGAAACGAAGACATCCGCCTTCACCCTCAGGCTCTCGTTGCCAAAGAGCAACAGCAGCGCACTCAAGACGAGCCCGATGAGGAGAATGCCGATGCTGGTCGGCAATTTGAAGACCCGGTGATTGATGTATCCAAAAACGGCGGCAAGCGTCAGGAGGATCGACGCGGTATCGATATGGCTCATGGTGGTGATTTAAAGATTATTTCTAATCAGGAAGCGGGCCTGTTCCGGCACCCAATGCTCCCACTCCTGCCCATTCCGGGCCGCCGCCATGATGTCCCGCCCCGTCATCTCCAACAGATGAGCATCGCCGCAGCCGATGTCCTTGATCATCCCGTTGAGCAAGAAGTGACGATAGAGATGAACAAGATGATCCTCGGTCTTAAAGTTGTCGGCCGTCACCAACTCACCGTCCTTGCGATTCTGCCAGGGATAGACGAGGAGGTTCACTCCCGTTTTAAAGAGGCGCCCGAAGGATTCGAGAATCCCTCCGGCAAGATTCTTGGACCATTTCTCTTTAAACAACTCGTTGAGCAGCCCGATCGAAAGAATCAAACCGATCGGCTCGGTGGTGTAGTTCCGAAGGGTTGCGGCGACCCGATGGAACTCCGGGCAATTGGAAACCATCACCACCTTGCCGAGAGCCTGCAGAGCGTCGGCACGATCCAAAAAGGAGAGCAAATCGACCTCGCCGTCGCGAAGGAGGTTACTGAGCGAAATCTCACAAACCTCCCGATACGGGCGGGCTCCTTCAGACCTTCCTTCGGAGGGAGGAAAGCCTTTCCCGGCTTGTTCCAACATATCGAGATGGAGATTGGTGACGGGAAGAAAACTGCCCCTTAAAACCAGAAGCGGCGTCTTATAAAAGGCCTCCGCTGCCTGCACCACTCCCCCGTCGGGGAGAAAAACGGTGGCCGGAGTCACCCCCTGACGCACCAACTCAAGCGCACAGATCCGGTTGTCCACCATCTCAAAGGGCTGCCCGAGAAATTTGAGCATGTCAATCTCCACCCTTCCCGGTGCCAGAAACTCGGTGAGTGACTTGACAAATGCCGACAGATGCCTCGCGTGGAAGTAGGCCGCGTGGATCAAGTTGACCCCGAGAATTCCAAGCGCCTCCATCTGATCGAAGTTTTCCTCATCGAGAAGTCGAACGTGAATAAGAATGGTGCCCGAGGTCCGTTTGGGCTGAATTTGATAGCGAATCGCCATCCAACCATGACACTCCTCGGTATCCCGATATCCACGGGCCCTCACGGTATTGGCGAAGGCAAAGAAACGGGAATGCCCACCACGACTTCCGCTCAGGCGCTCTTCCAGGAGTTCATACTCGTAGTTGACCATGTCCACCACCCGCTCCTTGGAGACATAGCGTCGGGTCTTCCCGTAGAGCGCATCGCTAATCTCCATGTCATATGCCGAAATGGTTTTGGCAACCGTTCCGGCAGTTGCCGACGCGCGAAAAAAACAGTTGGCCACCTCCTGCCCGGCCCCAATTTCGGCAAACGTCCCGTAAATCGAACGATCCAAATTAAGTTTGAGAGCCTTATCCACGGCCGAGTCAAAATTGTCAGACATCGCATCAATCATTTCTTGTCCTCGTTCATCTCGCCGATCCAGCCGGCCCCGACGACCTCGACAATCTCCACCTGGTTTTCGGCACGGGCTCCCTCGGGGAAACGGACGCGAACCAGAAAGGGCGAGACGCCTCCATTCTTGCGAACCAGTTTCAGGGCCTCATCGGAATCCGACTTCTTTTCACTGTAGGCCAGAAAGACATCGTCGCTATTTCTGAAGGCCATCCGGTAAGCATGCCACTTGGTGTCATCGCTAAAGCTGTAGTTAAAATAACTTTCGGTACGGAGAAGCACCCGCATCAAAAATGGCTCGGTCGGCTTCTGCTCCCTGGCCTCCTCCGGCGTGATTTCGCAGTATCCAGACCAGCTTTCCCAATCGACCAGGTAGTTCACAACCCCGTCCTCCTCTTCGCGAATCACCGCGATGGGATAGGTCAAAAAATCACTCGTCCGGACCATGCTCGTGAGAAACCGGCCTCGATACGAAACCTCGCCTCGCTCGAACGAACGATAGCCCTCGGGAGTAATCTCGTTTCCATCGTAGAAGTCCATCATCAAGGGCTTGACTCTCTCAGGTTGCCGAACCCACTTGAGACGCTCTTCGACAGAGCTGCTTTGCAAAAAGGCCTTCACGACATCGTCGATCTCTTGCAAGTCGTATTTGGAATACTCGTCGATCCTTTCGATCACCTCCTGATCACTCTCACTTGTGCTCTCCGTGACTTGCAGTGATTTTTCCAAGGCCAAATTGGAGGCGGCATCACCCACAATCGTAGAGCTGCTTCCTGGTTTCCCTGCGGGGGCAGTTTGAACGTAATAGATTCCCCCCGCAGCCATCAGGACCACGAGCATCGCGACCACTCCGACGAAGTATCCCGAGACACCCTTGCGGGCCCCATGGTCATTTCCCTCTTCCCAATCCAGTTGGTCCTTGCCACCACCCACATAAACCCTCCGTCGTTCGTGGTTCTTGGCAACCGCCGCCTGTTCGAGTTCCTCGGGCGTCATCGTCTTTGCCACCGCCACCTTTTTTAGAAGTGCTTTGTCAGGCTCGCTGCGCCGAACTTCTTCACTGCCCGTTGAGGTCTCAACCCCCGCCCGGTCACTTGGCACCGAGATCACCGAACGACAGACCGGGCAGGCCCCGTTCTTTCCATGATTGAACCGCTGGATTCGAAAAAGCCCGAAGCAGGAGGGACACTGAAAGGCCGTCCAGCGTTGGGACACGTCGGGATTCTTGGTCGTCATAAATTTCTAGTCTTTGGGAACATCCGTGGTGATTTCCTTCACCGGTAAATCGAAGCGACCCGGGCGGGCCAGACGCAGCAGGGCATTGCGCTCGCCACGAACCTGATCGCTCACCGTCAGGGAATCTTCTTCAAAAAGATAGGCTCCAGCCTCGTCGTCCTCCGGAACGAGCGTTGGCTTCTCGCTTTGATAGGGATCGATTCCCAGCAGAAGGGGCGCCTGGGATTTAATTGGAATGACATTGATCGAAACCTGCGGCTCGGCCCGGTTGCCAAGGGCTTCGACATCCACCCCACCACCATGCACTGCGCAGATTCCCAATTCACTGCCACGGGGAAGAAATTCCAGGTAACTGGTCGAGCGGAAACTGAGTCCGCCGTTCCCGGGTTTCTCAACCGTATCGCTGCAATAACGCGTTGGCCTCAAACCCGAAACGGAACAGACCGCCACTTTCTCAATCGACTCGGGCTGGGCAATCTCACTCCCGGTGAACGTCGGGAGGGCCGCATTCATCATCTCCTGCCAAACAGGGTAGGCGACATCCCTGGCAAAGGCCCGGTCGTGAATTGTCTTCCGACCGCCATCATAAAACCCCACCCAAACGGCACAAGTAATCCGGCTGTTATAACCGGCCATCCAGGCATCGGAGAAACCATAAGGGGTTCCCGACTTCCCTCCTCCGAGGAACGGGGCTCCGGAAAGCCCCTTGGAAACATCACGAAGGTTTCCGGTCTTCAAGACATCATTCAAAATGCTGTGAACCTGAAACGCGACCGCGTTCGAACAGACCGGCTGGGTTTCCAGCACGGAAGCCTCTCCCACCAGCGGGTAAACCAAATCCCCCTCAAGATCGCGAATCTCCCGAATGTAACTGGTCCTGGTCACCCGGTCCCCTCCCCGGGGAAAGGCGCTGTAGGCCGAAACCACCTCGGACATGCTCACCTTGTCAAAGCCCACCAGCATCCGACTCAACAGCTTGTCGCCCGGAGCATTAAATCCAAATCGATTCACGGTCTGATCAACCGTCGAAAGCCCCAAATCCAGACCTAGGCCAACCGAAGCCGCAACCTTCGATTCCCGCAAGGCGTGGCGCGAGGTAATTTCCCCTTCATACTTGGGATCAGGGATTTCCATTCCCCACTCGGCCACAACCCCTTCCTGCAAACCTCCCAGGGGAAGCTGGCGTGCATTCATTTGCTCGTCTTGAACAAGGGTCGCGGGATGACGCCCGTTTTCAAAAGCCGAGGCGTAAATCATCGGAAAAAATGCCGTTCCCAACGGTCGCCGCCCATTCTGGATAAAGTCATACTGGGAATCCGCATAATCCCGCCCGCCGACGTGCCCCAAAACCTCGCCGGTATTGTGATCGATCATCAGGGCTGCCCCTTGCAAATACCCGGGATCGCCCTGCTCCTTATCGTATTCCGAATGCTTGGGGTGGGCATACCCTTCGGTCGCCTCAACCTTGGCCAGGTGATCCAAAAGAGCCTTCTCCGCGCTGCGCTGCACGTTGGCGTCAATCGTCGTCCGAATGGTGTAGCCCCCGCGCGAGAGAGCCTCTTCGCCCACCAGCTCGCGGGCCTGCTCGGCCACCAACTCATACAAGTAGGACTTTCCCCGTTGAATCGGCTTGGGATTCACCTCGACAGGCTGGGAAATCATGCGATCACGCTCCTCCTTCGTAATCATCTTCTCAAGCGCCATTCGTCTCAACACATGATCCCGGTTGGTCTTGTTTTCATCGAGATCCCGAAGGGGAGAGATCCTCGCCGGATTTTTCAAACAAGCCACAATCGAGGCACACTCGGGAATCGAAAGATCCCTGGGTTCCTTGCCAAAGTATCCCAGCGAGGCTGATCGCACGCCGTAGAATCCCGATCCGAAGGGCACCAGATTGAGGTAGATTTCGAGAATTTGTTTTTTGACGGCCTTCTTGCGGGCGCCTTCATCCCCTCCAAATTGCTCGCCGAACTGGTCGTGGAAGTGCTCCTCGATTCGAAGGGCGACAAACGCCTCGACAATCTTGCGCTCATACTTGGTCCAATCCAGCCGCTTCGCCTCGCCCAGAAGATCAAAGGACTTCCGCGCCAGTTGCATCGTGATCGTCCCCGCTCCCTGGTTCACTCCGCCGCTCTTGGCGTTGAGATACGCCGCGCGGACCACGCCCACCCAGTCGACTCCGTTGTGGTCGTAAAATCGCTGATCCTCCTGCGCGAGCACCGCATTGACAAAGACTTCCGGAATATTTTCCAGCGGTATCGAAAAACGATTTTCCACGAACATCGTCCCGATCTCCGTACCGGACCGATCGTGGATGAAACTCATCTCCTCCTTCTCCCCAACCCTTTTCAGGTCATATTTGGAGGCTGTTTCACGATACGGATCGAGCTCCTTGTTGGCATGAAAACCACCAATCCCCGCAAGGATCAGGCAAATCAGGCAAAAGATCCAAAAACCCTTACGCTTGAAAAACCATCGTTTTTGCTTCTTCCTGTTCTTCCGGCTATACATGACAATCCGCAAACCAGTTGATCTCACCGGCCTGCAACAGGCATTTCCTTACCCTCGATCAACGGCGGGGGCAACCTCGGACTTGTTTCCCGTGCTGATCAAATTCATCCGCGACACCGGCCCCATGCCCTTCGAGGACTACATGGCCCGCTGCCTCTACGACCCGGCACATGGGTATTATTCCCGCCCCGAGGTCCTCACCGTCTCGAAAAAAGGAGACTTTATCACCAGTGTCTCCGTCGGCCCGGTCTTTGGCCGTATCCTTGTCAGCCGCCTCTATCAATTCTGGAAAGCCAATGGCACCCCAACAAAATTCTGCCTCCTGGAACCCGGAGGGCACGACGGCTCGCTCGCCAAGGACATTCTTTCCAGCGTCTCCAAAGTCGACCCGACCTTCGCCAAGGCCCTCCAATACCACGTCTACGAACCCCACCCGGCCCGCAGAAAATTACTTTCCAAACACCTCGGCAATCGAGCCACCATCATCTCTTCTCCCGATGAACTGAACACCCCCATCGGAGCCGTCGTGGCCAACGAGGTGCTCGATGCCTTCCCCGTCCCCATTTTCCTGAAGAGCGGAGGCACGTGGCACAAGGTCGCGGTGGCAGCGGACGATCAGCAACTTGCCTGGACCACGCTCGAAACAAGCTTCGCCCTCGAGGGAAATTATCGCGACGGATACGTGACCGAGGGACCTCCCGACCTCCCGTCTTTCTTAAAGCCCCTCGCCGGGATTTTCGAAAAAGCACTCTTTATCTTCATCGACTACGGGCTCGACGAAGAATCCCTCTACCATCCCGACCGGCACGTCGGCACCCTCCGCTGCTACCGCAGCCATCGCTCCAACGTCCATCCACTCGATGAGCCCGGCACCCGCGACCTCACCGCCGATGTTAACTTCACCGCTGTCGAGCGCGCCGCTTCCGCTCTCGGCCTTGTCTCCCATCCGCTCATGAATCAAAGCCGCTACCTTACCTACTGCGGTCGCGACTGGCTCCTCAACTCGCCGTCTGCGCCCGAGGTCCGGCAATTCCAAACCCTGATCCATCCCAGCCAGTTTGGAAACCGTTTCCACGTCGCTGAATTCACCAAAGGCAAGGTTGATCGCGCCTTCCCGGCATAAAAAAGCGGGCGCCTCCAAAGCGCCAGCGACTGAAACGGTCGTTACGAGAGCTTCACCTATTGGGTTGGAGCCTTCTCCGCTGACCCCGGAGCTTCAGGGGCCGGGATCTCAACCGGCTCCGGCGGATCAACCGGCTCGGGCGGATCAACCGGCTCCGGCGGATCAACCGGCTCGGGTGGGTTGACCGGCTCCGGCACTTCAGCTGGCTTCGGCGGGTTGATCGGCTGCGGCACTTCAACCGGTTTTGGTGGATCGACTGGTTTTGGTGGATCAACGGGCTTCGGCACTTCGGCTGGCTTTGGCGGATCGACTGGCTTCGGCACTTCAGGTGGTTTCGGGGCCGGCTTCGGCGCTTCTGGTGGTTTCGGAGCAGGCTTGGGGGCCGGCTCGGGAGCTTTTACGACTTCCTCCTCCGACCCTTCGTCGGCACCAAACACCGCAGTCAGACCAGGAAGCTCCTTTTTCAACTCCTCAGCGCCATCGGGTGTCGCCTCGGAATTCCAGAGGTAGATCTTTTCGAGCTTGCTGAGACCCTTGAGCTTCATAAGACCTGCGTTTGTCACATTGGTCCCGTAAAGATTCAGCCACTCGAGGTTTTCAAGCTGGGCCACCGCATCGAGAACCCCGTCGCCCACCTCGGTATTACCAAGATCGAGCTTTCTGAGATTCTTCATCTTGGGAAGTTCGGCCGCAAGAGCGCCTTCCGATACGGAAGTCGAACCCAGCTTTACCGAAGTCAGGGCCCCGGCCACCGGGGCCAATTTGGCAAACGTCTCGTCATTGAAACTCTTACGCAGACTCACCGCAGTGAACTCAAGATCGGTGGAATCCTGTGAGGCATAGTTCAGCGAGGTTTTGAAAGCGTCGTCCTTCTTGAGATTATCCAGCGAAGTTTGCAGAGCCTCACGCCTTGCGATCTTCTCGGCTTCGATTTTTGCTTCCGCAGCGTCCTTCGCTTCCTCGGCTGCCTGCAACTCCTCGGGAGTCACCAACTTGGCCGCCGCCGCGATGATATTCTCGGGAGCACCCATCTCGGCGAGGGTCTTGTCCACAAGGGTATCACTGGCAGGGATGCTGCCCACCCACCAGGTCAGCAACTCGATCTCATGAGCCTCCAACTGGGTTTTCTTCTCAGGCGGCATGTGCATGTCGTCGTCCATCGGAAGATGGATAACCTCAATGAGATAACTCCCCTCGGCATCCCCGGGCTTCAGGGTGCGGTAGTCGTCGCCGTCCTGGCTCGCGCCACCCGCGATCAGGTCAGCGAAGGTGTCCATCAGAAGCCCTCCCTTTTTCTTCTCGTCCCGGGAGTGGCACATCAGGCACTTGCCCTTGAAAATTGGCATCATCACGTGAGCGTAGGCCAAACGATCCTTGGGCTCGGCAGCGGGAGGAACAATCTCGACAACCTCATCGCCGGCATCCTCTTCCTCAGCCGCTGCCTTGGGGTCTTTAATCAACTTGAGACCAATCGCGGTATTCTTGATAGGATCGGTGCCATGAATTTTATTACCGCCGATATGCGCCCCCCAACCCATCACGCCGGCCGCCCCAAAGAGCAGGATTCCATAAACGGGCCCTTTGGAGCCATTGCGACGCCCCCAAAGTTTGGCCAAAAAGGCCAGCCCAAGAACTCCCACAAAGGCAATTCCAGCCCACATGTGGTTATTCCAGTCGTCACCAACGTAGCCACCAATCTGCATCTCGATGAACCCCGTGACACAAGCCAGGGTGCCCGTGATGATGGCGAGGAACAGGCCCACCGCTGTCATCGGGCGATATTTGCCAAAGGATAACCAGCTGCACACCTCCATGATCAACGTCAGAAAAACAATACCGATCGGCAGGTGAAGAATCATCGGGTGATATTCGCCGATGTTTTCAGTCCACCACTCGGGATTCTCGAGGGCCTGCTTAACGGCATCGGTCTTTCCGATGAATTCAGGCAGGGCTGCGAGAGCACCAATAAGAGCAAGAACGAGGATGGTCAAAAAGACCAAACCGGCGGAACCACTTCTTTCGTCGTCGATTTCTTCGACCTCTTCGGGATTGTTGGAGACTTCGTCCATAATAATGTGGGGGGTGATACGATTGCTTGGCCGGGAGTCTTTCGATTCGAGCAGCATTATCAACCCAAATTCCACACATTCACCAATTGATGGGCTGACAAACCCCGGGCAACCAAAGCCGTTGTAAAAAAACGCTGGAATTGTGACCGCCGGAGGTAATCCTCCGGCGTGAGCGATATTCCCCACCTTTTTCACTCCCTCGAACACGACGAACCCTTCCGGAAGTGCCTCACTTGCGATGGTGACTTCCATGACATCGCCGACCCATACACCGTCACCAAAGTCTATCGAGGACCGGAATGCGTCTTCGAATACGCAATGTGCCTCCCCTGCCGACACAAGATCGCCAGCGAGTTCTCGGAGGAATCCCGCAAAAGCATTCAGTCATTCTTCGACAAGAAAGCCGCTTTCCACGACCGCAGCGAGCGCATTGGCGAAAGTGAACATCACACCGACTGGATGAACGAATGCGCGACCTGCCAAACTCCCGTCCATCAAATTAAAGACTACTCCATCGCCTGCATGGGCTTAGGCGAGACCATGGTCTACGACCCCTTCCCCATGATGGTGTGCTCCAAGTGCGAGCAGGAGGCCCAATCCCAAATCTCAAAATCCACCCGCGACCAGTGGGACAAGTTCATCCGGGACAACTTCGAGGGCCCACCCGCCGACGCCCTCAAGCCCGACGGGGTGCCGATATTGGCGTAAGGCTTGCTCTTCTTGCCGCCGTCCCCCGGATCGCCGGGAATGAGACCGGGGTGTTTCTGGCATCGGGGTGAATTCCAGCGTCCTGCCCTGGGCGAAAACAACTTTGATCCGATCCGCAGTGAATCGTCGCACTGAGGGGTATGAAGGCAAATTGGAATGGGGCCCCGAACCCCCGGTCGCGAACGATGCTTGGAGCTTCTGCAATCATCTTGAAGACGAAAATCCGAATCAAAAAAATCGCAACTGTAGCCTGTTCTGTGTGTGGCTTCCTGATTCCCACCACTCTGGCTGATGAGATTGCCGCCGAAAACCTGGATGGTCGCATCGGCATCACGCTCCCGACTTTTGTCGGGCAGTCCTTTACAACCGGTCCTGCTGCCGAATACTCCGGATTGTCCTTCAATTTTTACCTCGTTACCGGAAACCCCGCCTCTGACCCTCACGCTGACCCCAGCTTCACCTATTATTTGTTAAGCAGGGAATTTTTGGGAAGGAACGATCAATTGACTACGGCGACACCCGGCTTCATGGCCACGACCACTGGCGTATCAGGGGATCAATGGGTTTTCAATCCCTCCGTGACCCTGCTGGGTAATACGAGGTTCTGGCTCTACGGGGGCCGCAATGGGCAAGTTCCCGGCTTTCAGCAATTGGCCGTTGGCAGCAACTATTCGGGCGGGGAAAGATATCATTCAGGGGGTGGTCCGGGTAACACCTTTTCGATACAGACCGGCCACGATATGGCATTTACCATCAATAGTCATCCCGTTCCGGACCCCATTGCCTTGGCCGTAGCGCCCCAGAGTGACCCCGTGATCGATTCCGGGCCGCTGTCGTTTGGCCTGTCCGAACTGCCCGCGCAACCCAAACCCGTGTTTTTCCTCGGCGAGGGATCTCCCGCGGGCGGAGGGGCCACCGGATACGGTCTGGACGATGTGGTCTCGGCGCGCCTCGCTTTCGGGGATGGCATCTTCACCAGATTGACGGCGTTTGACATGGAGGTTCGAGCCGACGGAACCTTCGAGGCATTATCCTACACCTTCGCGCCACTGGATACGCCCTCCGTGTCTGATGGCGGTATCGTGATGAATTCCCCGTTGTTCATTTCCGGAACGGATACCGCCAGCGGACAAGCGTTTTCCTACACCTATACGAATTCAACCGCCACCGTCATTCTGGTTCCCGATCCCCTCCCCCTCGCGCTCAGGGTCGTCGGACTGACCAGCGACACCCTTACCCTCGCCGTTGAGAATATCCTCATCGGGCAGACCTTTCACTTGAGGCAGTCAACCGACCTCACGAGCTTCGAGCCGCTGTCCCCTCCGATCAATATCACAGCCACCACGCCACAGCCCATGACGATCACCGTGGACCCCACGACGCTGTCCCCGTTGTTCTTCACCGTTTACGCGGGACCGTCAACCGGACCTTGATTAATGGCGCTCGGCGTCCCCCATCCAATTGAACAATCTCAAATGAAATACCTATTCCATCCCGCCATCGCGGTTTTCTGTCTTCTTCCCACACTGCTCCGTGCGGGCACCGTGACAAACTCTGCTGGCGATATGACGGCGGGATCGTTGCGGAGCGTGATCACGGCGGCGGTGGCAAACGAGACGATCACCTTCGCCGCGAACCTCTCCGGGGCGACCATCGCGCTGGGCGGCACCGACATCGTCCTCACCAAGAATCTAACCATCGATGCGTCCAGCCTGCCCGGCGGTATTACCATTGATGGGGAGAACCTCTCGCGCATTTTCTGCGTCGAGATCAATGCCGCTCCGAGCATCAGCATCAAGAATGCCACCATCACCAATGGTGTCCAGACCTCCGGTGTCGGACAGATCGGAACACTCGGCGGTGGCATCTTTCTCGGTGACGGCCACCTCGCCCTCACGGACTGCACCCTGAGCGGAAACTCCAGTGGGTCCGGCGGCGGACTCTACTGTTGGCTGGGATCCTTTACGCTTACCAATTGCACCCTCAGTGGAAATTCCTCGAGCTCCGGTGGAGGCATCTACATCAAAGGCCCTGCGAACGGTGTCGTCAGCGACTGCACGCTGAGCAACTGCACGCTGAGGGATAACTCTGCAATCAATTCGGGTGGTGGGCTTCACGTAGGTGGAGAAGTCTCCCACGGCACCGTGTCCCTCACCCTCAGCAAATGCACCCTCAGCGGGAATTCAGCCCCCAATGGCAATGGCAATGGTGGTGGACTCTACATCGGATCCAACGTCAACGGACCAAACATCACCGCCACCCTCGATCACTGTACTTTCAGCGGGAACTCCGCAGGCTTCCGCGGTGGGGGCATCTCCGCATACTACAGCAATGCGATGCCATGCACCCTGTCCATCACCAGTTGCACGCTGAGCGAGAACTCCGCGGAGAACGGCGGCGGCGGCATTTACGTCAATGACGCCAACTTCACCCTCACTGCCTCCATCGTATCTGGAAACACTACGGGAAACAATCAGGCGCTCGAACGGAATATCCTACGCATCAATGGTTCGAATGGCACCGTCAATATCACCAACAACCTCGTCAGCGGTGATGCCATGCTGGCCCCGCTCGGCGACTACGGCGGCCCGACCCTGACGATGCCACCGCTGTTCGGTTCTCCCGCTATCAATGCTGGCGGCACCACCGACCCCGGCGGCACGGACCAGCGCGGCTTCCTACGCTTTGTCCACGGTGCCCTCGACCGCGGCGCGGTCGAAGTCCTCTTCGTGGACACTGCGGTCGACGAGGACGATGGGGTCGCCGTCGGCGGTGTTTCCTTGCGCGAAGCCATCGCCGCCACGCCTGCCGACAGCACCATCACCTTCGCCTCCGCCCTCAACAGTGCCGTCATCACCCTCGCCCACGGCCAATTGCTGATCGATAGGAATCTCACCATCGACGCCTCGGCGCTCGCTGGCGGCCTCACCATCGATGCCGATGGCGCCACGACCAACCACCGGGTTCTAGAGGTTTCCAGAGGAATCGACGTCGTCATCAAGGGCCTGACGATCACCGGCGGCAGGACCGCAGATGGTGCCTTCGGATCGACGTCGACTAACGGGACAAACGGAGGCAACGGGGGCGGGATCCTCAACGGTGGTGATCTGACGCTCGAGGCCTGCACCATCGCGGGCAATGCCACTGGAAGAGGCGGCAACGGCATAGTGGGAACGGCCGGGGGCGTTGACGGGATCGACGGCAAGAGTGGCGGCAGCGGAGGTGGAATCTACAGCACCCCGGGCATCATTCACACCGATCTCATTCTCATTGATTGTACTGTCGCAGGAAACACGACAGGGCGCGGGGGCCATGGCGGCTCCGGGTATTTTCGCGCCCCGGGAGGAGATGGAGGCGACGGTGGAGATGGGGGCGACGGAGCCGGTATCTACACCGGCCCAGGGGCAGGACTCGTGCTGATTCATTCTACCATTGCTGACAACCACACCGGTGACCGCGGCACGGGAGGCAGCGGGAACAGCCCTGGAACCAACGGGAACGGTGGCTTCGCCGGTGGGGTGAGGTGTTACCTGAGCAGCCTCGAGTCCCACAACTCCCTCGTCAGTGGCAACTCGGTTGGCGTGGGGGGAGCCGGCCCCGATCTGGCGAGAAATGGTTCCATCTTCACGGGCGGCGGCGTCAACTTTATCGGAGATCTGAGCGGCAGCGAGCTGAGCGCCTCCGCTACCCTGCTCACCGGCGACGCCCTGCTCGCCGCGCTCGGCGATTACGGTGGCCCCAACCAAACCATGGCCTTGCTCCCGGGTTCGCCGGCGATCGACGCGGCCGGCGCGACGACATTGCCCACCGACCAGCGCGGTTTCTCGCGCAGCCTCGGTGCCGCACCCGACATCGGCGCCTACGAGTTCGGCAACGCCGCCGGCTACGGCGCGTGGGCCATCGAGACCATCCCTCAGAACATCGACGCCAGCTACCTTGCCGATCCGGATGACGACGGCATACCCAACGGCGTTGAATACGCGCTCGGCACCGCCGCGCTGCTCTCCGATGCGGGTTCACCCCGTAACCCGATCCTGCACTCACTTTCCTCCGGCAGCCCCGCCCTCGGTTTCACCTTCGGCTTCAACCCCGCCGCCATCGACACCCGCTGGATCGTCATGCGATCCACCGACATGGTGAACTTTACCGAGATCTACAACTACCACGGCCCGAGCGCGACCGGCACGCGGACGGAAGGCGTTGGTGCCGCTGTTTTGGCGACCAGCATCATCGTCAAAGACTACACCCCGCCCACCCCCCACGCGTTCTACAAGATCGGCGTCGAGAAGCTCCAACCGTAGCAGTCTGTCGGACTTGGTCGTGGGGCCGGATTTCAAAATTTTCTCGGGCTGCGTTTTCGCACGATGGATCTTCTTATGGAGGCCTTTTTGGGCTCCCGAGTGGCTTCAGGTCTTTTTCATCGCTTATCCCCGCTCCCTGACTGCGGGTGGTCCAGCCCGGCGTTCTGCTCCCGGCTAGTGCGTCTCCCACCTCAAACCCAAGAGATCAAGGTGCCCGGCGATGGCTTCCAGATCGAAAAAAAAGGCCCTTTCCTCATCCGAGACGCCCAGGAACCGCCCGTCGGGTGAAAACTTGAGATGGGTAAACTGGCCGAGTATTCCAAAGACGGACTCGCCGGAACTCTCGAAGATCGTTACTACCGCCCGACCAGTTCGTTGGAGCCTTTCCTGAAGTGTTTGAAATGTTCCTTTCTGGCCGCTCCGGTAGCCGATGCCAAACAAGCTGTCGCCCGCATCGAATCACTCACCGGTGTCCGCCTGAGCGAAAGCCAGGCAAGACGTTTCATAAAGGGCCTGGGTATGAAAATTCGCAAGGCTTGTTCCATTCCCGGAAAGGGCCAACCCCCAACTTCAGTTCGAATTCTATACCACCACATTGCTCCCAAAGCTTGCAGAGGCGGGCCGTGGAGAGCGCAAGGTCTTCTTCGTTGATGCCGCGCACTTCGTGATGGGTGCCTTTCTGGGGATGATCTGGTGCTTTGCAAGAGTGTTGGTGAAAACTCCACCAGGCCGCAAGGGCTCCAACGTTCTGGGTGCCATCGACAGCCACAATCAGGAACTTATCAGCATCCGCACAACCGGGAATATCAACTCTCACAGCGTTGTCGCATTGTTGGAAAAAGTTCATGAAAAACATCCCGACACCGAAGTCACCCTCGTCATGGACAACGCGAGTTACCAGAGGTGCTACTTTGTGCAAAACCACGCCAAGGCCTTGGGAATCGACCTGCTTTTCCTGCCACCTTGCAGCCCAAATCTTAACCTGATTGAACGCCTGTGGAAGCTCACCAAGCGACGCTGTCTGACCAATCGCTACTACCCTGACTTCGGTGCCTTTTGCGGTGCCATTGACAAATGCCTCGAAGATTTATCGGGACCTCTCAAAAAAGAACTCACCAGCCTGATGACCCTCAATTTCCAGTTCTTCAAGAATCACAATTCCTAGTGCGCCGCAGGGTTTCGAGCCGCAACACGAGATGAGAATCAATGGCCGATTTTCGAAACCAGGATGTCGCCAATACCGGGGCCAAATGATCCCAAAAAATCACTTTTGGTGAAGCGGAAGCAGTCCCTGCCGGGGAGCACCCTGCCAGGATTAGCCAAAAACAGAGGCGACTGATGAGGTCGCGCAAAAAACAAAGAGCCTGCCAGTCTCAGATCAGATTGGCAGGTTCTCGCGCATCGTAATCCCTGGAAAACAGAGGTTTCATCAAGAGCCTCTGTCCATCCCTCCAGAAAACCCTACCAGAGAACGGGTTCCACCCAAAATTGCCAATCCCATCATAACGCGCTCGACAAAGTACGACCCCACTGGTCACGAAACTCGATGAAAGCGTGGAAATCCGCCCAAAATCACCCGACGTCAATTTGGAAACACAACCCGATATCAAAGTGGTGCGCAACAGCACGCGAGGACGCGCCGCACGGCCCGGTAGTGGTCGCCGGTTAAACGAGGTGCGTGAGCACGGGTATATGAAGCCCAGTGCTCACGCAGGATGTCTGCGAGGGCAAGGGCCACCTTGTTTTAGGAG
>Ga0335398_10001283_pt1 | contig 43347 bp, 37 predicted proteins | sample BON03_FD_205742 | JGI IMG/M metagenome (GOLD analysis project Ga0335398, IMG submission 205742) | Freshwater microbial communities from Lake Bonney liftoff mats and glacier meltwater in Antarctica - BON-03 (spades assembly) (version 2) | ecosystem: Environmental > Aquatic > Freshwater > Ice >... | reverse complement strand
TCGCGGGAGGTTTTCTTGAAACTCCCCATCCGATGCGCTACGCGGAAAGCTATTACGAACGCTTTCCCAAGGTGGCGATCGGTCATTACCCGCCGGGATTCTACCTCGTCGCCAGCGTGGGGCTCCTGCCGTTCCGGTCGGGGGGGACTTTTCTGGTTTTGATGAATCTCCTCAACGCGGGAGCGGGCCTCCTTCTCTACTGGTTCGGGCGACGAATGTTGCGCCATGATGGGCAGGCGGCGATGATCGCCTTTCTTTATGTCGCACTGCCGCAGACCCGGACCTATACGGCCATCGTCATGGCCGATCTGCTACTCGTGGTTCTCAGTCTTCTCGCAGCTCTTTCGTTTCTCCGGTTCCTCCAATCGGGACGCGCCCGGGATTCGTTGCTCTTCGGTTTGTGGGCTGCCGGTGCTATTCTGACCAAGGGTTCGGGCGTGGGGCTTGCTCTTCTTCCGCCCTTTGCGCTCTTGTTTTCAGGGAAATGGCGCCTGCTCTTCGCTCCCGGCCTCTGGCTCGCGCCGGTTCCGGTATTGCTGTTCGCACTACCCTGGATTCTCTTCACGATGGGAATCACCGGGGAGGGAATGCAGGAAAGCGGGCTCACCGAGTGGGTGCAGTCGGCCGTTCCCTTCTATGGTCAGGCGATGGTGCGGGAAGTGGGCTGGGTTGGCCTCGCCGCACTCGCGGGAGCCGCGCTTCTCGGCGGATACCGGAGGGTCTTCCGAAAGAATGCGGCGAGCGACGGGGAGGCTGTGCTCTGGTCCCTGTTGATTTGCGGGTTGGTGATCGCGCTAGTGGTTCCGGCAGGCCTCGACAATCGCTATCTGATGCCGGTAATACCCTCCGTGCTTCTCCTCGGGGCAACGAACTTGCGGTCCCTTTTCCCGGCCCGAAACGGCAAATGGCAATCCCTTGTCGTTGTTTTGTTTGCCATCGTGGTCCTGGGGGAAACGGCACGACCCGTTCAAAAATTATATACGGGAGCGAGCGAGGCGGTCCGGGTGGTTGTCGGGCATGAGAGCGCGGAGGGAGGGTCCGGCGCCCCCGTCCGGATCCTGGTTGTTTCCAACGCGACCGGGGAGGGGGCCATCACTGCCGCTGCGGCGCTTGCGCTTGAGTTACCGGGGCTCCGGGTGGCGAGAGGATCCAAAGTCTTGTCCTCGAGCGACTGGTTGGGGAGGGGATACCGGGTCGCCTTCCAAACGGCGGAAGAGTTGTTTGCGCTCCTTCGGAACGAGGGGATTGGATATATCGTCATCGATGAGCCCATCGCGAATTCCCCGGAACACTGGGGCAGGATCAAAGAGTGCCTGGAAACGACGACGGATGCCAGGGTGGTTTGGATGGGGGCGGTTCCCTCGTGGCGGCGGACCGAAAACCGGCCTTTTGATGTCTACAGGATCAAGGCGGACTAATCGGGATGAAACCGATCGGACCTTTGCCCGCCGAAAGTCAGGGAATCATTTCCGGATTCGAAATTGCGCGGCAAGCGCGCGATGCTGGGACGGGCGATCCCGTTCCGTAATACACCAGGAGGTCTCCCAGCGGGAATTGCAGAAAAGGTAATCAATCCGCATCCACGGTCCTCCGAGGCTGAGAGGATTGCGGGTGGTTCCCGGAAAGGTGTATCCGAAACCGTGGCCCGCAGCCGCGTGGGCGTCTTCCAAGACGCTTTTGAAGAGGCGATGGATGTGCCCCCCGGCCGGCGCATTCAAGTCTCCCGCGAGGATCACGGGGAAAGGATCGGAGGCGATCCGGTCACGCAGGGCGCTCGCCTGCTCGATGCGCTGATCCCAGTATGCCTGATTCGTCTTCCTTCCTTCGTTCCAGGGCGTCCCGGGAATTCCGATGATCCCATAGAGAAAGGCACCACGGCGGTAGTAAGCAAGGGTGTCACGGGGAGAAACGGAATGGACCGCGTAGACGACGACGGATTCCCCGCCAAAGTCGATCACGAAGCGCGCCGCGATGGGGATGGCGATGGGGATGGGGGGGGAAGCGTCTTGCGCTTCGAACTCGACCACTTCCGCCCCGAGGATGGGGTAGCGGCTCAACAAGGTGAATTCGGCAAGGTCGATGGCATGGGGAAACTCCTCGTATCCCTCCGCCGCGAGATACCCGGCGGCGCGTCCACCCGCTTCCTGAAACACGATCAAATCGGGCCGAATGCGGTTCTTGAACGGCTGCAGGCTATGGTTGCCGTGCTGGCCGCGATTGTAGGTCAGCACGGTGAGGGACTCGCCGGTGATTGCCGGGCTCGCCCCGGGTTCTGATTTCGCCCGGAACCCCATGGAACTGAACAGAAAGGCAAGCGAGCTCAGCACGAGGGCCAGTGCAGACCAACGGTGGAAGAGGATCGCCGGGAGGAGGAGCAGGGCGCAGGGCAGTAGGAAAATACTGCGCGGAAGGTAAAGCAGAAAGGCAAGAGAGAGATTTTTTTCGCCAATCCAGCGGAACCCGAGGATGAGGCCGAGGAGAAGGAAGGCATACCCGAAGGCACTCCACCCGAAGAGGACGCGGAACCCTCGAGAGAGCCGTCGTATCAGTCGCCCCCGGGAGTCGTCATCGGCAAGGGCCCGACCCAGTCTCTTAAGTAAGGTATCCCCAATTCCACCGGAACTGTGATTTTCCATATTAGCCATTTTTCTGATGAAAAGAAGCAGAATCAGAATAGGCGCACGAAAGCGAAGAAGATGCCGTGAACTTGCGCCTCAGGGATTAGTTTCGGGTGCCACATTCGATTCCGGGGCGGGAGCCGCACTCTTGGAGCTGCCCGGGGGTGGTATCTCAGCGTTCCGCAAATAGAGACCTGCAAGGATAAATGAAATAATGATGCCCGCAATAATTACAAAAATCGATTCAATGATAGTGAATCCTGATATTTTTGATTTTTTTACTACCTGTTTGACTGCGAATTTCATGCTTACTCTCTAATGGCATTCTTCGCGGAAGCTTACCAGCATAAAATGGGGGAGCGAAAAGTTTTATTAATTTGTTAAATTGAGCTGGCGATAGAGGCCGTTCGGGATGCGTTCCTGCCCGGCGAACTTTCCGGCCATGAGAGGCGGGGCGGATCCGCTCGCCGGGGGGCGGCCCTCGTTCCGGCCTGTCCGGGGAAGGTTTCTCGCGCGCCCCGGGTGATTGGACAACCGAAAATTCGACGATACGATCAACATCCCCGGGACGAGCGGGGTCCCCTTGAGTTGGGCGCTGGTAAGGCGCGAAGCGCACGTAAGTCCATAATTTTCAAAGAACAAGCGCGTTCTCCTGCCGGGAATTAATTTTTTAGGGTTGAATACGCACCTCCTAAGCGCATACTTAGAATTACGGAGTACCGAAGAAATATGAAAAATCGGCCTTGACAGTTTACGATGCATGCCCGACAAGTTTCCGTTGGAGGTAGTTTTAAGGCAGTTTTCGTAAAGAATTCTTGAGTGGAAGCATGTCTTAAAGGTTCTTGTTTGTTGACTAGTTAGAGGTAGATTTCCGCTTTTTAGAGTTCATGGTTTCCCGTGAAAACATATCCGCTTGTTTCAGTGTTGCGCTTTGTTCGCTGCTCAGTCTAAACCTGTCGGCAGAACCGAGCTACGCACCTCTCCTTCCGGTGTTTGCTTTGAGTGATGGTTCGGCGGGATTGGAGAGAGTCATCTACCCGACGTCGGTCGATACCGATTATGCGGCCCCAAGCCCGGCGAGTGGAGGGGGAGCCGGCACGGATGTGTTCGCCCTCGCCCTTACGAGTTCGGGGCAGCACTCGGTTGATGCCAGCTTCGCTTTCGATACCCGGGAGCGAATTGGAGGTCTTTTTCCGACCGGTGGTGAAGTGATTGGTGCCGACGGATCCGGGGAGATCCGGGGGCAGGATACCCGGGTTCAGACTGAGATCCGCACTTTTGTTCAGGAGGGAGATTCGAGGCTTCCTGCTTCCTGGTCCGTTCCTCCGGGAGGAAGCGCTCCCGGTGGAGGTGTTCCCGGGGACTACCAGGGCCAATATCCGCATTCCTCCTATGCCCCCGGTGGCGGCTATTACCCGGACGGTCCCTATTCGTATCGCTACGATGGGGTGCTTCCGTTCGATGGGGGAGGGCTCTACGGTCCCGGACCGTACTCCGGTTCGCATTACGATGATTCCAGTTTTGAGTTCGAAGGTGGTATTCCTCTCTTTATCCGCAACTTCAACCCCGACGATGCCCATTTTAAGGCGGGGAACTTTTATTTCCAGGCGCTCTGGGTCGAGACGGGGGCCTTGTATTCCGACTACCACGGCCCTGCTGCCTTCAGGCCCGGTGAAGAAGACGGCTTTCTTGGGTTCGCAAGTTTCCGCTTTCGCGTCGCCGCTCAGATAACCCCATCGCTCTATCTCGCGGCGGACGGAGAGCTGATTTACCTGTTCGGCGAGAATGAGTTGGGTTTCCGAAGCGGGCTCGAGGGTGGGCCCTTCGCGAGGCTTGAGTACAGGCGTCAATACGGGGCGTGGGATCTCTTGGCCTATGCCGAATTTGGAACGGGATCGTTGCAGAATTTGTATGGCTCTGATGCCTTTGAGCAGGCCGGTCGCTACTCTTTCGGGTTTCTCGGTTACAACGATCAGAGCAGTTTCGCTTACGATCCATTCCTCTACTCCCGCCTCGGGGCGGAGGCGACGACGCTCGTTAATCCGGAATGGCGCCTCACTTTGTCAGCGGATCACACCGACTTCTGGTATGTGGGCGATGATCGTGCAGACGACCATGATGCAAGGGAGAACCTCAGGGTGCTTTACGGTGCTGAACCTAATACAGTTCCCTTCTCCCCCTGGTTTTCCTATGATCTTTGGTCGGATGACCAGTTTGACACGAATTATCAAACGGTCTACGCGGGGGGGAGTGGGCGTCTGTCCCAGGATGTCACGATGGATGCCAGAGTCGGTTACCTCTGGTCGACCGGGTTGCCCACCAGCCGTGAGAGCTGGCTTTGGAATATCGGTTTGAACCACCGTATCAATTCCCGGACCACTCACGGCGTTCGCTTTGGTCAGGACTACTTTTTGAACGACTTTTCGATCGACACGACTGTCTCGAGCTTCTTCCAGTATTACATCACTCACGAGGTTACGGAGCGACTTCGGCTCCATGCTTTCGCCCAGTGGTCGTCCGACGAATTCCTCAGCGGTCCTCTCCAGGGGGGGGAATTCGAGCGCGAGACGTTCGGGGCGCGTGCCTCTTACCAGATTTCAGATCGTGTTTCCAGTGATGTTGGCTACCTCGTTGAGTACAGTGAAAACAGCCGAACCGGGGCAGAGGCGGAGCGTTCTCTCCTCGATGCGAACCTCAACTGGCTGTTCGGAAGCTATTCAACGGCGTATCTCCGGTATCAGCACGAAGACACCGACATCTTCTACGAAGATCTTTACATGGCGGGGGCGCGCAGGCATTTTTAACGATTCGAGCTTGTTCGAAAATTCATGGCACCAACCAATCCCAACGAACTTATGAAAAGTGTGTTTTTTCCCATCTGCGGACTCCTCCTCGCTACGGCCTTTCTTCTCGGGGGCGCGGGGCAGGTCCTCGCCCAGGAGACGGCCAGTGCGGGGGCGGCTCCGCTTGTTTCTCCCTCGGCGCTCGATGCGGTAAGTTCGCCTGCAAAGACGTCGGCGCGGGCGTCCGCCTCCGGGACGGTTTCCGCGAATAACACCGATCCAACTGATTTCCCGGGCAAGACGGATTTGGACGACCCCGGCTCCACTGATCCCCGCTTGCAGGTTCCCGTAGATGAGGAAGGGAAAGTGACCGTAGCCAAGCTTTCAAAGATTGATCTCGACGCCGACCTCAATTACGATGGTGCCTTCAATAACGACTCATCGAGCGGTCAGGGCGTTCATGAGTTCGTGCCTCCCGGGCTCGAGATAGGGACCGGCGAGCTTACCCGCCTTCTGGTCCGCTTCAAGACCTACGAACCCGTCTTCCCCGGTAAACTTGTGGTGAGCCTTGAAGTGGCCGGCATCAATCGTGATGCGGTGACCGGGTTTTTCGAAGGGGACTCCGCCGGTGCCGTCGGCCGCATTCGGGTTTGGCGGGATCAGGCACGCAAGGAGTTACTTCTTGATTCGGGAGATGCATCGAAGATGCGGTTCGAGTGGACGTATGATGGCAAGCAACTCTCGGGTGGTATTCCCCGCACTATTTACCTGGAAGGTGTCAAGGTCTCTCCGAAATCCGAGGGGGATCTCCGCCTTTTGGTGGTCTCCACTCAGGTTGCCGAAGGTTCCGACAGTGCCGCTCCCGGTTCTCTCTATCAGAGTGCCTTTGACCATCTGCTCGTGACGGTAAGGGACAAGCCGGCGAAGAAGGAGTTTATCAACAACAACGTGGAACAGGTCTGGTCGATGGTTGATGCTCCGAACCCTCCTCAGGCAGCAGAGGGGAAAGAGGAGCCCGATGGGGCGCAGGCTCCCCGTTGATCTCCCATTTCCGTGTATCGAGACCCCGGGTGAATTGGATTGATTCTCCGCTTGTTCAGGATTACCCCCGCTCTTGAGTTACCATGCGCCGCTACACCCATTCCCTTGTATTTTTCACCCTCACGGGTCTATTTCTTCTCCTCGGTGGGTGCAAGTCGATCGATCTAACCGACAGTGGGGTCCCCCAGTCCGACTACCCGCCCCCGCTCATCCCCGCACCCGAGCCGGTCGCGACTCCGCAGCGGCCCGTTTCGGTCCGCTCTTCGGCGGGAGGGTCAATCCGGACGGGCGACTCCCTCGAGCTCTTTGTGGAAGAGGACGACGCCTTCAACGGCACTTATGCGGTCCGCGAGCAGGGGGACATCATCATTCCTTCGGTGGGGAGGATCCAGGTCGCGGGGCTCTCTGTCAGCAGTGCGGGGTCCCGGATTCAGACGGAGTTGGAGTCTCGCCAACTGAAAAAAGCCACGGTCATGCTGGATCGGGTCGGGAGAGCGCCCCTTTCGGAGGAGGCTGCAGCCGCAACTGCTTCGCCACCTCCCGCCCCCAAGCTCACCATCTATCTCGACGGGAAGGTAAACCGTCCCGGCCAACATCTTATCACTCTCCCCGCGAGCGGGAAAGTCGGGGTCTACGAAGCCATTTTAATCGCGGGCGGGCTCTCCCGCTTTGCGGACAACACCAATGTCCACGTTCTCCGAAACGATGGGGAGGGTAAAAAGCGCAAGATCCCGGTAAACATCGCAAACATTGAAAAGGGACTGGCGACGGATCCTGCCATTGGGGACGGGGACATTGTCGTAGTGCCGGAGAAAGTTTTTGGCTTTTGAATGGTCGCCGGCGCTGCTATCTGAGGGGAGGCGGCGCCAGTGATGTATCATTTGATCTAGTATGAGTCTCGGTATTCAACGCGCCTCGAAGCATCTTCGCTGGGCCGGCTTCCTCTTTCTAGCGGATTTTATTCTGGTATGGGTCTCTTTTCTATTCGGGGTCTGGGTTCGCTTCGATTCGTTTTCATGGGACAAGTTGGTCGAATACGGGCCTGGAGTCGGGGTGGCTTCGCTTGTGCTTCCTTCGATACTCTACATTGGCGGTCTATACTCTCCGAGGCAACTGCCAACTGGTTGGGTTAGAGACACTCGCTGGCTGCTGATCGGGGTTGTGGCGGTGTTGGTGTCGGTTCTCGCTACGGGTTCGCTCGTCTTCGCGTCCCGCGTCGGCAGAGGGGTGTTGCTGGTCTCCCTTCTCATCCTCGTGCCAGTGCTGGCCCTGCGGCACTGGATCGTCTTGAGGCGGCGCAAGCAGCGCATCCATTCCCTCCTTTGTCTGGTTGCGAGCGAGTCCGACGAGAGGGCGGCGGTAAAGCTTTTTGAATTCTGGGGTGCCCGGGCGAAGAGCTTTGGCATCGTTCTCGGTCGAGCGTATCGGGCCACCTCTCCGATTCCGGTGATGTGCAGCATCAATGATAGGTTGGCGCGCGGCGATCCGGGTTCATTCGACATCGTGCTCGTGCGCGACAATCATTTTCAGGATCCCGAAATGGCCGCCTTCCTGCGAGGTTTGCGCTACGAAGGAGTCGAGATCCTACCACTTTCCGATGCTTGCGAGGACATCTACCACGCGGTGCCTCTCGAGGTCATCAGCGATGCCTGGCTCTTCCGGGCTTCAACACAGTCGCAGCTTTTCTACATCCGCAAGCTCAAGCGCTTCTCAGACATCCTCCTCGCTTCGCTCTTTCTCGTATTGCTGTCACCTTTTCTCGGACTGGGGGCGCTCCTTGTCAGGCTTTCCTCGCCGGGGCCGGTGATCTTCCGGCAGGCACGTGCGGGTCGCCTCGGGCGGCCCCTCACCGTGTTGAAATTGCGAACCATGCATGTGGCCGGCGCTGAAAGGAAGTCCCGTTGGGCCGATGAGGAGGAAGATCGCATCTTTCCTCTTGGACGTGTCCTCCGGGCCTTTCGCGTCGACGAGATCCCGCAGCTCATCAATGTGCTGCGGGGAGAGATGTCCTTCGTCGGGCCTAGGCCTGAGCAGCTTACTTTCGTCGAGGAACTTTCAAAGCGGATTCCCTTCTATCGTGAGCGGCTCCTCATCCAGCCCGGAATCACGGGCTGGGCCCAGGTGAATTATCCCTATGGAGCCTCGGTCGAGGATGCGGCGCGGAAGTTGGAGTATGATCTCTACTACATGAAGCACATGGGGATTTTCCTCGACTTCTTCATTCTTCTCGAGACGGTGAAAATCATCCTCTGCGGGGGACTCAGGGATGGGGATGACGACTACCTCCGCTTCCGGGGGGAGATCGAGTCTCTTGAAAAAGAGCTAACGGGGGCGAAGAAACCGGATCCCGTGATCCCCTTGTCTCACGGCTCTCTTCCGATTACTTCTTTGGAAGAGTAAAAAGGGGGCCTGCTTCTCCGTTTCCACGAGGCCCCCGCACGCCGGCTATGCATGCATGAACTTCCGGTCAGGCTCGGATGGAGCACGGGATAGAGTGGAAGCGGTTCGCGGACTCCCTCGCATCCGGAGACCTCCGGTAGGGACGCTCCGCCGGGGGGGCCGCGATCCGCGTTCTTCCAGACTTAGGAGGACTCCTCGGCGAGACGTCCCTACCGCGCTTACCGCCTCCACGCGAGGTACCTTGTTCGTCGATTTAGAGCCTTAAATCCCGGGCCATTTCTGTCAGGTCAGACCCGAAGATCTTTCAAGCGGTTTCGCCCAAACTCAGGCAGTATCTTTTGGCGGCACTTTAAGCGACCGGAAAGATTTGCGCTCAGGGGACTTGGTCCACACTTCGTCCCGGGCACGCTTCAAATCCTCTTCCTGCGCGCGGATCCATTCCTTATCTTCCGGAGAATCACTCCATCCGCCACCACCCACTGATTCCTCAATGGCAGTAATTCCCGGATCGGCTGGATCCGGTTTCGCCCCCTCCGGATGACGATGCCCGGTTGCCTGAGAACGAGAGCGGTTAGGGGAAGCTGCGATGGGGCGGGAAAAAACAGGGGCGACGAACGCTGATTCCTCAATGACCGGGGGAACGCTGACAGCCGAAGGGGACTCCACCGCCTGCCGTCTTGGTGGCAATGTCGGAGCGGCTTCGGGCGGTGGCCCGGGATCGGCGGGCAATTCCTCGGGTTCCCCTTCGAACTGATCGTAGTAGGGGGCCGAGTAATAATAGTACTGGTAGTAGTTTCCGATTTTGGAAAGGTCGACGCCATTCAGCACGAAACCGAAAAAGTGAGCTCCGGTCTTCCGCAACATGGTAACGGCGTCCTTGACATCTTTCATCGACGTCTTTTCCGAGCGCACCACAAAGACGATGCCATCGGCGAGACGCTGGAGCGAGGCGGATTCGCTCAGTCCCAGCGTGGGCGGGCAATCGAGAATGATCCGGTCATACCGTGTCTTCCAGGTCTCGACGAGATTGAAGAATCCCCCCTGGCAGAGCAGTTCCGTCGAACCCGGGATAATAGGGCCACGGGGGATGGCATCGAAGCCCTCCTGCCCGGTAGGCAGGATAGCCTCATCGGGGGACACCTGACCCGAAAGCATCCGCGACATGCCCGCTCCATTGTCAAGTCCGAGGAGGACGTGCTGGCGGCCCCGCCGGAGATCACAATCGATCAGAAGCACTCTTTCCCCGATCGAATGAAAGGCCCAGGCCAGATTGGCGGACTGGGTTGTCTTGCCTTCCTGAGGCCGGGCGCTTGTGACAAGAATCACCTGCGACTTGATTCCTTTGAAATTCGAGTCGAGGCCAATGTTCGCCCGGATCACCCGGAAACACTCGAGCAGGTAGTTCGGAACGGTCGCCCCCTGAGCGGGAGAGCGGTGTACCGCCTCGAGAAATTCGGGGTCGGTATGGGGAACGATGCCGATGCCCTTGAGCCCGATATAGTCCTCCAGTTGGCCGAGGGAGGTGGCCGAGGTGTCGATGAGGTTGAGAGTCGTAGAGAGTGCAATGGCACCGGCTAGGCCGAGGAGAAGAGACATCATGACCAGTTTGCGTTTATTGGGGGAGATCGGCACTTTATCCCGCAGACTGGTGTGGCCTTTGAAACGGAGCTGCACCCAATCGAAATCCTCGGCAAAGGTAACCGTCGCGAGCTTCTCGGCGAGGCGTTCCCGCGCCGTGTCCCACATCATCTGCGCCTGCTCGATCGAGCTGTATGCTAGGGAGGACCTTCCGAACTGCTCGGTGACCTGCTGGTATTCAGGAATTCGGCGCTGCAGTTCCGCAAGTTTTCCGGTGAGGCGTTTGTATTCAAGGTCGAATTTTTCACGGAGAACCCGCATCTCCGTTTGGAGAGACCGATTGACAGTCTCAAGCTCGGTGACCATCTCCTTCATCTTGGGGTGTTCGGGAAGTAGGGTGGCAGCCGACTCCTCGATTTGGGCAACGAGGGAGCGCTGTTCCCGTTCGAGATCCCGCCACGGCTCTAGCGTCTCCACATCGGCGGGAGTGATGACCTGGACCTCTGGAGGCGCGGCCGCCGCCACGCCGGTGCGTCTTCCTCCGAGAGGGCGGCTGAAGACGTTTCCCACGGCGACTTCAGACTCTTTTTCGAAGTTGGAGAGGAGGGAGAGGATGGTGATGGTGTGGTCGCTGCTGTCATCCTGTTCGTAAGATTCGAGGTTTTTTCGAATGGCATCCATTCTCGTGAGACGCTCACGGGTCTCGACGAGCTGCTTCGGAATCTCGAGGAGGTTCTGCTGTTCGATGGTGACCTCGGTTAACTTTTGGTCCCGTTCCATGCTGGTCAGTGAATCGACATTCTCCTCCACCTTCTTCTCCAACTCGGTCAGTTGGACGGAGTACCGTCGCAGGGCCTCGTCACGAAACTCGGTCCAGGCGGACTCCTGTGTGCTTTGGAACTCCTCTAGGAGGGCGGTGCAGAAGGTCCGCACCACCTCCGGGTCGTAGGCCTGAACTGTGACCTCAAGATGCCGGGGATCGACGATCCCCACCTGAATGCTGGGAACATGCTCAAGGAGCTCTTCATAGGTCTCCTCATCAGTGATCAAGCCGAGCCGCTTCGCAGCGGCAATCTGCACCTGTTGCGAGCGGAGCTGCTCCATCAGAGCGAGGGCGGCTCGTGAAGAATAAGTCGTTGTTTCGGGAATTTCTGAATCCCGAATTGGGCTTCCGAAAGCCTGAAAAAAGACGAGGGATCTCGCTTGATAAATTGGGGTGGAGTAGAGGAAGTATCCGATGCCCGCGATAAGGGCGAGGGCGAAGACGATGAGCATCAGACGAAGATGCTTAACATACGAGAATGCCTGGGTAAGGATCCGGGCGGGATCGAATTTAGGAGCGGAGGAGGAAGGGGCTTCCATGAATATCAGTGAAACGGTATGAAGGGCTAAAGGGGAAACGGTATTAAGGGCTAAAGGGGAAGCGGTATTAAGGCCTAACGGGGAAGCGGCGTGGCACTCAATGCGGTGCGATTTTCCGTGCTGTCCTCGAGGGGGCGAGAAGGGGCTTGAGAAAACTCCAGTCACCCTTGATCAGACAGCGCAGGGCGTAGAACCCGAGGCCAAGCGGGGGCAAAAAAAAGATCACGAAGAACCAGACAAACTTCCCTCCGAGCGGAATTTCGAGGCTTCGCAGGCTGGAGAAGGCAGCGATGAGGAGAATCAGCCACACGACGGAGAGCCCCCAATAAACCACCGGGTGTTCGGTGATGACGTTTAAGGTTAAAAATCGAGTCACGACCTGTAACATGAGGTATAAAATGGTAGGGAATTGTCTTTTGAGCCTATGCAGGTCGGTATCTCGTCGGCCCACATGCAATATTCATAGGAACCCTATAGCAGGCTGAACGTCCCGCAAACGAAATTCCTTCCAGGGCGAGAGGGATTCGGGTGGCTCCAGAGGGGATAGGCAGGCTTGGGACGCTCGGTTCGGTGTGGCACGGAAGGTGGCTGCCGCAGTTCGGATGCTCTGGAACTTCGGCTTTCTCAGTTGATTTTAATCATCCGACCCATCCCTATCTTCAGGGCGGCATGAGCCGCACCCGCACTCCCGACAGTGGCACGGCCCTCGAACGCAGCGAACCGCGCCAGGCCACGTTCTGCCGCCGACGTGGTCTCGCCCTCGCCACCTTCGGATGCCATCGTGCCCGCGCCGTTACGCCGCCGGATTTCAGGGGGGACCGAAGGCAGCCCGAAGGCCGAGCGTAGCGAGTCAAAACGGCCACCTGAACGGGATCGACCCCCCTGGCCGATTGCTGACGTCATATGAAATTCGTGAGTACGTAGTCCCAAGTCCACAAGATGAGCCAGGTCAATCCGAGGCAGGTGCAGAGGTCGTATAGGGCAAATCGGTTCCATAAGGGTTTCCGGGGAAGGGGGGATGCCGCAGTAGGTCCGAAAGCCAGAGGGTCGCGATCCTTCCACGCATCCCTTACTTTGTTAAGCGTATTACGGACGAGGACCGCCGAATCCCTCTTCGTCGAAACGGATTCGTTCTCCATTGGAACCCCCTCAGGAGCTTTTGGAAGTTCTTCCGCTTTTTTCAGTCGGTGCAACGCTGCGGTTGCTGCGATCAGGAGAAAAAACTCGGTGTGGTACTGACGATTGATCATCCATCCTGAAAGGAGATAGCCTGTCAGGAGTACCAGAAGAACCCGGCGGCATCGCTCGTGCTGCAGTTCCGCTGATCGGAAGGCAATCAAGGTATGCAGTGCGCACCAGAGACAGGCAAGATATAAAAAAAGGCCGTATCGTCCAAGGTCGGCTCCCACATGAACGTAGCTGGAGTGAGTTGCCTTGGGGACGATGAGATAGTAATTCCCCTCTTGCCAGGGTACCATGGCAATGAACTGATTGAATCCCACTCCGGTTGGATTTCTTTCCATCGCGGTCCTTGCCATTTCCCACGCAAGGAGTCTTCCCTGCACGCCTTCGTCTCCCCGGAGATTGCTCAATTCACTCATTCGTGGGAGGAAACTGAGGGCCGATACTCCGGCGATCAAGGCCATTGCGACGGCGATCAATTGCAGCCATCTTGGCTTTCCAAGAATGAAGGCAACGACGATTAACGCTCCTCCCACGATATAGGCGCCCTTGGATTGTGTCAGCCAAGCGCAGTAGAACGCGACGCCAGCCGCTACGGGAAAAACGAGGAATCGTCCCGACAACGAACCCTTCCAAAAGTATAGTATGTAGACGGCGGGAATTACCGACACGATGCTGTGTCCGAGGGCATTGGGATTATCGTGGAGGTAGGTTCCCAGCGCCAGTCGCCCTAATTGTGTGTAAAAATTGTCCCGCGCACCAGTGATGTCAATTCCGAAAGTGTTCAGAACTCCGAATGCGGAGATGATGATAAGCGCCAATGTCCAGAATTTAAGATAGGACAAAAGATTTTCCCACGTGTTGATGGACTGAACAGTAAAAAAGTAAAAGGCGAGCATGGGCAGAATTCCGGTGACGGAACCTCCTCCCCAAATCACGATGTAAGCGAGGTAAATGAGCAGGACCCAGTCGTGGGGGGTTCGGAGAATGCCGACAAGAGGCGAGGGGCGTGAGCGGGCAGCGGCGAGAGCCAGCAACCACAGGCCCACAATGGGGCGAACGATCTCCATGCCAGCAAGACCGGGAAGCCAATCCTGTGGACGAAGGTTGTAAATGAGGAGAAAGAGTACGGCGAAAAAGAACTCCATGCGAAGGCGCTGCAGACAGCATCTGACTGTAGCCGGAACTCACCATCCCGCAACTCTTGTGTAACTCTTGCGTAACTCTTGCGTAACTCTTGCGTAACATTTGAGGAGGAGGCATAAGAGCTCCACTTGCTGCTGCCATTGGGAGAGGCTTGCAGTCCGCCCCAATCTCGGCCAAATCGTCCAGTATCACTTCAGATAAAGGCGCTGCCAGGTTGCGAGGACGAGCAGGGACGTCAAAAATCGTGTCCTCGTTTCTGTTCTTGCCCGGTCGTTTTCGATCAGGTCGACCACTGCATCTCGCCGGATCCAGGGAAGGATGTCGCCGTCCAGCAACTGCTCCCTGAGAACGGGGCGGAGACTTTCTTGAAACCACTTTTTCACTGGCACGGGAAACCCCATCTTTCGGCGCCAGACCACCTCTTTCGGGATCCGTGCCTCCATGATTCGTTTGAGGATCCACTTGCCTTCATTACGCCGGATTTTCAAGGAGGCTGGCAGCCGGAAAGCACATTCGACGAGGCGGTGGTCGAGAAAGGGGACTCGCAACTCCACTGAGGCGGCCATCGTCATTTTGTCCGCCTTCAGAAGGAGGTCGTCCGCGAGCCAAGTTCGCATATCGACGTAAAGCATGCGCGTGAGCGGATCGCGGCAGGAGGAGACTCGCGAAAAATGGCGTTGGAAAGAATCGTCGAGATAGGTGCCGGCCGCTTCGGCGAAACCGGGATCGTAAAAACGGTCGCGGAGACCGGGCGTGAGTAAGGCGGAAGTGCCGCGGTAGCGTTGCTCCAGAGGCTGGCGCATCCAGTCTGTATACTTCACAAGCGCATCGCCACAATTCCGGTTTAACCAAGGAGGGAGTGACGGAGGCCGGGGAAAGCGGCGGTGCAGAGCTTCAATGATGAGCATGCGCCGGTAGAGTCCGTATCCACCGAAAACCTCATCGGCGCCTTCGCCGGAGAGCATCACGGTCATGTGGGGGCGCGCCGCCTTTGAGAGACCATACAAGGCGATTCCGGAGGGTTCCACGAGCGGCTCTTCCGCGTGGCTCACCATCATCCCGAGAGATTCTATGAAGCCTTCAGGCTTAAGGTCGATGAGGTTGTGGCGGCAGCCGAAGCGATCCGCCACCACCTTTGCCCATTCTGACTCACTGTCCTCCCCGGGGCGTGAGAAACCGGCGGTGAAGGTGTTCACAGGATCGACACCGCACTTCGACATGAGGGCAACAATGGCGCTGCTGTCGAGACCTCCGCTTAAAAACGCGCCGAGAGGGACGTCGCTGACGAGGCAATGACGAACTGCGTCCTCCAATAGGGGTTCCAGCCTCTCCCGTGCCTCGGTTTCCGTCCAATCTTCCGTTGTCAGGTTCGCACAGTCCCAGTAGACTCGGTCTGTCACGCCGTTCCGGTCCACCAACAGTTCATGCCCGGGCTCCAGCTTCCGAATTCCCCGAAACATGGTTTCCGGGGCCGGGACGTATCCCAGCGTGAAGAAAGCGTCCAGAACCTGGGGGTTCAGTTCCGCGCGAGCGAGGTCGAGATCAAAGAGCGGGCTGATCTCGGAAGCGCAGGCAAACTGATGGTTGGGACCGCACCAGAAATAAAGCGGCTTGATGCCGAGACGATCGCGGACAACCCAGAGGACTTCTTTCCTTGCATCCCAAAGGGCAAAGGCAAACATTCCCACGAACCGCTGGACGCACTCGGTTCCCCACTCCTCATAGGCGGCGAGGATGACTTCGGTGTCGGATCGCGTTCTGAAAAGAGCCCCCTTCGCACTCAGTTCGTCCCTGATTTGCTCGAAATTGTAGATTTCGCCATTAAAAACAAGCACGAGGGCACCTTCCCGGCGCTCCATTGGCTGGTGGCCGCCTTCCGCATCGAGGATGCTCAAGCGGCGGTGCCCCATCGCCATGACACCTTTCACCCAGACCCCGGAACCATCCGGACCCCGGTGAGCCATGCGGTCGGTCGCTCTGGCGACGAGCGCTTCCCGGTCGCCGGGAGGATCCAGGTTAAGCCATGCGAGTATTCCACACATCGATCGGTCGTTAAAAGTGGTATTTGAATTTGTATATAGAGCAAATTCAATGTTTGTAAATGGGTTTTAACGGTTACCGCGGCGGAGCGCGACTTTTCCGGGCTTGAAATTGTTCCGCCCAGAACGGAGCGACCTAGTCAATTCCATGAACTTGAATGTGGTTGGAAAGGAACGACAGCAGCGATTTCGCATTCTCGAGGGCGTCGAAGTCCCGCAGGGCACGCTCTCTTGAGGCCTTCCGTTGATTACTATGGTCTTCTTTTAGGAGAAACTCGCGAATCAAGGATTCGAGTTCGTCCACGTCGCCGACGGAAAAGAATCTCCCATTCTCGCCTTCGGAAACGGCATCGTGGTTTGGCGGGATGTCGCTCGCGATGACAGGGAGTCCGCTGGCGATGGCTTCCAATAAAACGGTGGGGGAACCCTCGATATGGCTCGGGAAGAGGAAAAAATCCGCATTCTGGTAAAAGCGGACGAGGTCGCCGAGTTCGAGGTAGGGAAAGACGCGGCAGGACGAAAAACCCGGGCAACCGGTCTGGATCTTATCTTGAATGGATTCCAGCAAAGGACCCTTGCCCACAAAGACAAAGCCAATATCGAGATCCAGGAGGCGTGGAATCAGAAGAAGAATCTCAGGAACCCCTTTCAGCGGGTGAAGATCTCCGACATACAAAACCACCGGCGTTTCCACGCGGAATCCAAATTCCTTTTTCCACCCCTCCTTTTCCTGGGAGGTGCCGGGTTGAAACAGCGTGACGTCCACGCCCAAAGGGTTGCTCCAGACCTTTTCGCGAAACTCGGGATACTCCTCCCGGATCTGTTCTGCAAAATGCGGGCCGACCGCGAAAACTCCACCTAGGGCCTTGAAAAGCCTTTCGTTGAGGCGCCGGATTTTTGGTCTCCCTTCCGGATAGGAATTGATGTCCGAACCGATGGCAAAGGTAAAGGCGGGAATGGAAAAATCTCTCCCGGTAAGCAGCGCCGCGTATCCGTCGTTGGTCAGCATGCCTCCGATGACCACGTCGAATCGGCGTTCGCGATGAAGCCGACGCAGGAGCGCACGGCTGAAATGATACATCGAGAGGCCCTCGTAGGGGCGGAACCAAGAACCCGGGGGGCGGAAGAAACGCGGGTAATAGACATCGATTCCGGACTCTTTCGAACCGGACTCCGGGACGAAGCGGTCACGGTAGCATGAAAAACGGTTGAGAGGGAAGGGGACTACCGGAACGGGCGCCACTACGGTGACCTCGACGTCGGCCGCCTGCAGTGCGAGTGCCTTGTTGCGAAAAAAGGTGCCGAGCTTTCGGTTGGCCGAATTCGGATAAAGATGCGTGAAAAGGAGGATGGACCGTGATTTCATCCAGACACCTCCCCCCACATTTCCGCGATGCCCGATTCAGCCGTCCGCAGAGGCCGCCAGCCGGTCTCTTTTGTCAGCCGCTCGCTCGAACCGTAGATGGCCGGCACGTCCGTTGCGCAAAGGCGGGAGGCATCGACTTCCACCCGGACCTGACGCCTTGAGATTCCGACAAGAAAATCGAGCAGAGTGCGGATCGGAACTGCGCGGCCGGTGGCAATCACATAACCAGGAGCGGGATCGGCAAGATCGGATAAGGCGGCGAGAGCCGCCGCAGCATCCTCCACGTGGAGAAAGTCCCTCTCGGAAGCCAGGTTTCCGGTCAGGAGCGTCCCCTCTTCCTCCAAGGTGGCGATTTGCCGCACAAACGAACCGAAGACGAGATAGTCTGGAGATCCCGGCCCGATGAGATTGAAGAGGTGGGCGACGGTAACGCGGAGTCGCTCCGGTTGAGTCCGTCGGAAATAGGAGGCGAGCTGGGTCTGCATGGCCTTTGTCAGGCCATATTGGTTGCAGGGGGCGGCCGGGGTGGACTCAGTTACCGGGAGAGCGGGCGGATTCCCGAACTCTGCGGCTGATCCAGCGAGGATGACCCGTATGGGGGCAGTTTTCTTCAGTCGGGCTGCGGCAGCGAGGACTGTCTCGGAAACCTCGACATTGTAACGGAGCATTTCACCGAAATCCAGACTGGACGAGCCCGCGAGATTCAGGATCTGATCGGGCGACTCACCCGCGATCACGTCGGCGAGCCCTTGAAGGTTGCCGCAATCCATGGCGTGGTGTCGCGCTTCACCCAATCCTGGGTCGGCGCTGCGGCCCAATGTCACCACCTCCGTCCCCGGCTGAGCGGTCAAGTGACGCACCGTGTGCCGCGCGAGGAAGCCGCCGGCTCCGATGATGAGAAAGCGGCGGCTCATGTCCGTTGGGGCAGGAATCGTTCCCGCCCCTCCTCAAAGAGACGGGTGGCCTCCTCATAGTCGCCGGCCCTGCCGATGTCCAGCCACTCGCATTTGCCTTCATGGCAATGAATCGGTGTACCGCGGTCCCGGAGATCGAGCATCATCTCGTTGAGATCGTATTTTCCCTCGCGGGGTATGACATCGAGCACTGAGCGATGCATGGCATAGATTCCCATGCTCACGGTAAAACACTCGGTTGGTTTCTCGATGTAGTCCGAAAGAAGTCCGTCTGTGACCTTGAGCACGCCAAGATCAATTTTTACCTCCTTTGTGAAGGTGGCGATTGTCACCTTGCGGCAGTCCTCCACATGGCCTCGGAACAGCTCGGCGAAATCCAGAGTGGTGAGAATGTCGCCGTTGAGCATGAGAAAATTCTCGTCGAGGCGCTCGATGAGTCTCAAGGGGCCTGCCGTGCCGAGCGGGGCATCCTCCTCGGAGTACTCGATCCGCATCCCGAGGCGTTCTCCGGCGCCGAAAAACGCACGGATGAGGTGAGCCATGTGGTTCACCGCGATCACGACTTCGGTGACCCCGTGGTAGCGCAACTGCTCAAGGACAATTTCAAGAATCGCCTTGTCGCCTACCGGTACAAGAGGCTTTGGAAAGGTGTTCGTAAAGGGGCGCAGCCTTGATCCCTTTCCTCCTGCTAGAATGACTGCCTGCATCGCAACTTCGTTTCTGGACGCTTCAGACCTGATACGAGTCAGAACGATAATGCTTGCGGTTGGACTCCGTTCGGAACCAGGCAATGGTCTCGCGCAACCCTTCCCGGAGGCTGGTGGCGGGGCACCAACCGGTTATCCGCTTCAGCTTTTCAGCGCTGCCGAGGAGACGTTCGACCTCGCTTTTTTCCGGTCGCTTTCTCAGATCGTCGCAAATAACAGATGCGCCGGGATTGATTTCCTCGATGAGCATTCCAGCAAGGTCTCCCACAGAAACCTCGGAATTGGTGGCGATGTTGATTTCTTCTCCTTCAATTCCTTCTGCTGCGGCAAGGCGGGCGAACCCCTCCACAGTGTCCCGGACAAAAACTAGGTCCCGGGTCGGGGAAAGCGATCCGAGGCGGACCTCGGTGCGTCCATCGAGCAACTGGGTGATGATCGTGGGAATGACAGCCCGGGCCGATTGCCTCGGGCCGTAAGTGTTGAAGGGACGCACGGTCGTAACGGGTAGACCAAAGCTGCGGAAGTAGCTCTCCGCGAAACGGTCGGCCCCGATCTTGCTGGCGGAATAGGGAGATTGCCCCTGCAAGGGGTGCTTCTCGTCGATCGGAACGCGCTGCGCGGTGCCGTAAACCTCGGAGGTGGACGTGACGAGGATCCTTGGGGTCCCGGCGTCGCGGGCCGCTTCGAGGATGTTGAGGGTGCCGCGGACATTCGTGTCGAGATAACTCTCGGGAGCGCTATAGCTGTAGGGAATCCCGATCAGGGCGGCGAGATGCATTACCACCCCGGCACCTTCAATGAAAGAACGGACGCTACGGGGATCCCGGATGTCCCCGTGAACGATCTCGACCGCGTCCCGGGTTTCGGGCGCAAGATCGTCGAGCCATCCGTTATGGCCGAACGCATTGTACCAGGCCATGGCCCTGACCCGGTAACCTCCTGCGACCATCCTCTCGACAAGGTGGCTCCCGATAAAGCCTTCGGCACCGGTGATGGCGACGATCTGGTCGTTCGATGCGGGCATGGGGGAAACGGTCACGATTGGGATACTCCCTCTTGCCTAAGCCCCCTTTAGTCAAGAAAAACCTCGGTCGAATTTTCAAAGGCAGGCCCGGACTCCTGAAGTTGACGCGGCACCTTTCAGGAATGAGATGATTCGGTTGTGAGATGATTTGGTTGTGTTTCGGCGACTGCGCCCTAAAATGTGCCGTTTCGAATCCCGTCCGTCCTAAATATGGCTTCACTTGGATCCCTTTTGCTTCCCAAGGCGCTCCACGAGCGCCTGCAGGTGGAGCGGTGGTATGTCCACGAATTCGTGAGGCGTGAGGCGATTCCTTTAATGGGACCGGGGACGAAGGTGCTCGACGCCGGGTCCGGCAAACTGGAGGAGCAATATCTGCGGGAGGAGATCCTCGCGACCGGATGCACTCTCCACACCTGTGATCTCAATTTCGGACCCGGGGTCGATTTCGAGGCGGACGTGGCCGATCTCCATTTTGAAGCCGGCGCTTACGATGTGGTGCTCAACACCCAGGTGCTGGAGCATGTGAAGGATCCCGCGAAAGTCTGCAAGGAATTGTCGCGAGTACTCAAGCCCGGCGGATACTTGATCCTCACCACCCCGCAATCTTCCCCCCTCCACAACCTTCCGTGGAACTTTTTCAATTTCACAAATCTCGGGTTACGGCTTCTCATGGAGGGCGCAGGTTTGGAAACTGAGAAGGAAGAGGCCCAGGGAGGGCATTTTGCGCTCCTTGCCTTTGAGTTGCACTGGACGGTTCAGGAAATCCGCCGCTCATCGTTGCCGCGATTCGTCAAGGTGCCTCTGACTCTAGCCGCTCAAGCGCTTTTTGGATTCGTGATCAAACTGCCCCTGATATGGTTGGACCGCTTCGACCGAGAGCCTCTCAATACGATGGGGTGGAACTTCCGGTGCCGGAAACCTGCGAAGTAACAGACCGGATGAGCTTGTCAATGCGAATACAAACTGCAGTCTGGCGCGTCGAAGACTTTCTGCGACATTCAAGTCATGTACGGAATCTAAACGCGATTTTTCTGGTCGCCCGGGCGTATGCATCCAATGTGGAGGCCGTTGCTGCAAGGCACCTTAGCCGTGCCCTGGCGTTCAGCGAAAACCCCGCCTTGAGTCGCCGCATCACTGCGTCGATCATGAAACGATTCCCGCCGGAGTTCACGCAGGGGACTTGGAGGCAAGTGGTGGAAGATATCCCGAACTACAGAAAAATTCTTGAGTCGGATCCGCAGCTGACCCGGTCCATCCTTTTGAAAGCTCCGGGACTGAACGGGGAAAAGGGTGTGCTTCTTTTGTATTTCGAGTACAACTGGATAAGACTAATTTGCGGGCTTTCGGATTCCGAATTTGATTGGTTCAATCATCATTTTGACGTGATTCTTTCCACGAGTTGGTCGCCCACGGATTATGCGGCGCTGGCACTGTTTTTAGGTAAAACGACCGGAGCGGTGTTCGTGCAGCCGTGCAACCATGCGGAAAGGGAGAAGTTGGAGGGGCTGCATCCCCGTATTGTAGCGTTGGACAGCATGCCGTGCGATTGGATCAACCCCGCCTTTTACACGAAGAAGGATCAGGAGCGTCCTATCGACTTTTTGATGGTGGCGAACTGGGGCGGATTTAAGCGTCATATTGATTTCTTCGAGGCGTTGCGGTATTTACCCAAGAAGCTTCGGGTCGTTTTGGTGGGACAAAAGGAGGCGGGACGCGACTCGGAATACATCATAAATCTCGCTAAGCGCTTGGGCGTACCTCAAGCGTTGGAGGTCCACCAGTCGATTCCCATTGAGAAAGTATCGGAATTGCAGGAGGAAGCAAAGGTTTCGCTGATTTTCAGCCGGAGGGAGGGGTGTTGTGTCGCGGCAGTCGAATCGCTTTTTGCCGGATGTGCCCTCGGGATGCGCTCGGATGCCCACGTCGGGCCGCTGGATTACATCAATGAGAAAACTGGATTGCGCCTTCGTCCCGGGCATATCGCGGAGGATTTGCGGAGGCTCCTCGAGATCTCGGGATCTTTCGATCCGTCCTCATGGGCGGCTGGGGAAGTTTCCTGCCATATTACTCACCAAAAATTGAACCAGAGTATGGAGGAAGCTGCTCAGGTTGGCGGGAGACCGTGGACCCGGGATCTGGTCCTTCCACAATGGCGTCCCTATCCCCAATACGTGAATATGGAAGACGCTGAAGAAATGCGTCCGGCATATGAGGAACTTCACGAGAGATCTCCCAGGGTGTTTCCCCGATCGGGAGATTGGACGGCGAAATAGGGTAAGGGAACACCACGATTTCAGTTCCCCTTGGGCAACGTTTGACGAGAGGAAGTGAGGCACTTCCCAAGGGTAATGGCGGGACGCTCGACAAGATACATCAGAATTACGGAAAGAATGATGGTGCAAAAGAGGCTGGCGATAAACAGCAGGGAAACTGAAAGAGCGGTGGCGGTTTCTCCAGAAAGCTTCCGCAACCATATCATAATGGGAAAGTGCAGTATGTAGAGACCGTAGGAAAGGTCGACTCGAAGGTGGCGCTGTAGCGCGGTCAGGCTGGTGTTGAGCCAATTCCATCGAAGGGTGGCGATAATCAAGCCCGCTGAGCCGAATGCGCACAAATAATAAGCGATCCAGATGTTTGCGGTGAGATCGCGAAAACTCATTGCAGAGTATAGGGTGACGCTGATAGCCAGCCAAAGGAGCCAGTGCTGCCTTTTGAAGGACTCTAGCGAACCCCCCGGCATCCGGGCAATCAGTGTACCGAGGGCAAATTGGCCGAGGAGGGCCACCGTTCCGATGATGTGGCGGTCAGCCCAATCGCTTCCAATTACCAAAAGCGCGGTCAGCAAGCAGGCGGCAAGCGGTGAGAGGCGGAGGACGGCCCACGCGAGAAAAGGAAAGATAACGGCGACCTTGGCTTCAGTCATCAGGGTCCAGACGGGAGGATTGGCAAAGTCGGATCGCATTCCCGGCATCACAAGAGTAAACTGCAGCAGCCATTGACGAGTCTCGTTCCCCTCGCCATCAAGGAACACCGCCGGCAACGCGAGTGGGCGGGAAAAGCCACCATGTGTTTTTACCCAAACCAAAACGACGAATGACACGAGCGTGGCGGCAATGTAGATGGGGTAGAGTCGCAAGACACGGCGTACGCCGAAGGTCAAGTACCCGCGCAGGGAGACCGGTTCCCTGCGGATACTGAGTGCCAACACGAAGCCGCTCAAAACAAAGAAGAGAGTGACTGCGGCTTTGGCGTCGAAGATTCCCGTCCGCAACCAAAAGGGTGTGTTGACCTCGAAAATCACAAGAAAATGTTGCGTCAGAACAATGAATGCGGCGATTTGACGGATCGCATCAAGCGATGCGATCCGTGAGGGGCCGGCGTGGGGAATGTTGCATGGGGCGTGCAGGGCGAGTTCCTTCATTTTGAGAAAATCTCGAGGGTTTTGAATTGGCCTGAGCGGATTTATGACCCGTGAGCATACTCCGGTGCCGGGCCCCTTCGAGTTTTTTGTCGCTCGGGGAGTGGATTTGTCGGCCGCAGCCTTCGAGGCTCTTAGCGACGGTGAACCCGATTTGGTTGGGGCGACGGCCACGACACCGGCATCGGCCCCCAAAATGATTTGGTTGTGTTTCGGCGACTGCGCCCTAAAATGTGCCGTTTCGAATCCCGTCCGTCCTAAATATGGCTTCACTTGGATCCCTTTTGCTTCCCAAGGCGCTCCACGAGCGCCTGCAGGTGGAGCGGTGGTATGTCCACGAATTCGTGAGGCGTGAGGCGATTCCTTTAATGGGACCGGGGACGAAGGTGCTCGACGCCGGGTCCGGCAAACTGGAGGAGCAATATCTGCGGGAGGAGATCCTCGCGACCGGATGCACTCTCCACACCTGTGATCTCAATTTCGGACCCGGGGTCGATTTCGAGGCGGACGTGGCCGATCTCCATTTTGAAGCCGGCGCTTACGATGTGGTGCTCAACACCCAGGTGCTGGAGCATGTGAAGGATCCCGCGAAAGTCTGCAAGGAATTGTCGCGAGTACTCAAGCCCGGCGGATACTTGATCCTCACCACCCCGCAATCTTCCCCCCTCCACAACCTTCCGTGGAACTTTTTCAATTTCACAAATCTCGGGTTACGGCTTCTCATGGAGGGCGCAGGTTTGGAAACTGAGAAGGAAGAGGCCCAGGGAGGGCATTTTGCGCTCCTTGCCTTTGAGTTGCACTGGACGGTTCAGGAAATCCGCCGCTCATCGTTGCCGCGATTCGTCAAGGTGCCTCTGACTCTAGCCGCTCAAGCGCTTTTTGGATTCGTGATCAAACTGCCCCTGATATGGTTGGACCGCTTCGACCGAGAGCCTCTCAATACGATGGGGTGGAACTTCCGGTGCCGGAAACCTGCCGGAGTCTTGTCCTCCCAGTCGGACGCATGAACTTCAAGAATCGCTTGAGAACCGCTGTCTGGCGCTTGGCGGATAACCTCCGTTATTCCCGCGCCATCAGGAATTTATTGGCGGTCTCTCTGGGTTTGCGGGCTTTGTTGTCGCCCCCTCGTTCCAAATCGAAAGTTTACGCACTTGCGAGAGCCTATGGCATGGCCGAAACGCGGGAAGTGCAACGGCTTTTGATACGTTTCCTCGGGCCGTTGCTGTCCCCTGTGCACGAACCGGTGTGGCGAAAGACCGTTGAGACGAATTCGACATACTCGGAGTTGCTTGCGAAACATCCCCAGCTCACCCGGAGTGTCATTTTGAAGGAGCCTGGTCCCGGAGGGGAAAAGGGGGTGCTCCTCACCTATTTTGAGTACAATCTCGCCAGAATTCTCGCTTTGCCCGACGGGGGCCTCGGTTGGCTCGACCGGAATTTCCACCTCATTTTTGTCGCGAGCTGGTCTCCCACGGACTACGCACTTCTTGGCAGCGCACTGCTGCGGTGGCAGTCTCCTTTGCACGTCCAGTGCGCCAACGAGGCGGATCGCGAGAAATTAGGTGGCTTTCATCCACGCCTCGTGTGCTTGCCGGGTCTTGCATGCGACTGGATCGACCCGGACTTCTACCATCCCAAACCCCACTCGAGCCGCTCCATCGACCTCCTCATGGTGGCGAACTGGGGCTCGTTCAAGCGTCACCGAGAGTTTTTTGAGGCGCTCACCGGGCTCCCGGATACCTTGCGTGTCGTTCTGGTGGGGCAGCGTGAGGGAGGCAGAGACAAAAAGTATATCGAGGAAATGGCGAGAGACATTGGGGTGTCTCAGAAGCTAGAGGTATTCGAATCCCTCTCCATCGAAGAAGTGACCGCCTTGCAATGTGACGCTCGGGTTTCCGTGATCCTTAGTCGGCGCGAGGGGGGATGCGTCGCTGCGGTGGAATCGCTCTTTGCGGACTGCGCCCTCGCCATGCGGTGCGACGCTCACATCGGTTCCTCGGCGCACATTCAAGAACTCACCGGGAGAATGCTTCGTCCCGGGCATGTGGCGGAGGATCTAGCCGGATTGCTTGCCGCTTCCGGGTCGATGAAATCCCGGGAATGGGCCTGCGAGCACATTCGCAACGATCTCACTCTGGACCGCATCAATGGGGCCATCCGGGACGCCACTCTCGCAGCCGGGGGAAACTGGACCCGCGATCTTGCGGTTCCGCGATGGCGTCCGCATCCTATGCTTGAGAATGAAACGGACCGGGAACGTCTCCGGCCCGTTTACGAGGACTTGAACAAGCGGTTTCCGGAACTGGTGCGTTCCGATCTGATGGACACGAGCCATCGATAAATAGAGCCATATGAACTCGGTTCAAAAATCAGTTTTGAGGTTGCTTGCAAGTAAGGTCTCCTGCGCCCTGCAAGGGTATCCGGGACTATTCCGGGTCTTGAAAAGCGGTTTTTTGAAACTGCCACTGGCGCTGCGGGGGCCTCAGATGATTCACGATCACCTCACGAAGCTTTCCCATGAGATCTCAGATCCCACGTTTTGTATCGTTGGTGCAAACGACGGGATCACGAACGATCACGTCTATCCGTTCGCTCGGAAGGGGAGGTGGAGGGGGGTGGCAATCGAACCAGTGCCGGGCTGCTTCGGCGAACTGGAAACGGCCTACCGGGGGCTTCCCGTAAAACTGTTCAATGTGGCGATCCACGAGTCGGATGCGTTCGCGACGCTCCACTTTCTGGATCCGGCCAAGGCGAGCCTGCCTCCCTGGGCCAAGGGAGTGGGGTCATTTGATCCTGGGCGGCTCGGAATTGTGGAAGAACTGCCCGGCGCCGCCGGGGCGATTGCGGAAATGCGGGTGCCGTGCCGCCGGCTCGAAGAAGTGATTGCCGAGGCGGGATATCCGAGGATCGATCTCCTCGTCATCGATACCGAAGGATACGATGCGGCGGTGGTGAGACAGATCCGCTTTGACGATTGGAAGGTAAGAACGGTGATTTTTGAACATAAGCTGTTGTCCGAACAAGACCTGGATTCATGCCTCGCTCTCCTGCGGGAAAATGGATTCACGCTTGAGAACGACGCCTTTGACGTTCTAGCGACGCGATGATGCGGTCGTGACGATGGGTGCATTCGAACCGATTCATGAAAGATCCGCCACTTCTCCGCGTAGTCCACGTTGTCGATTCCCTCGCGCCAGGAGGGCTCGAGAACGGCGTTGTCAACGTGGCCCGCTGTCTGCACGGAAATGGTTTTGAAATCGGGGTCGCCTGCTTGCGCTTCCGCGGCGAGTTTGCCGAGCGCATGCCGGATCCCGACAGCGTCGTTGCGATGGGCAAGACCGAGGGATTTTCCTGGGCGGTTGTCAGGGCGTTGCGCCAGCACTTGTGCGAGACCGGCGCGGACGTCGTCCACACCCACAATCTCGGGACTTTGATCTACGCAGCGCTCGCGACATTCGGAGGCATGACCCATCCCATCGTCCATGGCGAGCATGGACAGTTGCAAAAAGAGGAATTGACGTGGAAGCGGATCCTCCAGTATCAGCTGCTCTTTCCCGTGTGTCACCGCGTTCATGCCGTTTCGTTCGGGGTGTGCGACCAGCTCCGTAGCCTTGGCTTGGACCCGGGCGGGAGGATAGTCGTTACCCTGAACGGAGTGGACTGCGTGCGGTTCCGGCCTGCCGGAGATGCCGGGGAGGCAAAGGCCGCTGTGGGTTTGCCGGGTGACTCCCGGGTAGTGGGGATCGTGGGGCGGTTGGTCGCCCTGAAGCGACACCGGCTTCTTTTCGGTGCCTTCGAACGGCTTGCCGGGGAGTTTCCCGATTTGCATCTACTTGTGGTGGGCGACGGCGGGGCGGATCGGGACGCTCTGATCGAGGAGATGAAGTCGCATCCACACTCGCCGCGATTGCACTGGGCGGGACATCGGGAGGATCTCGAGCGCTATTACCCGGCCATGGACCTGCTTGCGGCTCCGTCCGAGGTCGAGGGCCTTTCGAATGCAGTCCTAGAAGCGATGGCCTGTGAAGTTCCCGTCCTGGCGCACCAGGCCTGCGGGAATTCCGAAGTCATCCGGCACGGTGAGGACGGTTTCTTGGAAACAATTCAAGACGATGCCGCCCTCGCTGATCACCTTCGTGAGCTCCTTGGGGATCGGAACCGGCTCCGGAGCTGTGGCCTGTCCGCCCGCGAGACCGTGGAAAGGCGCTTCTCGATGGACGCCATGGTTGATGAATATCGGCAGCTGTATTTGGCAGCCTCAACCCGTTCTTCGCGACGAATTCCAACTTTCAGGGCAAGAAATCAGTGAAAAGAAAAAAAGTTGCCGCCATCTAAAGTTTGAGCATTTAGATTTCTCGACCATTTTTATTCAACCCTCCATTCATTTATGTTCATTCAGAGACTAGCCAACCGATTTGGATACGTTATCGTTCGCCTGCGGAGGTGGCAGGAGCTGGCTCGTTTGGCGAACTACAAGCCGAGTGAGAACGTCCTTGCCGAGCATCTCCGCCGCATCTTCCATCGGCATCGAATTGAAGCAGTTCTGGACGTGGGCGCTAACGATGGGGCATACGCATTGATGCTCCGGAACGAAGCGGGCTACGAAGGGGCGATCCATTCATTCGAGCCTATTCCGGAAAAGTTTCGCCAGTTGAGGGAGAGAGCGAAGGACGACAATTTATGGGAAGTATACGGCTTCGCTCTCGGCGCAACCAGCGGCCGATTGAAGCTTAATGTGATGAAGAGCGATGTCTTCAGTTCCTTTCACTTGCCGTTTGAAAGCCAGCCCGAGAAATACTCGGATTCCAATTGTGTTTCTTCCGTGATTGAGGTCGAAGTACGAACAGTCTCCGATGAGATAAAGAGGCTGGGACTCTCAAAGGTGCACCTCAAGATGGACACGCAGGGATTCGATCTCGAGGTTTTTGAGGGGGCGTGTCCCGCCCTTTCGAAAATCGCCACCCTGCAATCCGAACTTTCGTTTCGGCAGATCTACAAAGATGCGCCGGGTTGGAAGACTGCGGTCGAGCTGTTCTCTGGAGCCGGCTTCAAATTGTCCTTCTTGATGCCAATCAGTTTAGAGGAGGACTTAGGATGTATCGAGGCCGATGGGGTTTTCGTAACGGTGGGTGATCAAGTATGAGAAAGGTGAAAGTTCTCATACTTTTTGGCACGAGGCCGGAGGCAATTAAGCTTGCTCCCGTTGTCCAGGAGCTTAGGCGACGCCCAGACCGTTTTCACAGCCTCGTCTGTTTCTCCGGGCAACATCGCGACATGGGGTTGTCCACGCTGGCCTTGTTCGGGTTGACTCCTGATCTCGAACTCGAAACGATGACGCCGGGGCAATCCCTGAACCGCCTGACCGCGAGATTGATTGGCGACCTCGATACCGTAATTGAAAGCGAACGTCCCGACTGGCTGATTGTCCAAGGAGATACTACGACGGCGATGGCAGGTGCCCTGGCCGCATTTTTCGCGAAGGTTCGGGTTGGTCATGTCGAAGCAGGCTTGCGCACGCACGACCGCTTTTCCCCTTTTCCGGAGGAAGTGAACCGCCAGATCGCCAGTCGCGTCGCTGATCTCCATTTCGCGCCGACGGAGCGGGCAGCGGCGAATCTGCGCGCCGAGGGGGTTTCCGCAGGTTCGGTCATGGTGACCGGCAACACGGTGGTGGATGCCCTGCTCTGGATGCGGGACCGGCTTCCGGATGCTCCCCCTCCCGCTTTGGGAATGATTCCGAGCGGCGATGATCCAGTGGTGCTGGTGACTTGCCACCGGCGCGAGTCCATTGGCGCTCCGATGGAGCGTGTCTGCCGTGCGGTGGCTCGTCTTGCGGCAGCGTTTCCCCGGGCAAGATTCGTTCTGCCCGTGCATCCGAATCCTGTGGTGAGGGCGACAGTGGAGGCATTGCTGGGCGGGGTGAAGGGAGTCCATCTGCTTCCGCCGCTGGATTACCCGGATTTGCTTTGGTGCATCCGGCGTTCCGCGTTGATTTTGTCCGATTCGGGAGGCATACAGGAAGAGGCACCTTCTTTCCGGAAACCGCTTCTTATCCTCCGGGAAACCACGGAACGTCCCGAGGTCGTTGAGGCACGGGCGGGAGTTCTGGTGGGCACGGACGAAGAAGTGATCGTGGCACTGGCCTCGCGCTTGCTCGCGGACCCTGCTGAATTAGAGGTTTTCGGGGAAGTGATCAATCCTTTTGGAGACGGGAAAGCCGCCTCTCGCATCGCCGACGGGCTCCTTGACGCCTCCCCCCAGTATCCTCCATGAGATCCCGACGAATTCTTCTAATCTCCCACAATTTTCCACCGACGGCGGGGCCCGAGTCTCACCTGACCCGGATGAACGCGTCCTTTCTGCAAAGGAGCGGGTGGAATGTGCGTGTGCTTACGACGACATCGCTACATCTCAGTCAACCGCTCGACGAATCGCTTTTATGGGATTTGCCATCGGATCTCCAAGTGGACCGAGTAGCCAGTCCAGAGGCCGCGTTTGCCGCCAAGTTTCCCCGTTTTGGAAAAGCGTTCGCCATTTGGGTCGGCCGGAATCTCCTCCCCGAAGAGTTCTTTCCGTGGGTGTTTCCGGCGACTTCGCTGGGGCTGCGCCTGATCGATTCGTGGCAGCCTGACGTGCTTTATTCCCGTGCCACCAAGCACGTCAGCAATGCAGTCGGGTGGCGATTGAAGCAGATCACAGGACTTCCTTGGGTGGCTCATTTCAGCGATCCCTGGATACGGAGCGGTCTTTACAAGAGGCCGGTGCAGAGGATATGGGGCGGGTTTTGGGAAAGGCGTATCCTGCGCGACGCCGATGCCCTCGTCTTTGTGACCCGGCAGGCAGCGGAACGCGTCCTTGCCGGTTTGCCTGAGGTATACTGGGAGCGCGTTCACATCATTCCGCACGGATTCGAGGAGCTGCCGGCGGATCTTGTGCGGGATCCGGAGAATCCGCCCGTGGCCGGTCAAAGGCGGATGCGGATGATTCATGCGGGGGCCTTCTATCCGAACATGCGCGGACCTGAGACGCTCATTGAGGCGATTCGCAAACTCAAGGACCAACATCCCTTGGCGGAATTGCCGGAAATTGACTGCATTGGCGTTGATACGGTGTGCTACCAGCGCCTCGTGGATGAGGCGGGCGTGGGCGATGTCCTCCGCCTGCACAGCAGTGTGGCTTATGAGGAATGCCGACGGCGCATCGCCGAAAGCGACGCGATTCTAATCCTCGACACCCCTGGGAGCGGCGGCATCTTCCTGCCAACCAAATTGATCGAGGCGTTTGCGTTCGGGAAGCCGTTACTCGGTTTGTCCGATCCGGAGAGCGCCGTGGCGTCGATCCTGTGTGAGGTGGAGCAGGGGTGGGCGGATTCCAGAGATCCGGATGCCATCGTCCGGGAGCTGGAGAGACTGATGTTGCGGTGGAAGCGGGGTGAGCGGGATCTCTCCGCTTCGCAAAGAGCGATGCTGCAAAAATACCGGATCGATCGGGTCAACTCGCCCTTGTTGGATTTGTTCGAGAGATTGGCCGGGAGCCGCTCTCGCTGTTGACCGGGAGATAGCCATGAAAAACACCCTCTCGTCGGAGATCGTCACCAACAGCCAAGCGGAACCGCGCATGATCCTTGCGGGTCGTTTCGGATCCGCGGTGGCGGGGGTGGTTTCCGGAAAAACTTTCGCCGTTCCAGTGGCGGCTGTGCGGACTCGGTATTAAAAGGTTAAGCGTTCATGTGGTTCAACAGCTTCAGCTTCTGGCTTTTCCTCGCGGTGGTCCTGCTCGTCTACCACCGCCTCGGTCACCGTTTGCAGAACCGTTTCCTCCTCCTTGCGAGCTACTTCTTTTACGGTTGCTGGGACTGGCGCTTTCTTTTCCTGATCCTCTTCACGACGGCATTTGAACATCTTGTGACGGGTCGGATCGCTGCGTCAGGAGATCCCCGGGCGAGGAAGAGATGGGTCACGGCGTCTTTGGTCGTGGAACTCGGAATCCTGGGATTGTTCAAATATTTCGGATTTTTCATCGAGGAGTTCAACCGGATTCTCGGGGTGCTCGGTCTCGAGCACTGGGAACCGGCGTTTCAGCTGATTCTTCCGGCCGGCATCTCCTTTTACACCTTTCAGGCGCTCAGCTACACGATTGACGTCTACCGCGGTCGGACCACGCCCTGCCGCCACTTTCTAGATTTCGCTCTTTTCATTTCGTTCTTTCCGCAGCTCGTCGCCGGGCCGATCGAACGGTCGAACCACCTTCTGCCGCAAGTTGAGAACCCGCGCCCGCGCCTGTCGGAAGCCCGTTTCAGCGCGGGCCTTTACCTCGTGATGACCGGGCTCTTCCTGAAGGTCGTGATCGCGGACAACATGGCCTGGCTCGCCAATTTCGTTTTCGATGCCACGCCAGGGGAACTCAACGGGGCCGAAGTTCTGCTGGGCATTTACGCCTTCGCCTTCCAAATATACGGTGATTTTGCGGGTTACAGTGCGATTGCCATCGGCGTCTCGAAGTGGATGGGCTTCGATCTGATGGAGAACTTCCGGCGTCCCTATTTCGCCAGCAATCCGCGCGAGTTCTGGCAACGCTGGCACATCAGCCTCTCCTCTTGGTTGCGGGATTACCTTTACATCCCGCTCGGCGGAAACCGGGAAGGGGAGGGGAAAACCCGGCGGAATCTGATCCTGACGATGGTTCTGGGAGGACTCTGGCACGGGGCTGCTTGGACCTTTGTGGTCTGGGGCGCCATTCACGGCGTGTGGCTCGTGCTGCACCGGATCTGGGCGCGGCGTTTCGGAGATGCCGGAGAGAGACGGCCGAAAAGGCGCATCCAAAGGGTGCTCGCCGTAATGGGAACGTTCCAACTCGTGTGCCTCGCCTGGGTCTTTTTTCGGACTCCATCGATCGAGCAGGCGTTCCGCCTTCTTGCTGCGCTGGGAACGGGCTGGCAGCTCACGGATTTCGTTCTCGCAGGGGCATCCTTGATGGCCTTTTTTCTCGGCCCTTGGATCGTTTTCGAACTCTGGCAGGAACTCCGCAAAGATTCCCAAGCCCTCCTCAAGGTCCCCTGGCCGGCGCGGGCCGCATTTTACCTGTATGTGATTCTGATGCTCTTGTTTTTCGCGGCTCCGGAGCCGGTCGAGTTCATCTATTTCCAGTTTTAAGGCCATGAAACTCAACAACGAAGCGAAAGTGGTGCTGGTGGTCGTGCTCGGGGTCATCTTTCTCGAGATCGTTTCACGGATGTTCGAGCCCCGTCTTTCCGCGGACGTCCGGCAAATGCTTTCGCAGAAGGAGATTCCGGAAAGGATCGGAAAGGCGAGGAGTGAAGGTCGCGAATCCGTCCTCGTTCTCGGAAATTCGCTCGCTCGCGCAAGCCTCCTCGAAAGCGGGATCCGTGAGCGCTTTGTCGAGCTCGGCAGACCGGATCCCGAGGTCCTCTACCTCGCTCCTGATGGAAGCGACATCAGCGACTGGACGGCGGCCTACCGCCACTGTTTCCTTGGCCGGAGTCCATCGCAGGCTCCCGACTATATCCTGATCGGGACCGGGCAAACGCACTTGGAGGACAACCCGGTGGTGAGTCCGGAAAAACTCGCGGCCTACCATGCCGGAAGGGAGGATTACGGAATCATTCTGTGGAGTTGGCTGGGGACCACGGGCGAACGCTGCCGTTTTTTGAGCGCCTCCGTTTCGCGGCTCATGGCAAACCGTGAGCGGCTCCGTCCGATTCTTTTCTACAACTTCGTCCCCGGTTTCGAAGAAGTCGCTCGGCGCCTGAATGAAGCGGAGAAAACGGAGGTGGTGCCGCCGGGAGAGCGTAACGCTTCTGCGGGACGCTTTGGCCTACTCCTCGATTCGATCCCCGTTCCTCCCGAACGGGTGATGGTCGCCGCGATCCCCCTTCCCTGGAGCTACCGGTTGAATAAGGCCGTCCTCGAGACGGCGGAGAAACGCGGGGTGCGGGTTTTTGCGGTGGAAGTTCTGCGGGAATGGCCGGCGGAGGCGTTTCCGGACGGATATCATCTTTCAGCGGTTGATGGCGCAATCTACACCAAAGCCGTGATGGCGAGATTGCTGCCGCAGCGATGAGCATCCAAGGATCGACGGCCCACCGAAATGACGAGATGATTCGAGAACAAAACAGCTTTCCGGCGGAACGGAGGGGAAGAGGATTCCCCTGGTGGGCCGTCGAGATGACGTGGGCGGCGGAGCACCGCGAAATTTTTCTGGAACCGGGAGGCGAAAGCATCCAACCTTCAATCGACGCATGAAAAGGATTTCCGTAATCATTCCCTGCTACAACTACGGAAGATTTCTCGGTGAATCCATCGAGAGTGCGCTTGCGCAGGCGAGTCCGGGCTTGGACGTAGAGGTCATCGTCATCGACGACGGATCAACCGATGAGACCCGGGCCGTCGCCGCGCCTTTCGGAGACCGAATCCACTACTTGTTTCAGGAGAATCAGGGATTGTCGGCAGCCCGGAACACCGGCCTTGCTGCGGCAAGACATGATCTCGTGACTTTTCTTGATTCCGATGACTGTTTCATGCCCGGTTCCCTGGCCCATCTGGTGGAGCTTTGGGAGTCGATGGACCCGAAGCCGGGCATCCTCGCATCGAGGCACCTCGAGGTGGACGAAACCAGCGAGAATCTCATTTATCCTCCTCCTGTTACGGATGGGAAGATCAGCAAAGTGACTGCCAAACAGCTCGTTTTTTGCAATCGCTTCTGCCCGACAATACTAGCCAGTAGAAGTCATCTCACGAAGATCGGTGGTTTTGATTCGGATCTAACCGCATCCGAGGACAGGGACATGTGGATTCGCGCTGCTACGAAATGGGAAGTAATCCTGGTAAACAAAGTAAGTATCAAAAAACGAAATCATGGAACGAACTTGTCCCGATCTGCAGAAAATCAAACAGCGACCATCGAACGAGTTCTAAGAAAATCATTTTCTAACAACGAAATCAATTTGAGTTGGTTTGAAAAGAAGTATGCATGGGCCGTCTGCCATTACCAGTCAGCGCTAATGTATGCAGATGCCGGTGAACACCGGGTCGCACTCGCGAGGATGGCGCGGTCACTCATTGCCTATCCCTTCGGACGGGGCGACCCGGGGGCAATTCCTCCCTTTGCCCGAATGCGCGGTCTTGCGAGCCTCGCCCGGAAGGTGTTATTCGAAAGATCTTGAACGTAAAGGTATCTCTGTTGAATCAAATGCCAGCCTCGCTTTCATCCATCGTCTCCTTCTTGGTCCAGCCAGTCGTCTGGATCTCGGTCGGTCTCGTGGCGCTCGCTTTCGTGCGATCACCAAAAGTCGCCCGTCGGCTACGATGGATCGTAGTGACCCTTGCGATCCTCTTCACCAATCCCTGGCTCTTCCACACCGTCATGAATGGGTGGGAGCCCGCCCCTACAGCTATCGCTGATCTTGGAGCGCCTTACGACGACGCCATCGTCCTGGGCGGGTTCACCCGCCTTTGGGCCGCACCGACCGACCGTCTCCATCTGAACGGCGACGGAAACCGTTTCGCGCATGCCGTCGAACTGTATCATCTCGGAAAGGTGCGACGCCTCGTCCTGGTGAGCGGCGCAACCACCTCGACGGTCCCGGCGGTTACCGAAGCGGATCTCGCCGCCCGCACTGCGGAGCGTTTTGGTGTCCCTGCCGCAGAGATCATCGCCCTCAATACCAGCCGGAACACCGGCGAAAACGCCGCCGAGTGCCGGAACTTCTATGATGCAAGCGGCGGAGTTCCAGACCGCCTCCTGCTCGTTACCTCCGCCATACACGCCCGCCGGGCCGAGGCGAGTTTCCGAAAAGCGGGCTTGACGTAACGGTATTTTCCACGGATCACCGATCTTCCCGAAATGGATCCGACAGGAAACTGACTCTTTCGAACACTCTCCTTCCGAGCCCGGAGACCTTGTCTTCCTGGGGCACTCTTTTCCGGGAGATCCTGGGTTACGCGGTTTACCGTCTTCGGGGATGGGCGTGACGGGACTTTGGTTTTGATGTTTTGGCTCGAACGTGGAGAAACTTCGGGATTCGCCCGAAAACGCTTGACCTTCCTGCGGAAATCGGACGATTCTAACACCAATGGATCCAATCGCCCCCAACCTCCCCCCGAATCCACCTCCGACCCAGGGACTTCGGCGGGAAGGGGGTGGAACGGCTATTAAAGGAAACTCCCAGCGGACAGTAACCCGATGGATTGACAACTCCGATGCACACCCCTATTTTTCTCCACATGGCGGCCGCTGAGTGTATTTTCATTCTCATGGAAAGAATCAAACGCTAATGAGAAAATCCTATATTCGAACACTCCCCCGACTGGATCATTGAGTCACCATGAAAAAAGTCATTTATGATTTTGGAAGTAATAATGGCGATGATATTCCATACTATCTTTTCAAAGCTGACTTGGTAGTCGCAGTAGAAGCCAATCCAACACTGTGCGATCAAATTCGATCTCGATTTTCAGCAGAAATAAAAGAAAAACGGCTGGTGATTGAATGCTGTGTTATTAATGACGTTGAGACAAACAACGAAGTCCCATTCTTCATTCACGAACGCAATGACGTTTTAAGTCAATTTCCAGAACCGGATGAAGATCTGCGTCCAGATTTTTTCCAAGTCTACCTTCCATCGAAAACAGCATCGCAGATCGTCCAGGAACATGGTGAACCTTACTATATAAAAATTGACATTGAGCATTATGATGTGCAAATCTTAAAGTCAATTTTTGATAGCAATATTCGACCGCCATATATTTCTGCCGAGATTCACAACGCGGATGTGTTTAAATTACTTTCTGAGCGCGGGGAATACAATGCGTTTAAATTGGTTGATGGTCATTTTGTTTCAACCGACTACGCGGAGCAACGTATCTCTACCAATCAAGGAGAAGTTTTTTATTCGTTTCCATTTCATTCTGCAGGACCTTTCGGCGAAGACATCCATGGCAGATGGATCTTAGCAGATAGTTTCAAGAGACTCTTATCTCAGGAAGGTCTTGGTTGGAAAGATATCCATGCAACTTCAATACCAAGGCAACGCCCCATTGGCTTCAGTAACAATAGTTCGATCGGCGTTTACTTAAAATTTAAGAGTCTCAAAAGGCGTTTAAGATCGCTTAAATGCCAAGTAGTTATAATTTACAAGAAAGTGTCATATTTACTATTCTCATCTAAGTACGGAAAAGAAAAGTTTTAGCATTCAACCCGCTACACGCTTTGAAATTAACGAAATCACATCTAGACCTTGTTTCGGTAATAATACCCACGTATAATCGTGCTGATCGAGTGGGAATGGCTATCAAGAGTGTGCTCGACCAGGATCACGAAAACATAGAATTGATCGTTGTTGACGATGGTTCCACGGATCATACCGCCACTGTTCTGAACCAGTTTTCGAAAATTTCCATCATCAAACAACAAAACAAAGGTCAAGGGGCCGCAAGGCAAACTGGTTTAGAATTGGCAAAAGGCCATTATATCGCCTCACTCGATTCCGATGACTTCTGGGAGCCCAATTTTATCTCGCAGAGCCTCTTCGCGTTGAAACGAGAAAAAGCTGCTTTTAGTTTTGCGAATTGGACGACGCAAACTCCCGAAGGTAAAGTTCTCCCTGACGTAGCTTTAGACATGTCATCTTATCTAAACTTGGAGCAAAACAAGGAAGTTGGAACGTGGTATTTTCTTGATAGTGAATCCACCCGGGAACTTTTCACCCGGTGCAGCCCGGCTCCTTCCTCTTCTCTCTTGGTTGATCGGGAATTCATCAAGCATGGGTGGCGGCCTTCGTTTCGTATTTCAGACGACTGGGCGTTTCTTCTCGATATAGTTATTTTTCATACTGGTTCGACGTGTGTCTTTTCGGTTGATCGTCTCTGGACGAAACAAATAGACGGGTCCAACATTTGCGATCGGCATGTTGATTCGGTGGCAGTATGCGAAAACAGCATACACGATCTTCAGGCATTGCTATCCCTTCACTTGAAATCGCTTAGCGAAGACGAAATCGAAGCCTTTGAAAAGAGCATACGATTGAACCGCTTCGATTTGGCCTATGCTCAGTCGATGACCAGGGGTCACAGAAGAGAGGCCATTAAGTCGGGATTGGAATGTTTGCGCAATCAGCCCAATCGGGCCACGGCGTTTCTTTTTTTAAAAAGCCTCGCGAGGGCCCATTTTGGTTTCAGAAAGTAATTGTAGAGACGGCGTCGTCTGCCTGGTCGCAGCCGTTCATGTCGGCGCTTTCCAAGCGTTTATCTGCTTTCAGCCCTAGGTTCGAGATGCAAGGGGACGCAAATTCGTCTTGGCCCGATTGCAGGTTCGGATAATGACGGAAACGTCGGCGCACATCTTTTCGAGTGTGGAAATCTTTTCGGGGCGGTTGTCGGGTCGGATACGGGGGCGTGAGGTTTACATTGCGTGTATATCGTACCATCCGGATATCTCTCCACGATCCGCGAACCTATTCCATGTTTCAAGAAGTTCGTCAGCCTGAAGCCATGGCTCGTTGAGAGTCCACGGGAGCGGCCCCGATCCATGCTCGACGCGGAAGAAACTTCCATTCAGGCGAACGAACATTGGATCGCGGAACCCGAGCATGTGGAGAGCCCTGAGGCGCAGCCGGTAGGACAAGGTTTTTTGCCGCTGCAGAGAGAGGAAATTGCATTGATTGATCGCGCGGAAACTTCGAAATCCGACGGATTCCAAATGTGCCAGTAGCTCGGGAAAATCGGGTCCTGCTTCAAAGGACAGGTAGCGCGGGCGGGACTCTGAAGTCAAGGGCAGAACGCAATGCCGGTCAAGGCCCTCGATGTCCACCTTGAGAAAGTGGGGAATGCCAAAGCGTTCAAACAGTTCCAGGAGAGCTACCGTTTCGATGCTGAAGTTACTCGCGATCGTACGCTGCGAAATTTTCAAAGGATCTGCTGATGTGGATCCCTGGTCGCCGGTCGGAATTGAAAAATGCAAGACGGATCCGGATCGATCGGAAATGGCGGCGTTGACAATTTGGAGTTTTCCAGACTCAAGAAAACTTCCGAGTTTCGCCCTGGCGGATTCCGCAAGAGCTGGATTCGCTTCGACGGCGACGACCGAGAATCCGGATTGAAGGTAGAAGAGCGTGTCGGTGCCATCGTACATGCCGATGTCGAAAATCAGGTTCTCTGTTGGTGTGTTCATTCGGGTGTCGGATTCGGCGGGTTTTGAAGCATGGTTCGATTGGTAGCATGGGATGAGTGCAAAGGAAATTGACGGGCCGGAAATTATTTGGAATTGCGCGGATCCCACTTTCGCAGCATTCCCAATAGATCGGTGCGCTCGGGGCGTGTCAGCGTCAAGAGGAGGAACAAGGCTGAGACGGCGAGGGAGAAGGAAGCGGCGAATTGAAACAGCGTAAAGTAGGTGAACTGAAGTGCGGGAGGGAGGAAGAGGGCAAACGCGGCCGTGACTGCGGCATACGGAAGGGAGTTCCGAAGCAGGGTCAAGAGGTATTGCGTCCGGGGGATCGAGCAAAGCCCGGGTGTGAGATAGGCAATGAGAAAACCGTGAAAGAGCAGCAGTTCCAGCGCCGTTGCAATCGCCGGTCCCTTGATTCCGATCTTGTACGCGAGGTAGATGCTCAGGATTGCATTGAAGACCCCGCCTCCGAAGGCCAGGAACACAATCCATCGGTGTTCATTTTTCGAGTAGAGGAGATTGTTCGCCGGATATTGCGCAAGCATCAGCGCAGTCGGAACGGTGAGGATCGATGAGATTTCACCCGAAACCCGGAATTCCGGGCCCAGCCAGAGGTTTAGAAAGGGTGGAGTGAAAAGAAAGAGGGCGCCTCCTCCCGCGGCGGCGACTGCGGTGCAGATACGAGTGCTGTTCAGGAAGGCTCTTGCAAGTGATTCGTGGTCGTTCCTCCCGTTCAATTGGCTGAACGCGGCGAGGAGATTTCCACCGAACAGGGAATTAACCACATCGGTGAATAGTTGGAGAAAACGCGTTCCGACCGAATAGGCGGGGACATTTGCGATTCCGGTGAACTTCGCGATGATTAAGGGATCGATTCCTGTTCGTAACTGATGCCCGAGTGAGGCGAGCATCGCCGTCGTACTGTACTTAAGGATCGGTTTCAGGTCGGAAGCGGAATGCGGGAAGATTGGGGGAGGGACTTTTTGCACTCTTTTCGTGTAAAGGAAGACGAAGAGTTGATCGAGCACGTCGGTCGCGATGTAGGCCAGAGTCAGGGCCGGGAGTCCGTATCCCGCCAGAAGGAGTGCGGCCACGCTTGCGCCTTGGACGAAGGTCCTCGCAATCGAGGAGTAACCCAGCAAATCGTAGCGCAAGTGACTTTTCAGGATTACCGGGTAGATGGCGGTCCAGAAGCGAAGTGATGTTGTTATGCCCAATCCGAGCAGGATCCATTTCGATTCCTTCAGGGCCGGGAAGGCCTTGGGAAAGATTTCCGGCAATGCGGTGATTCCAAGTGTCAAAAGGAGGGATGCGATTGCGATCCGGGAGAAGAGATAACATAAATTGTTTTGGTGGGTGTTGAGTTCCGCCGTGTCGTTCGATCCGATGGAGTGGCTCAGAAAACGGCTACCGGTGAAGGACAGGCCGAGGTCGAGGAGTCTGAGGTATCCGATGATTGTGAGGGCGATCAGCCACAAGCCATAATTGTGTTCGCCGAGTTTTTCGATCATCAAAGGTGTCGTGATGAAAACGACAACAACTTTTAGAGCGTGGTCGATCAAGTTGATCAGGGAGCCTCGAACGAGCTTTGCTTTCAGCGACATGGTTGGGGGGGTCGTGATTGATGATGCCGCGCTCGGGAGCGTGAAAGGTATGTGTATGGCAAACGTCGCCGTATCCCGTTCCCAAGGAGTTTGGGTTTTGCTACTTCCAAGCCGCGAGTGTCACCGACCTGAAGGCTCTCGACAAGATCCGCGTGCGGAATCGTCGGGGTAAGGAGCCGATGAATGACTCGAATCCGTCATGGACTGCGTTCAGGATCCGGTTGCGAATGAGGCGGCCCCTGCGGTGGATCGCGGTTTGGCGGAAACCGTGCTTCTTCAAGAGACGTCGCATCTCGCCGTAAGTCCATTCCTGGAAATGGAAGCAATCGAGGGAGTCCCCGAAATAGCGGGAGATATCATGCGGGCCGGAGAATCGATGCGGTGTGTCGAAAACGTAGACGCCTCCTGGCTTGAGGAGGCGGTGGGCAAGTTCGAAGTGGAGATCGACGTCGTCGGGGTGAAGGTGTTCGAGGAACTGGTAGCTGAAAGCCAGGTCGGCGCAGCCGTCGGGGAGGTCGAGGTGATAGCCATCGTAGACGATAAGCTCAAAATTCCCGGGGAAGACCTCGCCGGGCGAGCGCTGGTCGGAAATGTCGACCCCGTAGACATGCGAGCACCATTGCGTTGCCGCTCCGGTGAGGCGGCAGTCACCGGGGGCGAATTCGATCAGGACCGGCTTGGGGCCGGTCTCGGGAAAGTGCGTGCGGAGGAGGCGGAGTTGAGACTCAATGTTGCTCCGCGAAGCCTCCGCCGTTTCGCGACGGGTGAGCCGTGGATGATCAGGAACCCTTTGAAAAAGTTCGGTATAGAGTGTCTTGAAAAGCGTAGTTCGCTCTTCCCGGGTGGAGGAGCGGAGCCGCGCGGCGAGCTCCTTTTCCACTTCGTAGTGGTGGCGGAGTTGGTCCGGGGTTCGGGGGGGCGATGGCATGGGGCGGGGGACGAGGGAGGAGGGACGAGGGGCGAGGGGCGAGGGACGAGGGACGAGGGACGAGGGACGAGGGACGAGGGAGGCGAGGGAGGCGAGGGAGGCGGGGCGAGAGAGGAGGGACGAGGGAGGCGAGGGAGGCGGGGCGAGGGTGGGGAGGGTGGGGAGGGTGGGGAGGGGACGAGAGAGGAGGGTGGCGAGGGTGGGATGGGGGGAGTGTCAGGGGGCGGTTGTGGTGGTGGCTTTTGGGATGTGGTGGATGGTGCGAACCTTGTTCAGAAGTTGCATGAAACGGTCGGCGACGGTGGCCCAGCTGTATTCTTGCACAAGAAGGTCTCTGGCGTGATGCGAAATCCGCGCCTGGAGTTCTCGCGACTCGAGAAGTGCAACGACCGCGCTTGCAAAGGACGCCGGTCCATCCGCGATGAGAATGGTCTCGCCGTCGCGGACCGGAAGCCCCTCGGCCCCGATCGTGGTGGAAACCACGGGGACACCCTGGGCCATGGCTTCGAAGATCTTGATGCGGGTGCCTCCCCCGGAGCGAAGGGGAACGACGAGCACCTCGCAGCGATCGAGGTGAGGGCGGACATCGTCGACGGTGCCGGTGAGGGTGATGCGGTCGTTTTCGGCAGCGAGGCGCTGGAGGGAAGGGGCCGGGTCGCGTCCGATCACGAGAAGGCGGGCGTCGGGATGGCACTTGAGAACGTCGGGAAAGATGTCGCTGACGAAGTGATGGACACACTCGATGTTCGGCATCCAGTCCATCGAGCCGAGAAAGCCAATCAGGCCCGGCTCGGGGTGGCGGGTCGAGGGGGGAGGGGAAGCGAGGGGCGAGGGAGGGGAAGCGAGGGGCGAGGGAGGGGAAGCGAGGGGCGAGGGAGGGGAAGCGAGGGGCGAGGGGGGAGCAAAGTAATCGGTATCGACGCCGGTCGGGACGTGACCGAGGACATTGTCGAGGCGGTATTCCTCGCGGAAAGAGGCGGCATCCTCGGGGGAAACCGCGATGACTCCGGAGCATTTCTCAGAAAGGGATTTTTCGGCCCGTCTCATGCGGCAGGCCTGGTTGCGAAAGAGGAGTCGGACGAGGGGATTCGATTTTTCCGCAGCGAGGCGCTCCCAGATGCGGGCCTCAACATTGTGCTGGAAGAGAATGACGGGAGTGCGGAGGCCGTCGAAGTCAAAGTTCACCGCCGGGGTGAGGAAGTCGCAGATGATGAGGTCGAAATCTCCGGTGGCGTCAAGCTCGCGAAGGGTCCGGGCGAGTTCCTCGTTGCGATAGCGGTCGAGGACGAAGGGGAGGGGTGAGAAGAGGACGTTGCGAAGGAGGGCGAGGATCCAGGCCACGGAACCTTCGCGGGGTTCGCGGGAGGGAATCCAGCGTTTTTCCCGGGCGTAGGGCGCTCCGGCTTCCGCAGGGTGGAGGATTTGACCTTCGGCCAAATTCGCGAGGTAGGTGACGTGGTGTTGATGCGCCAGTTGCTCGAGCATCGCATGGGTGCGCTTGCGACCTCCGGTGTTGAGGGGATAGAGCGGACCCGACTTGACCCAGAGGAGTTTCATCGGGCGGAGCTGGAGATTACATTCCCGGCATACCAGTCCATCGCGAGGGCGAGTCCGGTGGCGAGATCGTGGGTGGGGTCAAATCCCAGTTCGTCCCGCGCCCGCGAGAAGTCGGCGAGGGAATGGCGGACGTCACCGGGCCGGAACTCGTGGTAAACCGGATCGGGGACCTCGAGCCCGGGGCGGAGGGCGCGGAGGGTGTCCCGGAGACAGGCGAAGAGCTGATTGAGGGAGGTTTGGCCTCCGATAGCGACATTAAAGACCCGGCTCGGATCCGCGAGGGTGGGTGCGGTCGCGGCGAGGAGGTTGGCCTGCACGACGTTGGCAACGTAGGTGAAGTCGCGCGTGGTCTCGCCATCGCCATAGATGACGATGGGCTCGCCCCGCAGCATGGCCTTGACCCAGATGGGGATGACGGCGGCGTAGGGCCCCTCGGGATCCTGGCGGGGGCCGAAAACGTTGAAATAGCGCAGCCCGGCGAACTCCATGCCGTAGGC